>Ga0073907_1000069_pt1 | contig 144779 bp, 125 predicted proteins | sample GluameincwithD2O_FD_65483 | JGI IMG/M metagenome (GOLD analysis project Ga0073907, IMG submission 65483) | Mouse cecum microbial communities from Vienna, Austria - Glucosamine amended microcosms incubated with D2O | ecosystem: Host-associated > Mammals > Digestive system > Large intestine >... | reverse complement strand
TTAAACATGAGGCTGTTTTATATAAATGCTTTTGTCACACCCGTTTTCACGGTCGCCTTTCGCCCTGAATCTCGGTCACATAGCTACAGCTATGCTTCCTCGATTCATGACGAAATCCGATGCGTGAAAACGGGCTTTGGATTTAATATTTGTTATGAAACGCCCTCTAATGGTTTGTAGAGACCGGGGGTGTCGAGCCGCTGCGATGGCTTTTTGACACTCTTGCTTCTTTTTGGCTGATAACAAATAAAAAACAACCTATTCCCTCTCCATCATCGCGCCACACCGCGAGCGCGGTGCGCAAAAATCAGAGTGCCGAAATATCCTCACGGAATTTCGGCACTCCTGCGATAATATATACCATGTATATCAAGGACTGCGTTACTTGTCAAGTAGCGAGGTATAATAGTCACGGACATCATTCCACCGGTAGAAGGGGAAGTTGTCGGTCTTGACGGGGATGGAGATTTCGCGCTCGTTAAGCATGAATTTTACAATAACATCGTCGGCCTTGTTGCGGAAGAAGACAATCTGCACGTTTCCGGCCATCGGGGCGATGCGGAAGTCGGAAAACGCCTTGTAGAACTCGTCGGGCTCCTCGACCGAGTTGTAGCAGTTATCGAGGCGCAGCATACCGGCAAGGGGGATGAGATTGCCGTCATGGCCGAAACGCAGGGTCGCACCATGCTTTCCGTTGGCGATATAATCGTCGGCGGTCTCGATGATGTTGCGCAGAAGCGGCTTGGCGTTGTCGAGCATCATGCCGTTGTTGAGGGCGTAGTTAGAGTCACACACATAAAAACGGTAGTTAAATGCCTGCCACAGGTCAAAAAGTTCCTGTTTTTCAAAAAGATCCATGAACGACAGGTCGCATTCCATGTTCTGCATGTCGACTGCAATCCAGTAGAATCCCCACATAAGATCATGGGGATGCACGTTGCGCTTGACATATTTCTCATCCTTGAACAGCGATGCCACGAGTCGGTCAGGCCGAGTGTGGGATGCCTCAAACTTGCGGTATTCCTCGCGCCACGGTCCTTGCGGCGATGTGAACTCACACGATTCGGGACTGTGGTAATTGAGGTAGTGCATATAGCGGTTGGATGCCTCGCGGGGGATGAACAGGCGTGGCTCATGCTCTTTCAATCCCTCGCAGAATGCGGCCATGCTCAACGCGCAGCGCAGCACAGTGGTCGAGCAAGCGGTCATCTCGGCATCGGGAGGGAACACTTCGGGGAAAGCGGTGTACATGCGCGAGGCGATGCCGCGGTGCTGGCGGGCTCCGAGCGGCGAAAGATCACCCCCGCGCCCTTCGGCCTCGACCCATACCTGCTCAAGGCGGGCGAGAACGTCGGTTCCGAGCGGGGTGAGCGCTCCAGCCTTGTCGGCATCACGCATCAGGTCGATGACTCGCTTATAGTCAACATCAGAAATCAGATAACGCGATCCGTGACGTCCGTAATGGCTTATGTAAAACGGCTTGTAACCCTTGGGGGCCGGTGTGTTCTGACTCTCGGAAACGGGATAGGCATAATAAACGCCTCCGGCTTTCTCGATGGTCTCAAAGACTTCCTCGCGGGTTGTCTGCGCCGGTGCGGCCAGTACAGCCGCACCGAGCATGAATATTGAAAAGAGTTTCTTCATATAGATTAATTTTATAGGGTGAGAAAGTGAAGTCTTCACTCAGGCGGAGCCTGAATTTCACCCTTCACCTTTCACTTTTATTTCACTTTATTATTTTACCGCTGATGTCGAGGTGTAACCTTTGTTCTGTTTCAGCGTGGGGTTGTTCATAAGTTCGCTTTCGGGGATGGGGAAAATGTTGAAATGTGAGTCCACGTCGGTGCCCAGTCGTTCCTCTCCTTTCCAGTCCCAGTTTTTGCCCGAAGTGAACTTGCCGAAACGCACGAGGTCGGTGCGGCGCACACACTCCGAGGCAAGCTCGCGCTGACGCTCGGCAAGGATGAAGTCGAGGGTGAGCTGCGAGTCGGAAATCTTGCCCGAAACGGTCGATTTGACTCCGGCAACGGCATAATTGTCGCTCATGTAGGCACGGCAGCGCACCTCGTTGACATAGTTGAGAGCATCAGTGCGCGACCCTGCCGCGCCGCGAAGGATAGCCTCGGCAGCCATCAGGTAGGCATCGGCTGTGCGGAACAGCGGGAAATCAATCGAGACGTAAGTGTCGCCTGAGGGACAGATTTGGTCATCACGGGTGACATTGCGCCACTTGATATAGCCGTATCCGTAGGAGAAAGTCGATGTCATCGCCATGTTGGGATCCCAAGTATCCTTGACCTGATTGGGGAGCGCGGTCATGAACTGGGCACGCTTGTCATTCTTGTTGTTACCCCAAGTATCATTGGGGTCAAACATCACGTCGGCCGGGTCGAATGCATCGACAAGTGTCGTCTTGGAGCGCACGTTGCCCCATCCTTTGGAACCGACACCTGTGTTGTAAAGCTCATCCATCGGGCCGTTGACAAATGCCTTTACATAGAAATTGGTGCCGGCCGAGCTCTGGGCATGGATGCCGTCCTGAACGAGAGGCCAGATTATTTCGCGGCAAGTGTTGTTGTCGGCAAGGAAGATGTGGCGGTAATCCGACGTGAGAGGATAAACGTTGCTCTCGATGACCTTTTTGGAATAGGTCAACGCATCATTGTAGTGGTTTTCGCCGATCCAAGTCTCGGCATTGAGATACATGCGCGAGAGGAGGAACCAAGCGGCAACACGGTCGACATGGGCATAGGGAGCAGCTCCGGGAGCGGCGAGGAGGTCATGGCTACCCTCGGTCTCGCCCGAGACAGCCTTGATTTCACCAAGAGCATAATCGAAAATCGCCTTGCGGGTCCACTGCTCGGGAAGGTCTTTCACACCGGTGTTCTCATTGACCATAGGCACGTCGCCAAAGATGTCGCAGAGCATTGAATAGCAGTATGCACGGATAAAACGGGCCTCGGCGCGATAAGTGAGATAATCATCTTTCATCTCGTTCCACAGTCCGCGCGACTGGAGCTTTGACTCGGTACACTCGCGCAGGAACTCGTTGCAGTAGGCAATCGCCATGTAGAGTCGCTGGTAGGTCCATGTCACGACAAGCGCGTTAGAAGCATCCCAAGTGATGTTGAGGCACTTGCGCAGACCGTTAGACGAGGAGGGCATCAGGAAATTGTCGGTGGGAAGTTCCTGTATATAGAACAGCAGGCGCATATATCCCGAGTAACCCTCGTTGGCCCCTTGTAGGTCGCCGTTGCCGCCGTCACCGCCGTTCTGACCTGTCAGAATCAAGGAGCCGTAACACTTGGCAAGCACACCCATGTAACCCTCGGTGGTGGCATATACCTGATCCCCGACAAGCTGGGTGTCGTCAATCGGCATGGTGTCAAGGTCGTTGAAACATGACGACAGCAGCGCGCAGCACCCGACTGCCGCCATCAGTGAAAATAATATTTTATTGATTGTTTTTTTCATTGTTCCGTTGTTTTAGAAGTTAAGGTTAAGACCGAGGCTGAACGTGCGTGGACGCGGATACATCTTGCGGTCGATACCGTTGTAAAGCTCGGGGTCGATGCCCGAATAGTGGGTAAAGGTGTATACGTTGCTGATACCAAGCGTTACACGCAGGTTGCTTGTCTTGTTCCACAGGCGCGGGAAAGTGTAGCCGAGCGTGATGTTGTCGATGCGGAAGAACGAGCCGTCCTCAAGGAAAAGGTCGCTGTACTGCTGCTGAGTGTCAAAACCGAGTTCGGCAGTCGACTTGAGGATATTGGAGAACGAGCCTTGGTCGCTGTAGGTCGACTGGAGATATTGGTCGCCGCGCACATAGTTGTAGACATAGTTGCCGAATGCACCGTGGCCGCTGATGCCGAGGTCCCAGTTCTTATAGCTCAGACGAGTGTTGAATCCAAGCAGCGAGTGAGGCATCGCGCTCTTGTCGGTCGCATATTTGGTCTCGGTTGTGCCGACACTGCCGTCGGGCTGGATATATTTCCCTTCGAGGGGCTTGCCGTTCTCGTCATAGGCCTGCTTGGCGAGATAGAAGGTATAGGGAGTGTGGTCGACCATGAATACCTGAACAAATTTGCCTGTTCCCGAGATGTCGCCGGTGGTGACATAGTTCTGATCCGAGTCAACGACATTGAGCTTGGTAATCTTGGACTGCTGCCATGTGTAGTTGAAGCCGATTGTCCAGTTCCACTCCTTGGTGTCGACAGGCACGAAGTTGAGGGCAAGCTCGACACCCTGATTTTCCATCGAGCCGATGTTGGTGGTGATAACCGGGGCATAGTTTACACCGGCGGGGACAGCGATGGTATTGAGAAGGTCCTTGGTGAATCGCTTGTAATAGTCGACCGAACCAAAGATGCGGTTCTGGAGGAATCCGAAGTCGATTCCGGCGTTCCATGTGGTCGTGGTCTCCCACTTGATGTCGCTGTCGTAGCCGTTGGGACGGTACATCTTATACCACTCGTTGCCAAAGAGATACATCGATTCGGGATAAGAGACGCTGAATGTAGTCATCCACGGGTAGTCGTTGCCTATATCCTGCTGACCGGTAATACCGTAGCCGACACGCACCTTGAAATCTGACATCACATCCTGTTCCTTCATGAAATCCTCCTCGATGACGCGCCATGCGAGAGCTACCGACGGGAAGTAACCCCAGCGGTTGTCCTTGGAAAATCGCGACGAGGCATCGGCACGGAGAGTGGCAGTAACGAGATAGCGGTTGTCAAACGAGTAGTTGACACGGCCATAGAGAGATAGCAGATAATACTCTGATTCATAGTGGGTGGGCGACGAGAGTTCTTCGCCGTAGGTGTCGTTGAAGGTCGCATTGTACTTTTTCCAGAAATGCTGCCATCCGTAACCGCCCATGACCGAGAAGTCGTGACGGCCCCACTTGTGGCCATAGTTTCCAAAAATATCGAGGAGATAATTGCGCTTGTTCTGTTTTCCGTTGTTGACAAGACCTGTTCCGTCTTTCTGATTGCCGGTGTACATCATTCCGGCCAGTTCCGGCACTGTGCGGTCATATTTGGACTGGAGCACGTCATATCCGAGGTTGACGTTCAGCTGAAGGTCTTCAAGCCCGTGGACGCGGTAATTGATGGCCGCGCTGCCGATTGAGCGGGTAACCTTGTTGATGCGCTTGTCGAGTTCAAGTGTGGCGACAGGGTTGTCAGTCTGAATAGCCATCGGGGAATCGCCGTTTTTCCAGATGAAGTAGCCGAGACCGGGGTCGGTCGAGGCGGTTGAGCTGCCGGTCATGACGGGACGTGTGGGGTCATAACGCAGTGCGTTTCCGACAACCGAATTGTCAACCAGCGCGTTGCGCTCATATGAGAACTTGGCATTGAGATTGAGTGTCAGGTGGTCGTTGAGAAGCGACGGGGTCAGGGCGACACCGGCTGTGGCACGCTGATAATTGTTGGTCTTGATAACACCGTCCTGATTGGTATATCCGCCCGACACACGGTAAGGTGTATTGATGGCTTTGATTTTGCCGGCAACCGAGAGGTTATGCTCGGTACCGAAAGCCGAGCGATAGATTTCGTCCTGCCAGTCAGTCTCGGAGGTGCCGAATACAACATCAGAGGGAACACCGGTCACTTTGGGGACAAACTCACGGAACTCGTCGGGAGAAAGCACGTCGAGACGCTTGGCTGTGTGGCTGACTGTGAAGTTGCCCGAATAGGAAACTTTGAGCCCGTCAGTGCCGCGCTTGGTCGTGATGACAATCACACCGTTGGACGCGCGCGAACCATATATAGCGGTGGCCGATGCGTCTTTAAGCACTGTAAATGTCTCGATATCCTCGGGGTTGATACCGCCGATGAGATTGGACGCACCCTCGATAGCGGAGTTGTCGACCGGCACGCCGTCGATTACAAACAGAGGGTCGTTGGATGCCGACAGAGACGCGCCGCTGCGGATGCGCACCTGCGAGCCTGAGCCGGGCGCTCCTGACTACGAAACGACATTGACACCGGCAATCTTGCCGACGAGCGCGTCCTGAACGCTGACACGGCTGCCGCGGTTGAGGTCATCGGGCTTGATGGCCGTTACCGATCCGGTGGCATCACTTTTCTTGACACTGCCGTAACCGATGACAAGTACTTCGTCAAGAAGCTCGGCATCCTGCTTCATCACGATGCCGCTTTTAAGCTCGGGAGAATCAGCCGAAACCTCCGCTGTCAGACAGCCGACATAGCTGATGACAAGCGTGGATTTTTCAGAAGGCACCGTGATGGTGAAATTGCCGTCAAAGTCGGTGGCGGCTGCGGTCGAGGTCCCTTTTACAGTTACTGTCGCACCGATTACCGGTTCTTGCTGCTCGTCGATTACCAGACCTGTTACCTTAATCTGGGCAAACGACATCAACGCAGCCATGAGAAATGTGGCAAACCACATCTTTCTCAATCCTGAATTGCTTGGTTGTTTCATTAAAGAGTGTTATTTAAGGTTAATTTTGTTCATGGCAAAATTAGCTATAAAAAGACACCCATTATCTTCCCCGGCCGACAAAGTAAGCCGCAAAGTAAATTGTATTTTTTACAATCAATCTTTCAATTAACTGCATATCATAGTATTAAAAATCGACATAACATTTGGAATATAACATTTGATATGGGGATAAAATGTTATGTCATCAGCTCCTGAACGCGTGTTGCAAACTCCTTTTTAGGCACGATGGCGGTATTGCGGACCCTCATGCGGTAATTGTAGACCGTCTGCGGCGAGTAGTTCAGGAAAGCTGCAATCTTAGTGCTGTCAGTGATGCCGAGACGCACAAGGGCATAGATGCGCAGCTCGGGGGTCAGCAGCTCTCCGGCGGGGGGATAAATGCGTCCCTCGGGAGCAAGCAGCTTGTTGAACTCCTCGACAAAGTCGGGGAAGATGTCAAGAAATATCGCGTCAAATCGAGAAAGGAACGCTTTCATCGACGCGGCCCGCATAGGCTAGGATAGCGTGGCCTCCACCTCTTTTATCTGCCCGACCTTTATCTGCCGCGCAAGCTGCTGGCGGAACTTTTCGGTGTCATCGACATAACCGGCACACATGCTGAACAGATACCCGATATATTCCTCCTTGACATGGTTGGACTCCTCCAGCCGGTCATTGACAGTTTTCAGTTCGGCAATAAGTCCGTCGAGACGGTTTTTCATCTCCTCCAGCTCCCCGTTGCAGCGGTCAAGCCTCTCCCGCTCGGCATTTAGACGGCGGTTGCGCGATTTCAGCAGCAACAGCATAACAGCCGAAACTACGCCTAGAGCCAGCAGCGACAAAATGACCCACCTCTTGTTACGGGCGGTGCGGCGGGTCTGAAGATCAAAGGCATCGTTTATGACCGGCACCATGTCGGCAATCCGATACACGCGACTGCGGGCATTGCACGCCTTGATGTCGCTAAGCGAGCAGGTTATATAACGGTAGGCGCGCTCGCTGTCACCTTCCTCGTTGAGTATATAGGCGAGCTCCTGAAGGGCCACATATTTCTTGGTGCAGCTGCGGATATCCTGAATGGCCGACCGGGCAAGATAATTAATCGCCCTGTCTTTCTCACCGAGCATGAGATAGGTCTCCCCTATCAGATGGGCCATCGTCGCCATGCAGATTTCAGACGAATCGGGGACATTGTTGTTTACATACCCGAGATACAGGTCAAGAGCCTCCTGCGGTTTTCCAAGCAGCTTGTATCTCTCGGCAAGGTTCAGCACTTGGTTCCAAGTCTCGGGTGCCGACATGCGGCTCATCGAGTCACGGTATTCCACCAGTTTCGAGCGATAACGGCCTGCCTCGCTGCGAGGTTTCGTGGCCTCGTAGAGCGACATTAACAAAGAACAGTAACGGTTAAGGTATTCGTGACGCAACGGTCCCGCGGAAAGAAACGGCATACTGTCGAGCATCGCATGCGAGCGGTCATAATTGCCGACTCCTTTCAATGCCTCGGCCATCATCAGCTTGGCGCGCCACGGCGCGAGAGTGTCGCCATGAACTGAGCGGGACAACTCTATGCACATACCGGCCACGCTCAACGCCGTGTCCATGCTGTAGTTCTTGTATTCGTCAAACAGCTCCCGGGCAATACCGAAACGGGCCGAATCATCGATTGCACAGTCAAGTTCATGACGCAGCCGGTCGATTCTCATTCGCTTGGCCCGCTCATGCAAATCTTTACGGCCGATTTCACGGTCGAGTTCGACAAGGAGCTTCAGCCCCTCGGCATCACGGGCAGAAACAGGAAAGCATCCGGCGATAAGAATAATCACAGGAAACATTACTAAGCACAGTGATGTTTTCAATGGTCTCATACGGTGATACAATCTCAACAGGTAAGTAGATAATTGTTAATAAATAACACTCACAAATGTACACATTATTTTTTAATCCCACAAAAAACACCTATATTTGCAATTAAGAGGTCGTTTAATAACAAATGTTAACCCAAAGTGGCAGCATCTTTCAGTTAACTCGTTATTACACCGAGGGAGCATAGCTGTGGCTATGTCCTTCTTCGCATGTCAAAAATCATTCTCCGGAACACTCACTTGAATACTTTAAATAATTTCGGATACTCACTTATGAAAACTGTATTTATTACCGGCGGAGCCACCGGAATCGGGGCAGCAACAGTCAGAAAATTTGTCAACGAAGGGTGGAACACCGCCTTTATGGATATAAATGTGAAAGCGGCTCAAGAGCTAATAGAAAGCATCAATCAGCCACAGCTGACTTTTTTTATCGAGGGTAACACATGCAACCGGGCCGACATTCACCGGGCCGTGGAGGAAACAGTAGCCAGATTCGGCCATATCAACAGCGTGGTGGCCAACGCCGGCATTCATCGCAGCAATACCCTGCTCGACATCTCTGACGAGGAACTTGGCCTCGTGATTCAGACCAATATCTACGGGACGGTCAACACTCTGCGCGAGGCTGTGCCCCACATTATAGCCGCCGGTGGCGGCTCGGTGGTAATCAATGCCTCTGACCAGTGGTTTGTCGGTAAACCCCACAGTTTTGCCTACGGACTGAGCAAAGGCGCAATCGGACAGATTACCCGCAGCCTCGCAATCGACCTCGGCCCGCATGGAATAAGGGTCAACGCAGTGTGTCCCGGGACGATACACACCCCGCTCGTCGACAACCTGTTTGAGAAAATTTCCAAAAAAGAAAATCGCCCGGTCGAGGAATACTGGCGCGAGGAAAACGCTTTGTATGCCTGCGGGCGTGTCGGCACCCCCGAAGAAGTTGCCGAAATGATTTATTTCCTTGCCTGTGACAAGTCAAGTTTCTGCACCGGAGGCCACTATCTCATCGACGGCGGCCTCGTGGCAAAATAATGACAGCCGGCTAAAGAGCATTATAAGAGGATGAGAATGTGTCGCCGGCGGTTATATCGCCGGTCGACAGACCCTTGCGCAGCCATCGCGACCGCTGGGCCGAGGTGCCGTGATTGAAAGAATCAGGGACGGTGTAACCCTGTGCCTGTTTCTGAAGATAATCGTCGCCAATCTTGTTGGCGGCGTTAAGAGCCTCCTCTATGTCGCCGTCTTCGAGCGAATTAAACATTTTGTTGTCATGATGGGCCCAGACTCCGGCAAGGAAGTCGGCCTGAAGTTCAAGGCGCACACTGATTTTGTTGGCCTCGGTCTTAGATGTCCGGCCCATAGCCTGATGTGCATCGTCGAGTATACCGAGCAGATATTGCACATGATGCCCCACCTCGTGGGCGATGACATAGGCGTAGGCGAAATCACCGTCGGCACCGAGATTGCGCTTCATGTCGCGGAAAAACGACAGGTCGATATAGACACTTTGGTCGGCCGAGCAGTAAAACGGGCCGGTTGAAGCCGTGGCGCCGCCACAACCGCTCTGCACCGACCCTGAAAAAAGGACGAGCTTGGGCGGCTCATATTCGCGCCCCATCTGTGAGAACAGCTGTGTCCACACATCTTCGGTTCCAGCGAGAATCTGACGGGAAAAACGCGCAAGTTCCTCCTCCTCGGCCGTCGGGGTATAAGATTGTTCGGTCTGACTGCCGCCAAGTAGAGTGCCACTGTTGGACATGAGGACATCGAGAGGGTTTCCGCCCGAAATCCATGCAATAATGGCAGCAATAATCACCGCGCCGATGCCCGCACCGGCAATTTTGCGACCGCCGCCACCACGGCGGTCGTCAACGTTGGAACTTTCGCGTCGTCCGTTCAGTCTCATGAGCCTGTCTGTTACAAGTTAATATGTTTGACCTTTACCGGTTCGTTAAGGAAAATTCGGGCAAGGTCGTTGAACTTGTCGGGGTTCTCAGTGGTCAGGTAGGTGCATGACGCGCCGGTCGTGCATTTTGCCGCCATTTCGGGATGGCGTTCAAGATAATCTTTCAGGCTTGCGGCCACGATGTCGCCTTGGGTGACAATCTTGGCTCTGTCGGCCACCTGCTGCTTGATTTTGGGGAGGAGCAGCGGGTAATGGGTGCAAGCGAGTACGACTGTATCGATGTCTGATGCCTGATTGAAAAGAGCCTCTACATATTTAGTAACAAAATAATCGGCTCCGGGTTGGTCATATTCCTTATTTTCTACCAGCGGGACCCACATCGGGCACGGCTCGGAAACAGTTCGGAACGAGGGGAAGAACTTGGCAATCTCAATGTCATAGCTTCCGCTTGACACGGTTCCGGGAGTGCCGAGGATACCGATTGTGCCGGCTGCCGACTCTCGGCCTATAGCCTCGACCGTAGGGCGGATTACGCCGAGAACGCGGCGGTCGGGGTCAAGACCGGGGAGGTCGTTCATCTGGATGGAACGCAGAGCTTTGGCCGACGCGGTGTTGCAAGCCAGTATCACGAGATGGCAGCCACGCTCAAAAAGTGACTTTACAGCCTCAAGCGTGAACTTGTAGACTACGTCAAAGGAGCGTGTCCCGTAAGGGGCGCGGGCGTTGTCGCCAAGATAGAGATAGTCATATTGCGGCATTGCCTTGCGGATTTCGCGAAGTATGGTCAAGCCGCCATAACCTGAATCAAAAACACCGATAGGGCCGGGAGCTGATGGATAGTTCATATTTTTATCGGGTGAAATATTGAAATATCTGTTTATGTAAAGAAATTGGCAATTGTCAATTATCAATTGTCAATTGCCAATTTCCTTTATTGTGTTAAAACTTTATGGAAGAACCACTGTCAGGAGGTAGTCGTAGACAGGACTCACGATACCGACGAGAATGATGCCGGCAACACAGATCCACAGGCCGAGACGCTCGCTGCAAGCGGAGCGGAAGGTGGGGAGCGGAGTGTCGGTTTCGTTGATGAACATTGCCTTTACAACCAAGAGGTAATAGTAGAGAGAGATGATTGTGTTAAGCAACGCGATGAAAATCAACACATACATTTCAGGGGTTCCCTGCTGCGCAGCCGATGTAAAGATGAAGAACTTGCTGAAGAATCCTGCAAAGGGAGGAATACCGGCAAGCGAGAACATCGCGAGCATCATCGTGAACGCAAGGCGGGGATTGGTCTTGTAAAGGCCGTTATAGTCGGTCATGTCAATCTTGCCGGTGGCATTCTCGATTGAGCCGATGACTCCGAAGGCGGCAAGGTTGGAGAAGATGTAGACGAGAACGTAGTACATCAACGCCGAGATGCCCATGTAGTCAAAGGCTATCACGCCGAGCATGATATAACCGGCCTGAGATATAGACGAGAACGCGAGGAAACGCTTCATGTTGCGCTGACGCATCGCAAAGAGGTTGCCGATTGTAATGGTAAGGATGATGATGGCATAAAGCATCCATTCCCAAGCCTGCTCATAGACTGTGCCGAATACCTGAGTCAGCACCACGAGGAAGGCAAACGCTGCCGAGCCCTTGGAGATGACCGAAAGGTAGGAAGTGACCGAGGTTGGCGCGCCCTGATAAACGTCGGCTGTCCACAAGTGGAACGGGACAAGCGAGAGCTTGAAACCGAAACCGGCAATCACGAAAGCGAGGGCGACGATGAGCATGACGCTCATTGCCGAGCCGCCAAAGAGCGACATGGCAATACCGTCGTAGTAAAGAGTGCCTGCGATACCGTAGACAAACGACAGACCCATCAGAAGGATGGCCGACGAGAAGACGGCGGTGAGGATGTACTTGATAGCGGCCTCATGGCTTTCATAACGGTTCTTGTCAAATGCCACCATCGCGGCGAGAGGCAGCGAGGCGGTTTCGAGACCGATGATGAAGATGAGGAAATGACCGCTCGAAATCATGAAGTACATGCCGAGCAGGGTCAGGAGAATCAATTCATAGAACTCGCCGCGACGCACAGCGGTAAACTCGCTGTTGGCCCACTTGATTGACTGGATAAGTACAATCAGAACGCCCACGTTGAGGATGTTCTTGATTGCGACGATAGCGGGAGACGTGGCATACATTCCGGCAAAAGCCACTGCGCCATCCTTTACCGAGGGGCAAAGAAGGCCGAAAGCGGTCAGGAGCGCAAAAAGCACGCATGTGACAACAGGAAGTGCTCCTTGGGCTTTCTTGCTGAAAAATGTATCATAGAGGAAGACTAATAGGAATACGATTAACAATCCTATTTCTTGCTTCATTGCTAAAAACTGTGAGTAATCCATTGCTATTAATCTGTGATTAGTTCATTCCGAGAACGGTGAAGATCTGAGGACTGAAAGTGAACTTGATGAGATCGGCAAAGAAGTTGGGGAAACAGCCGATAGCTGCGACGCAAACAATGAGCGAGGCAGTAGCGAAACGTTCCCACCATGTAGCATCGGTCAACGACAGGTGGTGCTCATCCTGAACTGGCCCGTAAAGGAGCTTGCCGACAACGCGGAGGATGTAGACGGCGGTTGTCACGATAGAGCTGCATGCCACGATGGTGAACACACGGTGGAACATGTCAGAGTGCTGGAACGAGCCGACGAAAATTGTCATCTCGGCAACGAAACCGCTGAGGCCGGGGAGACCGAGCGATGCCATACCGGCGATAACGTAGCAGACCGACAGGTAAGGCATGATGCGCATCAAACCGCCCATCTCGCGGATGTCGCGGGTGTGGGTGCGACCGTAAATCATACCGATGAGGGCGAAGAAAAGGGCAGTCATGAGACCGTGGGAGAGCATCTGCATGATGGCACCTGTCATCGCGGTGGTGTTAAGCATCAGGATGGCGAAAAGAACGAGACCGCAGTGTGACACCGACGAGTAGGCGTTGATGTACTTGAGGTCGTTCTGGACACACGCGCTGAACGCACCGTAGACAACCGAGATGCCCGTGAGGATAAGGAATATCCATGCAAGCTCGTTGGCCGCCTGAGGCATCAGGTAGATAGCCACGCGAAAACAGCCGTAACCGCCGAGTTTCATGAGCACGCCGGCGTGGAGCATCGAGACAGCCGTGGGAGCCGACGCGTGACCGTCGGGACTCCATGTGTGGAACGGGAACATCGCGCCGAGCACACCGAAACCGACAAATGTCATGGGGAACAGGAAACGCTGCCAGCCGGGAGCGATTGCATCATTGGCGGCAATCTCAAGAATGTTCCAAGTCAGAGGGGCGCCCTCGGGGGCCGAGTGATAGTAGATGCCGATGAGTCCGAGCATCAGGAATGCCGAGCCGCCCATGAGCATCAGGGTAAGTTTCATTGCCGAATAGTTCTTGTTGCCGCTGCCCCACACGCCGATGAGAAGGTACATGGGGATAAGGGCGACCTCATAGAACATGAACATGGTGAAAAGGTCAATCGAGATGAAGAAACCGTAGACACCGGTCGACAGAAGGATGAGCCAAAGGAAGAATTCCTTGGGCTGGGGAATCTGCCAAGATGCGAAACTGCCGGTGAAAAGAATAATCGACGACAGAAGTAGCATGGCAATTGAGATGCCGTCGACACCGACAGCGAGATTGATATTCAAGGGGGCGAACCATGTCCAAGAATCAACATAGAGCATGGGGGCATCAGCACCGGCCGACCGCTGGCACAGATAATCGACAAGCAACCACACCGACAGGGCGATAAGCGCGGTGGAGCCGGTCACGGCTACGGCGCGTATCTGCTTGATGTCCCGGCAGAGGGCAAGCCCGAGGAGCATTACCAAGGGGATTACCACAAAGTAGATTAATATATTGGAAAACATATCGTTACTATATTTACAGTATTATCACTAACTTCATCAGAGGACACAAACGGCGGTGACAGCTCCGAGGATAAGGGCACCGATGAGGTACCACCATATATACATCTGCACCTTGCCGCTCTGGAAACCTTTGATGGCCGACGACGCCTGATTGGTCACATAGGCGAGACCGTTCATGGTTCCGTCGATGACATGACGGTCAAACCATGCGATGGGTTTGCAGATTCCGTCAAAGATGATGCGGCGGGTGATAAAGAGATAAATCTCGTCCCAGTAGAAACGGCGGTGGGCAGCCTCCCAAAGCCAGCGGCAGGAATCGGCCATAGCTTTCGGGTTGTCGTTCTTGCGGATATAGAGGTGACGAGCAAGAAGGATGGCGATAACTGCGACAGCAATGCTGATGCCGGCATATAGCCAGTTGATGTGGATGGTATATTCATGTCCCTCCCATGTCACGAATTTCCCGAAGGGGATAAAGCCGTCAACAATCGAGATGAGGGCGAGAATGATAAGGGGCAATGTCATTGTCCACGGTGCGTCGTGAGGGAGTGAGGCATGTCCGTGACCGTGGGCATTTTCCTTGGCACGTTCCTCATAATCGGGATCGTCCCACCAGAAGATAAGGTAGTAGAGACGGAACATGTAGAACGCGGTCATACCGGCGACCATCGTCATCCACACACCCCAGAAGATGTGGTTCTCGTAACACGCGCTCAGGATTTCATCCTTGGAGAAGAATCCCGAGAAGGGGGGGATACCCGAGATGGCGAGACAGCCGATGAGGAATGTGATGTGGGTGACAGGCATGTACTTGCGCAGACCGCCCATCGCTGTGTAATTGTTGGAGTGAACGGCATGAATCAGGGCACCTGCACCGAGGAACAGGAGGGCCTTGAACATCGCGTGGGTAAAGAGGTGGAACATGGAGGCCATGTAACCGAGGCCCTCGTGGATTTCGGGACGGGCAACACCGAGGCCCACCATCATGAATGCAATCTGAGAGATTGTCGAGAAGGCAAGCACACGCTTGATGTCAATCTGAGTGCAGGCAACGACAGCGGCATAAAATGCGGTGACTGCTCCGACAACGGTGACAAACATCAACGAGGCTTCCTCAAGCAGATAGAGAGGGAACAGACGTGCTACGAGGTAGACACCGGCGACCACCATCGTGGCTGCGTGGATGAGGGCCGAAACGGGAGTTGGGCCTTCCATCGCGTCAGGGAGCCAGATGTGGAGCGGCATCATAGCCGATTTACCCATACCGCCGGTGAAGATAAGGACGAGGGCCCAAGTCAACGCCGAGGCACCCATGAAGGTGGCGCCGCCGAAGCTGGAGAACACCGCCTGAGGATTGCTGCACAAGGTCTTGAAGTCAAAGGTCCCGGTATAGTAGGAGAGAACGAGGATACCGATGAGGAAACCGAGGTCGGCAAAACGGGTGACAATGAACGCCTTCTTGGACGCGGCCACAGCCGAAGGAAGGGTATAATAGAAACCGATGAGGAGGAACGACGAGGCTCCCACGAGCTCCCAGAAGATGTACATCTGGAAAATGTTGGTAGCGACAACGAGTCCGAGCATCGAAAAGCTGAACAGCGACAGGAAAGCGTAGTAACGCTGGAATCCGCGCTCGCCGTGCATGTAGCCGAGCGAATAGAGGTGAACCATGAACGAAATCGTCGGAATGACGATGAGCATCATGGCCGAGATGGGATCAAGCAGGAAACCGAGCTTGATGACGAGCTTGTCGGTAAACTGAAGCCATGTCTGGTTAAAAGCGACAAACTGCAGGCGGTCAGTGCCGTCGACAAAAAGCGGGTTGCCCGAGAAGAAGTAGGTGAACGCCGTGTAATAGGACAAAACCAACACGGTTCCCATGCCGAGCGTTCCGAGGACACCGGCGAGTTTTGGGCTCATCTTGACGCCACCGAGTCCCAACAGAAGGAACATAAAGAGGGGGATGGCGAGAATAAGAATAGGTATTGTAATATCCATAGCGTTTTAAAATTTCATTTGGGTGATGTCATGAACGTCAATGTTCTTGGCCACGCGGTAAAGGTTGATGATGATTGCGATTGCAAGGGCGGTCTCGGCAGCGGCGATACCGATAGCAAAGAGGGTGAACATCATGCCTTCCATCGATCCGGGGAAAAGATAACGGTTGAAGACGACAAAGTTAATATCGACAGCGTTGAGCATGAGCTCAATCGAGATGAGCATAGCAATCATGTTGCGGCGCGTTAGAAAACCATAGACACCGCAGCAGAACATCACCAGCGAAGGAATGAGATAGTAGACAGGTGTAAATTCCATGATTTAACGTTTACGGGCGACAACAATGCCACCGATTATACAAGCGAGTAACAACACACTGATAGCCTCAAACGGCAGAAGATACTGACCGTAACCGGTGCCGAGCATAGCGGTGCCGATCTGATGCATCGTGGGGTTCTGCATCGAGGGAAGGGCTGTGAAAAGGTCGGCACAACGCGAGCACAAGGCCCAAGCAGCGACACCGGCCATGGCGACAGCGCCGACGAGACCGAGGGCACGGCTGCGAGAAGCCAGTTTCTCGCTGTTGTCACCGGGCTTCGTGGTCAGCAAAATAGAGAACACGAAAAGCACAACGATGCCGCCGGCATAAACCGCAATCTGCACCGAGCCGAGAAACTCATAGTCGAGCTTGAAATAGAGGGCAGCGGTAGCAAACAGGGTAAAAAGCAGGTAGGTCGCAGCGCGCAGGATCTTGCGGGTGGTGACAGTCAGTACCGAGAAGACGATAATCGACAGGGCGATTATCAGGTAGATAATGATACTTCCTACTGATTCCATATACTGTGATAGAGTTTAATTTTATTTTTCGGGGGTAGCGGGAGCGTCGCCGGCGGCTTTCTTGGCAGCCTCGCGCTCGGCTTTCAACTTGGCGGCTTTTTCAAGAGCCGCGCGAATCTTGGCCTCCTTCTCGGGATCGCCTCCGGCAGCGGCAAGAGCCTTTGCAGCCGGGTCGGCATCAGAGGCCGGGGCTGCGGCGGGAGAAGCCTCGGCGGCAGCTTTTTTCTTGGCCTCGGCGGCAGCTTTTGCTGCTGCAATCTTGGCTTCTTTTTCGACCTGCAGCTTGGCTATCTGCTCGGGGGTGGGCTTGGGTTCCTCTTTTTCGGGGAGGTAGTTGAGCTGCTCGACGAGTTTGGAGCGGGTAAACACTGCCTGCTCGAAATTGTTGGAGAACTCAAGCGCGTCGGTAGGGCAATTAGTCGCGCAGAGCTGGCAGAAGGTGCAGCTACCGAGGTCATAGATATACTTGTCGAGTTTTTTCTTTTTCTTTCCGTCCCATGTCTCGACCATTTTGGTGTCAAGGTGTATTGTTCCGTTGGGGCAGACGCGCTCACAAGTTCCGCAGGCAATACACTTGTGGTTGCCTTCCGAGTCATATTTGAGCGTCAGTTTGGCACGGAAACGTGGTGCCACGGGGGGATTGTCGCGGTTTTCGGGATAACGCTCGGTTATTTTAGGAGTAATAAACTCTTTACCGGTCACCTGCATACCTTTGAGCAAGCTCACGATACCCGATCCGAGTGATGAAAAATAGTCTTTAACACTACCCATAGAGATCTGTTAAAAATATTGATTGGTTATAATCGTTAATTGCGTGATATGATGGTTGCTGCCTGAAACGGGATGAGCCGTTACCTGACTTGGCCTCCGAGGATGTCAAGGAGTTCTGTGGTAATGCTCTGCTGACGCAGCTTATTATATTCGAGTTGAAGTTGCTCAAGAAGTTTCTTGGCGTTGTCGTTGGCACTCTGCATGGCCATGATGCGCGCAGCCTGTTCCGAAGCCCTGTTCTCGGTGAACACTTCCTGCATGACGGCGAGAAGGAACATCGGGAGTACCGAGACAAAAATCGTCGCGGCATCGGGTTCAAAGATGTAGGGGCGGCACAGTAACTCGACACCGTTGGCCGAGAATGTATCCTGAACGATGGGGAGAATCTGCTCGCAACGCAACACCTGACGCGACACGCTCTTGAAATTCATGTACATGAGGTCGATTTTGTCAATCTCACCTGACAAGAACAGTTGCTGGAGCTGCTCGTTGAAAGCCTTTACGTCGTCACCCGAAGTCTTGGAATTGACATTTTCAAAAGTCTTGATTTCAAGGTTGGAATCGACGAGCTTGCGCAACGCTTTTAGAATCTTGGAGCCCACCGGGATGGCGACAATCCTGACATCGCTGCCATATATCTCGCGATAGCTCTTGAAACGGGCGATAACTTCTTTAAAGATATTGATGTTATAGGCTCCGCACAGGCCGTCGTCAGAACCGAAGATTACCACTCCGACAGTGGATACTTCCCGCGCCTCGGTCAGCGGTGACGAAAACTCAGCATCGGCGCTCATCAGGTTGCCGATGATGGTTTCTATCTGCTGACGAAACGGAAGAAGACGGCGCAGGCCGGCTTCGGCACGGTGCATCTTGGCCGATGAAATCATTTTCATCGCGCCGGTAATCTTTTCGGATGATGCGACTGAGCCGATGCGCCCTTTAAGTTCGCGTAAGGTTGCCATTTATTGAACAGTTATTGTAAATGGTTCCCGGCGCGGCGACAATGTCGCCGCGCCGCAAACCGCTTTATTCGTTAGTTGTATCGTGCCGATATTTCCGATGCGGCATCAGTGAGGTTCTTGGCCACTTCGTCGCTGAGATTACCCTTGCCGATTTCTTCGATGGCTTGGGGATACTTGGCGTGGACAAGCTGAAGGAACAGTTTCTCAAATTCGGCCACCTTGTCGAGGGGGACGTTTTCAAGAAGTCCGCGTGTACCGCAGAAGATGACGGCTACTTCATCTTCGACCTCCATGGGCGAATACTGGGGCTGGATGAGAAGGCGCTCGTTCTTGCGTCCTTTGTCGATGACTCGGGCAGTCACCGGGTCGATGTCGCCGCCAAACTTGGTGAACGATTCGAGTTCTCGGAACTGTGCTTGGTCAATTTTCAGCGTACCGGCCACTTTTTTCATTGACTTGATCTGAGCGTTACCACCCACACGCGACACGGATATACCCACGTTGATGGCGGGGCGGATACCGCGGTTGAACAGTGCGGTTTCAAGGAAAATCTGACCGTCGGTAATCGAAATAACGTTGGTCGGGATATAGGCCGACACGTCACCTGCCTGAGTCTCAATTATGGGTAGCGCGGTGAGCGAGCCACCACCCTTTACCTTGTCTTTGAGCACCTCTGGAAGGTCGTTCATGTTGGAGGCCACTTCCTGATTGTCGATAATCTTGGCGGCACGTTCGAGCAGACGCGAGTGGAGATAGAAAATATCGCCGGGATAAGCCTCGCGGCCCGAAGGACGCTTGAGGATGAGCGAAATCTCGCGATAGGCTACGGCCTGCTTGGAAAGGTCGTCATAAACGATGAGCGCGTCACGGCCAGTGTCGCGGATGAACTCGCCGACGGCCACGCCCGCAAAGGGTGCATAGTAACGCATCGCAGCCGAGTCGGCGGCGGTGGCGGCCACGACCACGGTGTAGTCGAGCGCGCCGTGCTGGCGGAGAGTCTCGACAGTAGAGGCTACCGAGGAGGCTTTCTGACCGATGGCGACATAGATACAGTAGACGGGCTTGCCGTTTTCAAAATTCTTGCGCTGGTTGATGATTGTGTCGATAGCGATAGCTGTCTTGCCAATCTGGCGGTCACCGATGATGAGCTCGCGCTGTCCGCGGCCTATAGGCACCATCGAGTCGATGGCTTTCAGACCTGTCTGGAGGGGCTGTTTCACCGGCTGGCGGAAGATAACGCCGGGAGCCTTGCGTTCAAGGGGCATCGGGAGCAGTTCTCCCTGAATGGGGCCGCGACCGTCAATGGGCTGACCCAAGACGTTGATAACACGGCCAAACAAACCGTCGCCCACATGGATTGAGGCGATTTCGCCGGTGCGCTTGACGGTCATGTTTTCGGTCACTTTGTCGATATTGTTGAGAAGGATGACACCGACGTTGGACTCCTCAAGGTTGAGGGCCACGCCTTTGACACCGTTTTCAAACTCGACAAGCTCGTTGGCGCACACGTTGTCGAGACCGTAGACATGAGCCACGCCGTCGCCCACTTCAAGGACGATGCCGGTCTCTTCAAACGACACTTTCGAGTTGACGTTTTCGAGTTGTTGCTTTAATACTTCCGAAATCTCGCTTGGGTTGATCATTGGGAATATAGGGGTGTGATTAGTTGCTTAAAAGTTTCAGACGCAATTGCTTTAACTCATTGGCAATCGAGGCGTCCAGCTTTTCATTATTGATATTTACAACGAAACCTCCGATGAGGGAAGGGTCGGTCAGATGGCTGTATTCCATCGTCGCGCCCTTGAGATGGCGCTCGATCAGGGTCTTCAGCCGCGTTTCGTCGGCCTCATCCATCGGTGCCGCCGAGGTGACGGTGACAAGATAGATGCGATGCTCGTCGCGATAGATGCGCAGGTAGGCCAACGCAATATCTCGGATGAGTGCCAGACGGTTGTTCTCGACAAGCAGATGCAGAAAATCGTTGAACACTGCGTCGTCGGGAGCAGCCCCGGCGGCGGTGGTCAATAGCTTGACCTTGTCTTCCACCGAGACAAAGGGATTGGCCACTGCCTGCTGGAGAGCGGCCTCTCCGGCAAAGGTTTTGACCAGATTCTTCATCAGGCCATAGAGGCGTTCGTCTGACTTCTTTTCGAGGGCAAACTTGAAAAGAGCCTTGGCGTAACGGCTTGGAATAAGACCTTCGTTCATTTCAGTTTATCAGTTTTGTTTCTCCATTTCATCGAGCAGAGACCCGACGAGTTTCTGCTGGGCGCCGGTGTCGGCCATCTGGTTGCGCACGACTTTCTGAGCGATGTCGAGGGCGAAAGAGCTCACCTCGTTGCGGAATTGCAACTCGGCTTCTTTGCGTTCCTGCTCAATCGACACTTTTGCGGCATCCATGACCTTCTTGGCCTCGGCTTGCGCGGCAGTGCGGGCTTCGTCGATAATCTGGGATTTCATTCGGTCGGCCTCGCGGAGCATGTCGGCCTGCTGGCGGCGTGCTTCAGCAATCTGACGGTCGGCCTCCTCACGGGCATGGTCAAGCTGTTCTTTGGCATTTTGAGCATACTCCACACCCTTGTCGATGAGGTCGGCACGGCTTGTGACACCCTTCATAATCGCCGGCCATCCCCATTTCCACAAGATGAGGAAAAGGATGGCGAAGGAGACGAACATCCAGAATATCAAGCCGAAATCAGGCGTGAAAAGTTCCATATCTCTATGCCGGGATTAAACGAACATTGCGAGGATACAAACGATAACGGCAAAAAGAGCCACACCCTCGATAAGGGCAGCAATCACAATCATGTTACTGCGGATGTCACCGGTCGACTCGGGCTGACGGGCAATAGCTTCCATAGCCGATCCGCCGATTTTACCGATACCGATACCGGCTGCGAGAGCTGCGATGGCAGCACCGAAACATGCACCGATACCAAGAGTTCCATTAATTGCTGCTAAAATCATTGCTAACATAATTCTTTAAATTTAAAAGTTATGGTAATTTAATTATTTTATTGACAGAGTCGGGGAGACAGCCTCGGGAACTTCTTTGTGTTCCTTGGCCTTGTGGTCGTGGCCGTCTTCCTGAGCAAGCGAGATGAATATTGTCGACAACATCGTGAAGACATAAGCCTGAATGAAGCTGACAAGGACATCAATCAGGAGCATGAATACCGAGAACAGAACCGAGACAACGGCTGTCGCTCCTGTAACCACCGGTCCCATCGCTGCAAAGATAAATATCAGCAGCGTCAGAACTATCACAATCATGTGGCCACCCATCATGTTGGCGAAAAGACGCACTGTCAGAGCTGCCGGTTTCGTAAAAATTCCGAAAAGCTCGATGACCGGCATAATGGGCAGCGGCCATTTCAGCCACCACGGTACGTCGGGGTTGAAAATTTCTTTCCAGTAATGTTTGGTAGCGAAAATATTAGTTATCAAGAACGTGAAAATCGCCAGCACGAGAGTGACCGCAATGTTGCCGGTCAAGTTGGCGCCGCCGGGGAAAATCACTATCAACCCCATCAGGTTCATTACGAGGATAAAGAGGAACACGGTCAGCAGATAAGGAGCGAAACGCGGGGCCTTGTCCTTGAGTGTGGGCTTAATGACACCGTCATAAATAAACATGATCAGCGCCTCTATCGCCCCGGTAATCTTGCGCGGGGCCTTCATGCCCATGCGCTTGTGCCAGCGGGCGACAGCCATCACTCCCCAGATTACGAGTATCATTGTTATGAATATCGCGCACACATTCTTGGTAATAGAGATGTCAAACGGCTTGATTTCCTCACCGTTTACAATCTCAACGACTTTTCCCTTGTATTCGCTGTCTTTTCCTGCGAGTTTAAACGTAGCGTTACCGTCGACATATTCTTTGCCCGCCTCCAGTTTAGAGGATGAGAAGACGTGCAGGCCGTCGGTGCCCCACACGATGACAGGCAGAGGAATGCGCACATGGTGGTTGAAAGGAACCTCCCAGCCATAGCCGTCCCCGAGATGCTCAAAAATAATCTCCTTGGGATTGACACCGCCCTCCCCTTCTGCCTCGTGTCCGGCCGCAGCCGCACCGAGGGGGAACACAAGTGCAATCAAGGCAAAAATTGCCGTCAGGAATATAGACTTTCTCATCATCAAGTGGATTAATAGATGCACACCGACACTACGTTGCTATCGACATCGACAATTCCGCCTCCTATCGTGACTTCCTTTTCATCGCCGCTGTCGAGCGTGAAACGGACCGCGCCGGGGGTAAGGGTCGAGATGAGCGAGGCGTGGCCGGGCAATACCGTGAACGCTCCTTTCGCGCCGGGTAAGTGAACGACTTTTACCTGCCCCTCAAAGAGGACATCTTCTGCCGATATAACTTTTAGTATCATTGCTTAGTTCTTTAATAATATTATCAAATCGGACGCTCCGCGCGGGGGCGGGGATGGCCACAGAGGCTATGCCTTGACCTCGGCAAGCATCTTTTTGCCCTTGGCGATGGCATCGTCGATAGTGCCGACGTTGAGGAATGCCTGCTCGGGATATTCGTCCATCTCGCCCGAAAGAATCATCTTGAAACCGCGGATTGTCTCGCTAAGAGGCACCATGACGCCGGGGAGGCCGGTGAACTGCTCGGCAACGTTGAACGGCTGCGAGAGGAATCGCTGGGCGCGGCGGGCGCGGGCAACAACGAGCTTGTCTTCGTCAGACAACTCGTCGACACCGAGGATGGCGATGATGTCCTGAAGCTCGTTGTACTTCTGAAGAAGCTGCTTGACAGCCTGCGCGGTATTGTAGTGGTCCTCGCCGATGATATTGGGGTCGAGGATTCGCGAGGTCGATTCGAGGGGGTCGACTGCGGGATAGATACCAAGCTCCGAGATTTTACGAGAGAGCACGGTTGTGGCATCAAGGAAGCTGAAGGTGGTCGCGGGAGCGGGGTCGGTCAAGTCGTCGGCCGGCACATAGATAGCCTGCACCGAGGTGATTGAACCGTTCTTGGTCGAAGTGATTCGTTCCTGAAGGGCTCCCATTTCCGATGCGAGTGTGGGCTGGTAACCCACTGCCGAAGGCATACGGCCTAGAAGTGCCGACACCTCAGAACCGGCCTGAGTGAAACGGAAGATGTTGTCGATAAAGAGAAGGATGTCCTTGCCGCCGCCGTCCTGATCGCGGAACTGCTCGGCAACAGTAAGACCTGAAAGTGCCACGCGGAGACGTGCGCCCGGAGGCTCGTTCATCTGACCAAACACAAGTGTGGCCTGAGATTTCTCAACCTCTTTCATGTCGACATCGCCAAGGTTCCATTCGCCCTTGTCCATTCCCTCGCGGAACTTGTCGCCATATTTCATAACGCCGCTCTCGATCATCTCGCGGAGAAGGTCGTTACCCTCGCGGGTGCGTTCGCCAACACCGGTAAACACCGAGAATCCGTTGTGCCCCTTGGCGATGTTGTTGATAAGCTCCATGATGAGCACGGTCTTACCCACACCGGCACCGCCGAAAAGACCGATTTTGCCACCCTTGCTGTAGGGTTCGAGAAGGTCGATTACCTTGATACCTGTATAAAGAATCTCGGTACCGATTGTGAGGTCGTCGAATTCAGGGGCAGGCTGGTGGATGGGGCGCAAGTTTTCGTGTTCAAGCGCGGGGAGGCGGTCAATAGCATCACCCAACACGTTGAGCAAGCGGCCTTTTACCTGATTGCCGGTCGGGACGGCAATCGGACGCTCAAGGTTATCGACACGCACACCGCGCTGCAAGCCGTCGGTACTTTCCATGGCGACACAACGCACGGTGTCTTCGCCGATGTGCTGTTCTACTTCAAGAATAAGCTGGGAGCCATCGGGACGATCCACCTTGAGAGCCGTGTAGATGGGAGGGATGATATTGTCATCGCCCTCAAAAATCACATCGACCACGGGACCGATTACTTGGGCTACTTTTCCGTATTTTTCACTCATTTCTCAGGAGTTTAAAAAGGTGTTGTTGTTTTCTTACTACTAAGTCGGCACGGTTGAAACCGGGGACTAATGGATATACAACCTGAATGTAATAACCAATACCATCAGCACAAGGTTCACGAGGTTGATGGGGAGGAGGTATTTCCATTCAAGCGAAAGGAGCTGGTCGATGCGCAGACGGGGGAATGTCCACTTGAACCAAATAATGATAAACGAGATTGCCACGGCCTTTCCGACAAACCATACAACCGAGGGAATGTAGTCCATGACGTGGTTGAAAGCATCAAGGCCGGGGATGTGGAGGGGCATCCAGCCGCCGAAGAACAGCAGCGCAGCGACACCTGACACAATGAAAAGGTTAAGGTATTCGGCAAGGTAGAAGAAACCGAAGTGGATGCCGGAATATTCGGTGTGGTAACCGGCTGTCAGCTCGCTTTCGGCCTCGGGAAGGTCAAACGGGCCACGGTTGGTCTCAGCTGTACCTGCAATGAGGAATATCACAAAGGCGATAATAGCGGGAATGTGGCCCGAGAAGATGAACCAGAGGTTTTCCTGAGCCTTCACGATACCACCGACCGACATTGTACCGGCGAGGGCGACCATCGTTATGACGCTGAGTCCCATTGACAGCTCGTAGCTGACCATCTGGGCACCGGAGCGGAGCGCGCCGATGAGAGTGAACTTGTTGTTACTCGACCATCCTGCAAGAAGGATGCCGAGGACACCGATCGAAGACACGGCGAGGAGGAAGAATATACCTACGTTGAAGTCGATAATCTGCAAACCGTTACCCCAAGGGAGGACGGCGAAAGCAAGCATCGACGCGATGATTACAAGATAGGGGGCGAGGGCAAAGAGGAATTTGTCGACATGGTTGAGCGAGATAAGCTCCTTGATGAGAATCTTGAACATGTCGGCGATACTCTGAAGGAGTCCCCACGGACCCACGCGGTTAGGGCCGAGACGGCACTGGAACGCGGCACACACCTTGCGTTCAAACCAGATGTAGAACAGGGCCAAAACTGCATAGAGAAGCATCAAACCGACACCGATAAGGAGGCATTCGATGGTCACGGCCAGCCACTCGGGCATCACGTTGAGAAACATGGAGTGCAGCCAAGCGGTTCCTATTGAAAAATCTTGCATAACTTCTTGATAATTACTATATTCTCAATTAAGTACTGACATGGTTTAACGGTCGATGTCGGGCACGATATAGTCGAGCGAACCGCCGATAGTGATAAGGTCGGCAATCTTGCTGCCCTCGGTGATGTGATCAACGACAGCGGCGAGGGGCAGACAGGGAGGAGCGAGTTTCAAACGATAGGGAGAAGTGGTGCCGTCACTCTCGATGTAGACACCGAATGCGCCGCGACATCCCTCGACAACCTTGAACCAGCTTCCGACAGGGAGCTTGAGCACCTTGGGAACCTTGACGCAATATTCTCCTTCGGGGATGTTGTCGATGAGCTGCGCGATAATGCGGGCACTCTGTTCCATTTCGTCCATACGCACCTTGAAACGTGCCATCGAGTCGCCTTCGTGACGCACGACTTCGTCAAATTCGAGTTCGCCATAGATACTGTAAGGATCAGTCTTGCGCACGTCGCATGCCCATCCCGAGGCACGGCCCGAAGGACCGCTGACAGCCCAGCTGATGGCATCCTCCCGCGAGAGGACACCGACGTTCTCCATGCGGTTCTTTGCGATGACGTTGCCGGTGAAAATCTTGTTGTATTCAGCGATATTCTTGGGGAGCACGTCGAGAAGGTCGTGGACATCTTTTACGAAATTTTCGTCGAGATCCTGCATGACACCACCGATGCAGCCATAGTTGAAAGTCATGCGGGCACCGCAGGTGCGCTCGAAGATGTTGAGAATCTGCTCGCGGACACGCAGCGTGTAGAACAGCATCGTGGTCGCCCCGAGGTCCATACAGTAGGTGCCGATAAAGAGGCAGTGGGACGCGATGCGCGACAACTCGTCCATCAGCACACGGATTACCTGCGCGCGGCGGGAGATTGTGATTCCGGCAGCCTCCTCGATTGCCATGCAGAGGCCGTGGTGGTAAATCTGACCCGAAAAATAGTCGAGACGATCCATGAAATGGAGTGTCTGCGGGTAGGTAAGGCTTTCGCAGATTTTTTCGACACCGCGATGAATATATCCGAGATAAATGTCTATTTTCTTGATAGTCTCGCCGTCGACAGCGGTGCGGAAACGCAACACGCCGTGGGTGGCGGGGTGCTGCGGGCCGATGTTGACAACGAAGTCGTCTTCGGCAAAGACGCGCTCCTGACGTTTTTCGATTTTGCCGTCGGGAAGTTCGACATAGGTATCAGTGAAATCGCTCTGACGCTCGTTTTCAAAGGGTGCGACAGGGTTCAGTTTGGGGTCTGCGTCGTAATCCTTGCGCAAAGGGTATCCTTTCCAGTCGATGCTGAGGAAGAGGCGGCGCATGTCGGGATTGTTGATAAAGATGATACCGAAGAAGTCGTATACCTCGCGTTCAAATACAGTCGCGATTGCCCAAAGGTCAAACACGCTGTGAACAAAAGGTTTGTTGCGGTCACCGGTGGCAAGCACCTTGACAGCGATATGGGTATTGTGGCGGGTCGAGGTCAGCTCGTAGACACAACCCATCCCCTTCTCCTGCCAGTCCATACCGACGATTGTCACGAGGAAGTCAAAGCTCAGCTCGGGGTCTTCCTTGAGAGTTTTGGCCAATTCGTGCCATTGAGCGTCAGGAATGGTCACCGTGAGGGTCTGTCCTTCCTCAAAGACCGCCTGTGGAAACAGCTTGGAAATTTTTCCTTGGATGTCAGCCATGATGGTTATATTGTTGCCGATTGAGGGTGTCAACCGATTATGGTTCTATATATTAATATATGTATGTCAATGTAATTAGTCATTCACGCCGGGAACAGGATGGTTTTTCAGAAATTCTTCCTGCTTTTCCTGACGGTTTACGCCGCCAAAAAATTTCTCGACCTTGATTTTGCGCGAGAGCTGCATGATGCCGTAAATCATGGCCTCGGGACGGGGCGGACATCCGGGGACAAACACATCCACGGGGACTATATCCTCGATTCCCATCGCCACATGATAGCTTTTCTTGAACGGGCCGCCTGAAATGGCGCAGCTGCCGCAGGCAATCACATACTTGGGCTCGGCAAGCTGGTCATAGAGACGGCGCATGACGGGAGCCATGCGGTGAACAATCGTGCCGGCAACCATCATGAAGTCGGCCTGACGGGGCGAGGCGCGTGCAACTTCCCAGCCAAAACGCGCCATGTCGTAACGTGCCGCGCCGAGCGACACAAATTCGATGCCGCAGCAACTGGTGGCGAAAGTAAGTGGCCAGATTGAGTTGGACCGCCCCCAGTTGATAAGGTTGTCAAGGGTGCCGACGATGACATTGGTACCGCTGTCCTGCAACTCCTTGACGAGAGATTCGATGTATTCGTTGTCTTTCCACGCCTCGTAGGGCATGTTCTTTGTCGTTACTTCCATTCAAGCGCTCCTTTCCGCCAAGCATAGACAAGGCCCAGCACTAAGATTCCGAAAAACACTGCGATGCTCAACAGTCCCTGTGTCCCGAGTTCCTGAACGCGCACCGCCCAAGGATAAAGGAACACTGTCTCAACGTCAAACATCAGGAACAAAATGGCAAAAAGATAATATCCCACCTTGAACTGAGCCATTGACTCGCCACGGGTGGGAATACCACATTCGTATGCCTCGCCTTTCTGAGGATTGAAGGACCGCGGGGAAATCAATCCGGCGAGCCACAGCGCAATTGCCACAAGTGCCACGCCAGTAAGGAGCGCGACAACGGCAAGAGTTGCGTTTTGAATTGCTAATGCTATCATATAATTATGTTACATCAAAAATTTTCCATTGCACTGAGGGCGGATAAGGCATTATCCAAAGATAAAATACAAATACAGCCTTTAATGACCTTACGGGCCTTTTATGAGCCACAGACAAAAAAGCCGCTCGGCTCAACTAACCGACTATCAATCACCTTATTGCAGCTATATCAAGACTCGTCAAGGCATACCCGTCCGCAAAATTCAGTGCAAATATAGTCAAAAATTCTGAAATTACATCCATTTCCACAACCTATTTTAACAACCTCACAATATAATTGACCACAAAAAGTGACAACGGTGACAGGATTGCCACAACGTGGGAAAAAATGTGTAACTTTGCACATTGATAAGATTCCTTATAGTGTAATGGAAACAGTAATTGACAACAACGTGCTGAACGATGCCTTTGACCGCGAGCATCTGTGGCACCCATATACATCGACCATCGACCCTCTGCCCACCTACAAGGTCGACTCGGCCCGCGGGGCGCGCCTGCGGCTCGCCGACGGACGCGAGCTGATTGACGGGATGTCGTCATGGTGGGCGGCGTGTCACGGCTACAACCACCCTGACATAAACGACGCGGCTGAGGCTCAGATAAAGAAGATGAGCCATGTGATGTTTGGCGGCCTGACCCACGACCCGGCGATAGAGCTGGGAAAGCTTCTGCTGGAAATCGCCCCGTCGTCTATGCACAATATATTTTATGCCGATTCAGGCTCGGTCGCAGTCGAGGTGGCGATGAAGATGGCGGTTCAAGCCTCGGTCTCCAAGAGCGGCGACCACGGCAAGACCAACTTTGTCACCATCCGCTCGGGGTATCACGGCGATACATGGAATGCCATGAGCGTCTGCGACCCGGTGACGGGCATGCACGGAGCTTTCGGCCCCGCCCTCCCCATCCGCTACTTTGCCCCCGCTCCGACAACCCCGTTTGGAGCCGAATGGAATCCGGCCGACATCGAGCCGCTTGAAAAAATCATAGCAGAACACTGCGACGAACTTGCCGCCCTGATACTGGAGCCGGTCGTACAAGGCGCCGGAGGCATGAGGTTTTACCACCCGCAATATCTTGTCGAGGCCCGTAAACTGTGTGACCGCTACGGCATATACCTTATTTTTGACGAAATCGCAACCGGTTTTTGGCGCACCGGCCGGTGGTTTGCATGGGAACACGCGGGGGTTCAGCCCGACATCATGTGCATCGGCAAGGGACTGACGGCAGGTTACATGACCATGAGCGCGGTGCTGACCACCCGCGACGTGGCCGACACCATATCCAAAGGGGAGGCAGGGGTGATGATGCACGGCCCGACGTTCATGGCCAATCCCCTCGCATGTGCCGTCGCCATCGCCTCGGTCCAACTGCTGAAAAGTCAGGACATGGCCTCGCGCGTCGCCAAACTCGAATCTCAGATGAAATCATTCCTCGCGCCCGCCCGGGAGCTGCCACAGGTCAAGGAAGTGCGAGTGCTCGGGTCTATCGGTGTAATAGAGATGATGGAGCCGGTCAACGTCGGAGAATTTCAGATAAAATGTGTAGAGCGCGGAATATGGGTGCGACCATTCGGACGCAACGTCTACATAATGCCTCCCTATGTCATCTCTGACGAGGACCTCGAAACCCTGTGTCGCGAAATGATTAACTGCATCAGATGAACCACAGTTATTATAACGAAACCATTGAATCGCTGCGCCATTCGGGCAACTTGAGAAGAATCCCGGCTGACATGCCGGCTGATGACGGCTCTATCGACCTGTCGTCCAACGACTACCTCGGCCTCGGTGTCCGCACCGAGCTTCAGGAGCAGTTCATGGCCGAGCGCGATAACCGCATGTCGCCCATGACCTCGTCGGCATCCCGGCTGCTTGCCACTCGACAAAACGATTACGGAGACCTTGAGACATTCCTCGGCCGTCTCTATGACCGGCCGGCGCTGCTGTTCAACAGCGGCTACCATGCCAATACCGGCATGATTTCGTCGCTTGCCGCCGGAAAAAGTATCATCGTGGCCGACAAGCTCGTCCATGCATCCATCATCGACGGCATTGTGCTTTCTAAGTCCGAGTTCACACGCTTTCCCCACAACGACTTTGACCGACTGGAACGCATACTCGCCAAGGAATCACCCTTGCACGAGCGGGTCATCGTAGCAGTCGAAAGTGTTTATAGCATGGACGGTGACCGCGCCGACATCAACCGGCTCACGGAACTCAAGCGCCACTATCCCAACGTGCTGCTGTATGTCGACGAAGCACACGGCGTGGGTGTCGAAGGCCCTCATGGGCTTGGGTTGTCAATAGCGTCATCAGGCTACGGCGACATCGACGTGATAGTTGGCACATTCGGCAAAGCCTATGCCTCGTCAGGGGCGTTCTGCGTCACCTCCCCGTCGATAAGAGAATACCTTGTAAACCGCGCCCGCAGTTTCATCTTTTCCACCGCCATCCCACCCATCACAGCCCGCTGGACAAAGTTCATGATTGAGCAATCGCTCGGGATGGATGCTGAAAGAACCCGTCTCGCGGCACTCGGCAACCGCCTGCACGAAATATTATCGGTACTTCCCGGCAAAAACGGGGTTGCAAGCCACATTCAGCCTTACATAACAGGTTCGGCCGAGTCGGCGGTGACCCTGTCGGAAAAGCTTCTCAAAGAAGGGTTTAAAGTCCTCCCGATCCGCACCCCGACAGTCCCCCCCGGCACCGACCGCCTGCGCATCAGTCTGAGCGCGGCACTTACCGCCGACGACATCGAATCACTCGGAAACGCCTTGACACGACTCACCTCATGCAGCTGAAACTTACACATACCGCTGCGGGAAACACCCGCCTGCTCCTCCTCTTTGCCGGATGGGGGACCGACCCGTCGCTCTATTCTCAGCCGGGAGTGGAAGGATATGACATGATGGTCGCTTGGGATTACACCGATATCGATATTGACACTGCCGCATTCAGCCGCTATGACGAAATCGCAGTAGTCGGCTACTCATTCGGTGTCACGGCGGCAAGCTACTTTTTAAACACCTTCCCGCAACTCCCCGTCACGGCACGCATCGCGGTCAACGGGACATGCCATCCGGTCGATGACTCACGGGGGATTCCGCAGACAATATTCGACGGCACGCTTGCCGGGCTAAACCCGAGGTCACTCGACAAGTTCTACCGCCGCATGGCGGGGAGCGGAAAACTATACAAGGATATGCTCCCAAGCCTCCCTCCCGCCCCCGACACAGACTCGCTGAAAGTGCAACTTGAGGCAATCGGGCATCGGGGAAGCATCACCGCCGACTGGGACATGGCGGTAGTGAGCGACAACGACCTCATCATCCCGGCCGGGAACCAGCTCAGGGCATGGAGGGAAGCCGACGTGCCGGTCAAGGTAATCGCCGGAGGCCATCTGCCCGACTTTTCCGGCATTTTCCGCACCGTGCTGACCGACAAGGGTCTTGTAGCAAGCCGGTTCTCCCGCGCCATCGACACTTACGACCGTGCGGCGACAATTCAGCGACACATTGCCAAACGACTCGTCGACCTATGGAATCCCGACCCTGAAGAAAGCCTTGACATACTCGAAATCGGCTGCGGGACAGGCATGTCCACACGCCTGTATCTCGACCGTGTCACCCCTCGCTCACTGCGGCTGTGGGACCTCTCCCCCGCCCCGTCGCTCCCCGCCGTGGCCGATGTCACGGCATGCGATGCCGAGATAGCGGTAACGACGTTGCCCGGCGAGTCGCTCGACGTGATTTTCACCTCATCGACCATCCAATGGTTCAATTCCCCCGGCATGTTCTTCAGGCGATGTGCCGATGCCCTGCGCCCGGGCGGGAAAATGGTTGTCTCCACCTTCGGGCCCGCGACATTCGGGAGGCTCCACTCGCTGACCGGCATCACCCCGTCCTACCTCGATGTCAACGACCTGCGCCGCATCATACCGCGACAGACCGACATCATTGCCATAACCGACGAAACTGTCAGCATCACCTTTGACTCGGCCGCCGACATGATGCGCCACATCCGCGCCACCGGTGTCAACGCCCTCGCCTCGACAGGCACAGTCGCCGCCTCGCGACGCATACTCAACGACTACCCGCGTCAAGAAGACGGCAGCGTCAGCCTCACATATCAACCCATCTACATCATTCTGCAAAAACGAAAGATATGAGCAATATATATTTCATCTCGGGAATCGACACCGATGCCGGAAAAAGTTATGTCACCGGCTGGCTTGCACGGGAATACATGGGCCGCGGACTGAGCGTAGCAACTCAGAAGTTCATTCAGACCGGCAACGACCTCTACTCCGAGGACATCGAGCTGCATCGCGCCGTCATGGGTACCGGCCTGCTCCCCGAGGACACCGACCACACCACAGCGCCGGTCATATTTTCCTATCCCGCGTCGGCTCAACTTGCCGCCCGCATCGACAACCGCGAGATTGACCTTTCAGCCATCGACCGCTCGACCGAAATCCTCGCGTCGCGCTATGATGTCGTACTCGTCGAGGGGGCCGGAGGACTCATGGTACCGGTCACCGACGATTTCCTCACCATCGACTATGTCACCACGCGTCATCTCCCGCTCATGCTCGTCACCAACGGCGTCCTCGGCTCCATAAATCACACTATCCTCTCCCTTGAAGCAATCGCCTCACGCGGAATCGAGCTGAAAGCGCTCGTCTACAACGAGCATTTCGACTCTGACCCCGTAATCGCCGACGACACGCGCGGATTCCTGTCGCGCTACCTGCACCGCCATTTCCCCCATGCCGAGATGATATTTGTGCCGTCGTTTGAGATAAAAAAGATTAAATAAATTTAATATAACGACTTTTTTTCTTGACAGATTTGCGACAACTCAATAATATTGAGTATATTTGTCGAAATTTGTGCGACAACTTTACGAGTCCCTGCAAACGAGGTGCCTCGCAATAACTAAAAAACGTAATGGATATAACCCCTTATAGCATCTCTATTTCCAAGCAACAACTATCCCAGCTCCCGACTGTCGAGTTTCCGGGAGCGATAACCGTGCTTGAGAATGTCGACGGAGCTATCCGGGCCCTCGAACACCTGTCGACTCAGAATACAGTGGGATTTGATACTGAAACAAAACCCAACTTCCGCAAAGGACAGACCAACACGGTTTCGCTCATCCAAATTTCCACCCTCGATCACTCTTTCCTGTTCCGCCTCAACAAACTCGGTTTCCTTCCCGAGCTGAAACAATTCATCGAGAATGAAAACGTCGTCAAGGTGGGCCTTTCGCTCAAAGACGATTTTCACGTCCTGCACCGGCTGACAGATTTCGAGCCTCATAACTTTGTCGACCTTCAGAACGTCGTCAAATCTTTCCACATAACCGATTCAAGCCTGCAAAAGATTTACGGCATTATCTTTAAAGGCCGCATATCCAAGAGCCAGCGGCTAAGCAACTGGGAAGCATCGGAACTGACATCGGGACAACAGGCTTATGCTTCAATCGACGCGTGGGCATGTCTACGCATCTACAACCATCTGCGCGACGGACTGTTTGAACCCGCCACGTCACCCTACATAGTAATTCCCGAAGAACCATCGGAAAAATCGTCAGAAACCGTTACAACACAATAACACATATCTATACTCACCTGTCTCCCCAATCCCCTTTTTTACCTTGCCATGAAAGTCAAAAGATCCACATTGATTCCGGCTATCCTGCTCGTTTACCTCGCAGTCATGAGCTACATAGGGTTTCCCGAATATAAGGCCGGACACTATCTATACTACTTCGGAGTAATCGGTTTCACGCTGCTGATTATCGGCATCCTTCACATCTTTCTTAAAAAGCGCGAACGTCTTCACGCCGAGCGTGAACGTCAACGCAAAGGGTGAAATTGCAGCGAAATGCTAAAAACGAAAAGCGAAGGGTGAAAATAATAGATTTTCACTCAGTCACATACTGCATTTCACTTTACACCTTTTACCTTACACTGTTATTTACAGCATCAGCATCCACCCGATGGAGAAGGAACGGAAACACGGGGAGCCATAGCCTTGCAGTATCGTCTGCGTGGAATAACGGCAGTAGATATTGGCCCAGCCGTTCAGCGACAGCGCGCCGAAAAGGTCGACCGTAAACTTGCGCTGATGCACTCCCGAGTTGTATTCCTCCATGTCGTTCCCCTCGGCATCGCGCCACTTTGTGCGCAGCGAGGCATGGGAGTTCCAGTTGAGGACGGGGCCGACAACGATTTTAGGCTGAAATCCCGATATACGGAACGGCAGATGCTGGTGGTAAAGTATCGGAAACTGCAGGCTGAACACTTTCAGACGGGAGTTGCGCGGCTGTGCGTCGACAGGATAAGGCCCCCATGTCACGCCGCCTTGGCCGTTGGGTTGCAGGCGCGTGTCGGTCGTGACCTTGTAGTTGCGCCAGTTCACACCGATGCCGGCCGAGACTCCGAGAGACCGGGAGGTATATCTCACCGCGAGAATATGGAGCCATGATATTTCAAACGACTTCTCCCATTCGAGTCCCATAGCCCGTGAGGCACCGGGCGCGTTGACCATTCCAAGCCCCAAACCGCCGGGGGCGAGAAGATCCCAGTGATGGATATTGCCGCGGCGAGGCCTGTTGCCGGCAAGGCTGAAAGGATACCAGCGCGTCTCCTGCCGGGCCTTGACATGGGCTCCGGCGGGGTATCCTTGAAAATAAGACGATTCGTAACCGCTGTTACCGTCGATACCCGACACGGTAACACGCATCCCCTCGGGCGACTCGGTGATTGACACCGACGCGGGATTGCTGACTGACATGACTGTATCGACAGGCTCGCCGGCTCTGGCAGCGAAAGCCGTGAGAGCCATAATGGCTGCTGTTGCTATGTGATATATGCGGTTCATTATAGTTAAAAATGAAGGGTGAAAGGTGAAGATAATGCCTTTGTTATCTGTTATTTGTTATCTGTTAAAAGTTTAGCGTCAGACCGATGGAAAAAGATTTGGCTTCGGGGCCATAGGGATGGCGCATCACTGACATGGGCGAATAACGGAAGTAGAATCCTAAGTCACGGTTAAACCCGACAATGGCTGTATAGTCGACTGTAAGCAGCCTCTGGTGCAGCCCCTTGTAGTTGCTCGACATCCGGGTGTTGTCATCGGTGTAATATTGGGAAAACGCCCGGGTATAGGTGTTGAAATTGGCGTTTGCGCCTGCCGAGACATAGAGTTTGCGGTAAATGCGCTGGGTTATCATCAGCGGAACACAGAAAGTGGCTGTCATCACCCGCGACTTGTCGGCGCGCTCCCCCTCGGCCATCGGGACAAGGAGAAGGTTCTCGCCCTGTTTCATATAGCGGTAGCCGTCTTGGGCGCAGTACTGGCTGAAACGTAAACCGATGCCGAGACTGAACTCGGGGCCGCAAAACCAAGGGGAGTAAGACACCCCGGCCACCTCACCGATGCCGCATTCAAACGAGTTTTTCATCCCCGGGGCGGCATCAAAACGGAACATCCATCCCCAGTAAGTGTTCCGGAAGAACACATAGTCGAATCGGGCTACGCGGTGTCGGCGTGGTTTCGTAAACGGGAACAGGAACTCGGCATCATCGGCAGCGCAGTCGGGATTCTGCAAAAAGATGTGTTCAGGATTCCAATCGTCGTCATCAGAGGGGACACTGTCGGCAGCAATAACATCGGTTGCATACTGGTAATAATAGTCCTCGTTGTCAGGCACGCCCGTCACCGAGACGATTGTGGTATTTCCCTGTGTCGTAACCACCACCTTCGAGGGCGATTTGATGACTTTTATCGTATCGGTCTCGGCCGAATTGCTTGCGTGGCTGATTGCAGTCACGGCAAATGCGATGAATGTAGTGAGCAACGGATGTTTCATTTTTTGAGCATTCGTTTGATTTGGTTAATATCGGCGTGTCCTTCCACATATATGAGAATGACCTTTCCGGTCGCACTCTTGGACGCGCGGTTGAGATAAAAGATATAGCGTTTCAAGTTGTCACGCGACGGCAGCGCGTAAAAGCCGTAATACAGGTGGCCGTCCTGATAGGACACCTCGCGGTTACGAGCCCCCGCTCCGTCGTGGGTGACGGCTTTCTCCACGGTGGGAATCAAGTCGGGCGCACCGACAAAAGTCAGGCTCTTGTAGAAGGTGAGATTGTAGTCGGCGAGCGAGCTGCCCGAGATTGTTGTCTCAGTCACGCGCGGATCGGTGCGGAATCGTCCGTCAAAAAGAGCCTCGACAGCCAGCGGACCGCTTGCAGCCACTGTCAGCCACGATGTTACGGCCATGAGCAGGAAAGTGATAAATCGTGACATATCGTTAATTTTCAGTTGATTCAAACATTATTGATAGTTCTGTGGAGACATCGTCGTTGATTTCGGCCGAGGCAGCCGAGATTTCGGCCCAATCACTCGCCACAAGTTCCATAATTTTGTCTCGGTCGTCGACCTTCTGATTGCCTATATAGGCCACACACGCGCCCATATCGGCACTATCGCCACGCACTCCCACGACCTTGAACACCAGCGTGACAACCACAGCGACAGCAGCTGCGATTCCGGCCAGACGCATCCACGGGAGCATGACAGGAGTGCGCGACACTCGTTTCTCGGGACGCGAGGCAGCAGTAAACGACATTACAGCCAGCGCCTCCTCCACGGCAGGGTCGCCGCTGCCGGCATTTTCAAGCAGCAACTTTCGCAACCGCTGTTCCTGCTGAAGTGTTGTCTCCCCGGCAAAATACGAGTCGATGAGATGATGAATATCGTTGTTCATTGTCGTCGGTGTTTATTGATGTAACATTGGCGCACAGTGCGTCGCGCTCTTGAAATGGCCACCCTGACCGAAGCCTCGGTCATGCCGTAATGCTCGGCAATATCGTCAAATTCCCACCCGTCACACTCGCGGTGAATCAGAATCTCGCGGTCTCTCGCGGAGAGGGAGGCCGAAATCAGGGTGTTGACCTCCTCTACCAACTCTTGCGAAGGGGGCGACGTGCCGGTGTCGTCGGGCCGGTCCGAGCTCTCGTCGAGCGGGTCAGTGGGGCGAGACTGCCGCTGCCGGAGAGAGTCGATACAGATGTTCCGCACCGTCGTTACCGAGACTCCCTCGGCCTCACTCTCGCCACTGAGCCTGTCGCGACGCTGCCACAACCGGCAGAACGCCTCCTGAACAGCGTCGTCGGCATCATCGTCACTCTCCAGCAACCGTCGCGCTGTAGAGTGAAGCCTCGGCCTGAGCCGTGTAAAAACCGATGTCAGTAAATCAAGTGCCATTACAACCTGAAGACGTAACGATAATGATTTTGTAACAAAAATATTGCAAAAAAATGAGCCGCCGACAGATAGACTGACACTATCTGCCTGCGGCTCAGCGATAAATACGGTGAAACAACAGTGAATCGTTAACAGCGAAAGGTAAAGATTATACCTTTTTTATCTGTTATCTGATTTGTTATCTTTCACCTTAATTCTTGCCCTTGATTTTCTCAAGCTGGCGGCTGATTGCATCGAGGCACAAATCCACGGCTTCTTCAAAAGTATCGGCAGTCTTGTCGGCGACAATGTCGTTGCACTGCGGGACTACCGCGAGGATTATAACCTGCTTGTTGAGCGATGTCTCAGGCTTGACTACTTTCAGTGTTACCTCAACGGTGTTTATTGCCGGAAATCGGCGCACGAGGCGGTCGACCTTCTTATTTATAAACTCTGTCAGCTTTGCAGTGATGTCAAAGTGGATGGCTTTAATCTGAATGTCCATATTATCCTCCTTTTTTTAATGCACGCGGATGTGCAAGTTGATAATTTTGTTTTAATTCTCTATAAGTTATATGAGTATACACTTGTGTCGAGACAAGCGACGAATGTCCGAGCAATTGCTGTACCGAGGTGATGGGCGCGCCCGAGTTGAGCATGTCGGTCGCAAAACTGTGGCGCAACACATGCGGGCTGAGGCGCGGGGCGTGCACGCCCGCCTCGAGCATCCTCGCGTGGACGATGTTGTAGACAGCCTTGCGGTACATGGGGCGACCATCCTCCCTGACAAAGAAAGGAGCCTCGGGGTCACGCGGTGATATGGCGGTGGAGGGAGAGGAATCACGAAGTGTGCGGTAGCAGTTTATCATCTCGGTCAGTTCCTCACCATAAGGGATGAGTCTGTCTTTATTACGCTTGCCGTGCACTTTTAGTTCACCCTTGGCATTGTTGACATTCATGTCGCGGAGCGAAATCAGCTCGCTGCACCTCATCCCGGTAGAATAGAGCATGTCGACGATGAGCCGGTTGCGCAATTCGGTGAAATCACCGTGGTCATAATCTGTATCACCGACCATCTCGTTGGTTTCGGTCTCGCGGATGTAGACAGGCAGCTCCTTGCGTCCACGGGCAAGCTGAAGGTCGGCAGCCGGATTGCTTTTCAGACCGTGGTTACGCATCATATACCTAAAAAATGCCCTGACCGCCTGAACTTTCCGCTTGATTGAGCGCGCCGACAGGCCCTGTTTCGCAAGATGGGCAATCCACACCCTGAGGTCGCCGGTCGTCATATCGGTCGGATTCAGAGCCTCCGGATTACCCGAGGTGGCAAAGTCAGCCCATTGCTCCAAGTCTCTCCGATAAGCCTCGACCGTGTTGACCGAGCTGTTAAGCTCCAGCTTCAGATATGTGATAAAATCATCTATCAACATGACGCGGTGTTTTTAACAATTGCGAATTTAAATAATTATTTTGACAAAAACAACATTTCCCGCAATGAAATTTATTACGTCGGCTCAAATATATGTAAATCTGTTAGTTTTGCGTGTCAAATTACCCCGTAATACTTCAGGGCGTTGTAGATGCCGTTGTCGTCGACCGATGTAGTCACATAGTCGGCGGCGGGGAGGAGGACAGCGTTGGAGTTGCCCATCGCCACACCCGTGCCCGCGGCCTGTATGATTGACAGGTCATTTCCGCCGTCGCCGAACGCCATCGTTTCATCCAGTGAAAATCCCCGGTAAGCGGCAATAGCTCTCAACCCTTCGGCCTTGCAGACTCCTTGCGCCGTCATGTCGAGAAAATCAGGATACCAACGCCCCGACTCCAGATAGTGGCTTTTGCCGATGACCTCGGGTTCCTGCGCCTCGGTTATAAAAGGTGTCAATTGCAATATCGGCTGGGAAAGCACCTTTTCAAGCGGGGTTTCGAGACCCACGTCGGGCACATTAAGCAGAACGTTGAATATCCACAGACTTTTTTCATCGGGGTTTATCATCGTCATATCCGTTTCTCCGACCACGATGCATGCGACCCCGTGCTCGTCACATTTCGCAACGATGCGCTTCACCTCGTGCAACGGTATGGGAGAACAGGAAATTACCTTGTCACCTATAAAGCAATACGCACCGTTGGCGGTGATATACCCGTCAATCAAGTGCTTGATTTCATCAAGGTTATTGATGATTGCAAACGGTCGGCCTGTGGAGATATACACCTCTACCCCGGCCTTTTTAGCGAGGGTCAGAGCCTCGATGGTAGATTCGGGAACATGGTGAGTATTGAAACTGACAAGCGTCCCGTCAATGTCAAAAAACAGTGCTTTAATCATACCGCAAAGGTAACACCATCCCCGCGATTTAGCAAGAAAAAATCCGCAATCTATCGACTCTTATAAGGCGGACGCCACTCCTCCCTCTTGCCCGGAACCTTGACTGATGCCTTGATTCCGTCAAGTCGGAATTCAATTTGGAGCGTGTACCACACGTTTACAGGGTGGTCGTTTATTGTCCCGGGAATAAATTCAGGGAGTGACTTTACCAATCTTACAGCCTCTTTGTCAAGGTCGGGATGTTTACCTCTCACAACCTTGACCTCCCCTATCTCACCAGTCTTGGTAACGACGAATTGCACTACCACCCGGCCTTGTATATTATTCTCTTTCGCCGTTTCAGGATAGCGTATATGTTTTTGAATAAAATCAAATAACGCCTTTTCTCCACCCGGGAATGCAGGTCTTTGCTCAGCCACATTAAAAATTCGGTTATCATCAACCGGGCCTTCCTTAGATTTTATTTCTAAAATTACTTCTTCGCTGACCTCCCCGACAACATTTAAATCAATCTCGCCACGCGTAGTTACAACCGAATCTTTCTCAACCGAAAGACATGCTATACTATCTACTGGCTCAGTTGCCGTTGTCGAGTCAACTTTATCAGACGTGCCGCCGCACCCAGTCAGAAAAATCGCGGCCGAGATGCCTGCAAGGGCAACCGCCTTTCCCGCCAATTGCCGGGCTGCAAGCTGGCTTTCAAGATAGCGCACTTCCGCCTCGCACTTGGGACACGTCCCCGCACACTCACCCTGATAGCGGCACTCCGAGGTTACAAATTCGATGTCGTTTGCATCGGCTATCTGCTGCCTTATTTCCTTCAATATCCGGCATGTCGTTTTCCCGCGTGTCATTTTGTCGTGATTTTTATGGTTTAGATTGCAAATATACGCAAATCGCCGACAATTGCACCATAAAATCAAACATTTAACACACCGATTTGCATATTTTCCTCACGGTTAGTATCTTTGTAGAATAAATCACTTCATCACATTTAAAATGCGAACTCCACGGGAAACAATCGAAGCCGCAGCCGAAGTCGGTGCGGCAAAAGCATCACTATCTCAGAACCGTCCGGGCCGACTGATGGTATCATCCTTTTTTGCGGGATGCTACATCGCCCTCGGAGGCATACTGTCGCTGATTGTAGGATTCGGATTCCCCGAAATCACAGCCGGCAACCCCTCGCTGCAACGCCTGCTTAGCGGCGCGATGTTCCCAATCGGACTGATACTGGTCGTCATCCTCGGCGCAGAGCTTTTTACCGGCAATAATGCCCTGCTCATCCCCTCATGGATAAAGGGTCGCCACTCGGTCGCAGCATTGATACACAACTGGGTGATGGTCTATCTCGGCAACTTCGTCGGAGCGATGGCATTTACCTTTTTCATGGTCTATCTCTGCGGCCTGACCGCTGCCGAGCCCTACCACTCGGCCATCATCAAGATCGCCACCGCCAAGGTCTCCATGCCGTGGTTCACGGTGCTGCTCAAAGGCATCGGAGCCAACTGGTGCGTATGCCTCGCCGTGTGGCTCGCCCTGTCGGCCAAAACCGTCATCGGCAAGATGGCCGGATGCTGGGTACCGGTAATGGCCTTTGTCGCCCTCGGCTACGAGCACTCCATCGCCAACATGTTCTTCATCCCCCTCGGCATGATGGAGGGAGCCGATATCGCCGTCGGGACAGCCCTGTGGGCCAACCTTCTCCCCGCCACGATAGGCAACATCATCGGCGGCGCCCTCATGGTCGGTGCCTCCCACGCCTACATCCACTTCGCCCCCGCCAAGAATTAACATTACAAAGCATGTATAAAATGACGGCCACTGGATTAACTGCTGTGGCCGTCACTTCTATATATACTACCTTTATTATTTCTCGCGTATTATTTCTCGCGCATGAAGACGTTGACGGGGGTGCCGTGGAAGTCCCAGTGCTCGCGAATCTTGTTTTCGAGATAGCGGCGGTAGGGTTCCTTGACCCACTGCGGGAGGTTGCAGAAGAAGATAAACGTGGGTATAGGCGAGCCTTTCAACATGGTGATATACTTGATTTTGATATATTTTCCCTTGTTGGCAGGCGGCGGATAGGCGGCGATATCTTCCTGCAGCACGGTGTTGAGCTGCGAGGTCGGGATGACACGCTCCCGGTTCTTATATACCTCGACCGAGGTCTCGATCACCTTGAAAATGCGCTGCTTGGTGAGTGCCGACGCGAATATAATCGGGAAGTCGGTGAAGGGGGCAAACCGCTCGCGGATGGCATTTTCATAGGTGCTGATTGCCGTTTGCGACTTGTCCTGAACGAGGTCCCACTTGTTGACCACCACCACGAGTCCTTTCTTGTTGCGCTGGATGAGCGAGAAAATGGCCACGTCCTGTGCCTCGATGCCGCGGGTGGCGTCAATCATGAGGATGCACACGTCGCTGGCCTCGATGGCGCGTATAGAACGGATTACCGAATAGTATTCAATATCCTCGTTCACCTTGTTTTTCTTGCGGATACCGGCTGTATCGACAAGGTAGAAGTCAAAGCCAAACTTGTTGTAGCGCGTATAGATGCTGTCGCGTGTCGTCCCGGCTATGTCAGTAACGATGTGACGGTCTTCGTCAATAAACGCATTAATCAGTGATGATTTTCCGGCATTAGGACGGCCAACGATGCAGAACTTGGGGATGTTTTCCAAGTACTCGGCCTCCTCGTCATCTTTTTCAGGCAGTTTCCTGACCACTTCGTCAAGGAGATCGCCTGTGCCGTAACCGCTGACAGCCGATACCCCGTAGGGGTCACCGAGGCCCAGACTGTAAAACTCGGCGATATTGTAGATACTGTCACCCGCATCGACCTTATTGGCCACAAGGAGAACCGGTTTGGTTGACCGGCGCAGTATCTGCGCCACTTGGTCATCAAGGTCAGTAACCCCGTTCATGGCATCGACCACGAAAAGGATTTCGTCGGCCTGCTCGATAGCAAGTTTCACCTGCTTGTTGATTTCCGATTCAAAGACATCCTCGGAGTTCACTACCCAACCGCCGGTATCGACGATTGAAAATTCCTTGCCGTTCCAGTCGACTTTGCCATACTGGCGGTCACGGGTCGTACCCGCAGTATCATCGACAATCGCTGTGCGCGACTGGGTCAGGCGGTTAAACAGTGTCGACTTGCCCACGTTGGGGCGGCCGACTATAGCAATCATTTGTCCCATAATTCTCTGAGATTATGTTATTAAAGCAATACCGGCGCGAGGTAACGGGAGAGAAGGTAACCGCCACCGAGGAGCCAGATATAGAGGATGAAGGCAAGGATAAAAGGTTTGGAGCCTGCCTTTTTAAACTTGTCAATGCTTGTCTCGGCACCGAGCGCTACCATTGCCATCGTGAGAAGGAATGTATCAATATAATTGATCGCGTCTACAACGCCGGCAGGGAGAAGGTCGAGTGAATTGAACCCTATCACCACAAGGAACCCGACGGCAAACCACGGAATGGCCACCTTGCCGCCTTTAGCGCCGTCGGCAGCTCCTTTGCGGGCATTGGCGGCAACCCACCAGCCAAGGATGAGCAGCACAGGCACAAGAAGCATGACGCGAATCATCTTGACGATTATGGAGACATTGGAAATCTCTGCCCCCATAGCGTTGCCGGCCCCGACAGCATGGGCGACCTCGTGAAGTGTCGACCCTGCATAAATACCCATCTCGTCAGGCGTAAGGTCAAGGATTCCCGCGCGATAGGCTATCGGGTATATGAACATTGATATGGTACCGAAAATAACCACCGTAGCCACCGCCACGGCTGTCTTGTAGGGTTTAGTCTGAATCGTCGATTCGACCCCGAGCACGGCGGCGGCTCCGCATATTCCACTGCCTATTGATGTCAGAAGGGCGATTTCCTTGTCCATTTTCAGCAGTTTTCCCACATAAACGCCTCCGATAATGGTGACGGCCACTACAACGGCATCAATCAGGATGCCTGCAACCCCGACATTGACAACATCCTGAAATGTCAGCCGGAATCCGTAAAGGATAATGCCGAGCCGCAATATCTTCTTGGAACAAAACTGGATTCCGGGAACCCATGTCTCGGGAAGGTGATTACGCAGACTGTTGGCATAGAGCATACCGAGGATTATACCGATAATCATGGGGCTGAACGATAGTTCTTTGAACACCTGCGCTTCCCCGATATAGAATGCAGAACAGGAGAAAAGGGCAATCAGGAGAATGCCGTGAAACATACTGCTTCTTTTTTCGCTTAACATAATATTTTAATGCCTTGATATTAATCGAATTTTAACATGCAAAGATACGGCTAATTTTTCAATTAGAAAAATTGCTATTCTTGCCATCGCGGTTGAGTGAGATGAAATGCTTATGCGTATATAACGGTATCAATACAACTATGTTCAATCTAAAACACTCCTGATCATGAAGAAAATCTACCTTTCCATGATTGCACTTGCAATCGGCGCGTCCAGTGCCAATGCCGGAATTGAAATAACTTTCAACGGCAGCGACAACGAGCTTTGGGATGCCGGAGAAAACGCAACCACCACCAACGGGCACCTCGTCGTGCCTATGGCAGAACAGAGCAATGGCAAATACCGTAAGGACCTGTCGTTCAACAACGCTGACAATGCCTACACACTTGACGCTTCCGCCGACAAGGTCCTCGCTATCAAGTTTATCGGCACACGCCCCAACGGAAACATGACCCTTGAATTCCAAAACGACGGGACATGGCTCAACTCCAAGTGGAAAAACCGTCCCGACGGCTCGGTTACGACAAGTGCCGGCAACACTATTTACTACTATGACCTGACCAAAGACGAGGCTTATACCGGCGTGCTCAAAGTCAACCGCATGGGATTCAAGATTGCCGACTGCACCGAGTCCCCCTATGAGTACACTCTCGACTGGATCAAGAACTATCCCAGCGTTGAAGCCATCGAGGCCGACAAGGACTGGAAAGATGACGGTGCCAACGATGCCGACGAGGCCAATGTCGTGGCTTCGCCCGTGCAGATTGAAGGCAAAAGCGGTTACAGCACTCTTGCCGACGCTTGGGCAGCAGCCGTCACCGGCGATGTAATCGTGCTCAACGAGAACCAGACAATCAGCGGCATCCGCCTCAACACAGCGGGACGCAACCTGACCATCAAGGCCGGAGAGGCTTCCACCATCACCCGTGGCAACGGATTTACCGCCCTCCTGTTCCTGACCAACAGCGGCGACATCGCCGGCGAGACAGTCAACGGCGTGCTTACACTTGAAGGAATCACTGTCGACAATGCCGACATCGAGACCGGCGTTTCATTTGAAGCAAGCGGCAACGGTACTATCAATTTGCGCGATGTCGAGCTTGTCAACTTCAACTCCAACAACAATCAGGGCATCGTGAGCGTCAAAAACGGCGGCCGCGCCAACCTTGAAAATGTCTCGGTGAGCTCGTCGACCGTAAATGACGGTCGCGGTGAAATTTTTGTCGGAACCAACAATGTAACCCTCACCGGCGACAACTCGTTCAGCCTGTATGTTGAAAAGACTCTCCACATCAACGCCATCGACGTGACCAATGCCACCCCCATCACCATCTACGTCGACGAAAACCGAGACCTCGAAGCAGGTGCCGAACTGGTAAGCCTCTGCACCGATCCGAGCAAATTTGCTGTAGGCACCCCCGGGTTCAAGCTCACCGCCGGTGAAACCGGACTCAACATCGTGAAAGAAATCGAAAGCTCCATCGCAGAGATTGGTGCCGTTACCGAAACCGTTACAGCACAAGCCAACGGCTCGGTTCTCGTCATCAATGCCCCCGCCGCCGGCGTGGTTGATGTCTATGGTATCGATGGACGCATCGTCAGCCGCGTCAATGTCGTTGCCGGTGCCAACACTGTCGATTTCCTTGCTCCCGGCATTTACATCGTCGCACGCAACAAAGTCGCAATACGATAAAACAGAAGCCAAGCTAATCACAACGGACTTTTAATAATCTTTATTGGTTTGACCAGCCGCCCTGACCGCCGAGGCCCGGGCGGCTGCTGTTTTTTTTTACTGTTTATCAGCCTTGTAGCAGTAGCCGAGTACCTTCATCACAAGACAAAAACCACGCCCTCAGCGTTGACAAATATTGAGAAACGGGGTCTAAACCATTATTTAAGCAGAATGGTTATTGTAGATATAAACAAACTCAAAAACGTTATGAACAGCTATAAAGACTTGGTAAACACCTCTCCTGTGGTACTCGTCGAATTTTACGCCGAGTGGTGCCCTCATTGCCGGAGAATGATGCCCGTCGTAGACGAGATTAAAGAACTCATTGCCGGATCGGCCTCGGTATACCAGCTCGATGTCGACCGCAACGAGGCAATCGCCCAAAATGAAAATATTACCGGCACCCCCACCTTCATCATCTATCGAGACGGTGAGGAAGTGTGGCGCAACAGCGGCGAAATGGACGGGAATGTCCTGCTTGAAAAATTGCAGCGATTTATCAGCCTATAATCCAATGAAACAGACCACGATATTTACCGAATTACTGACCGCGCTCGACATCCCACACTCCCGCGACTACAGCAACCACCGGTTTGACTCGATGACATTCAAGTCATTATTCGGCCTGACAAAGCTGCTGTCTGACTACGGAATAGACAGCGAGGGAATCATCGCTACCGACAAGGCGACTGCTCTCTCCGCAATGCCCGTGCCGGTGCTTGCCCGCATCGACGGGACATTTGTCGTCGTGACGGCAATCGGTGATTCGGTCGATTTCGTGGATTCAGGGAGCACCCGCCATTCATTGACCCGTGACAGCTTTCTCAGCGAGTGGACCGGCGAGACGCTTGTCCCCTACCCGCGCTCGGGCGCGTCGGAGCCAGACTACGGACTGCACCGCGATATTGAATTTCTGTCCCGGGCAAAGGTATGGATTCTCGCCGCCGTCTCCATGTTTATATTCCTGTGGCTTTTTATTGCCAACGGCATCTGCCGCCATGTCTCGACCGTGTTGCTGACAGCCATCGACATTGCGGGACTGTCTGTGACCTATCTGCTGTTGTTGAAACAGCTCGGGATAAAAAGTGATACAGCCGAGAGTGTGTGCGGAGTCATTCAAGCCGGGGGGTGCAACACGGTTCTCGGCACATCGGCTTCCAAATTCTTCGGTCTTTTCGGCTGGAGCGAAGTCGGGTTTGCCTACTTCAGCGTCAGCCTTGCGACGTTGCTCATATTTCCCCAACACCTCCCTTACCTTGCCGCCGTCAACGTGTGCTGCCTGCCGTTCTCGTTCTGGAGCGTGTGGTACCAGCATTTCCGCGCCCGTGCGTGGTGCACACTGTGCCTGATTGTGCAAGGACTCTTGTGGTTGTCCTTTTTCTGCTACCTCGGCGGAGGATGGTTCAAGGACATATTCCCTCTCCGCATAGAGTTTTTCATCCTCGGTGCATCCTACATAGCCGCCTTGCTCGGCCTCAACCGTCTCCTTGCCGGAATGCAGTATTACCGTAACGCCAAAATCGAAGAAACCGAATGAAACCAGACCGACACACCCCCATTCCCGGAACTCGCCCGCTGACCCCCATGGAAATGAACTGTCTGCACTTCAAGAGCAATCACAGCGTCATCCCACCACGTCTTTCGGCCGCCGTTCCCACGCCACACGATACAAAGACCGGCCCCACGCCGGCCGACATCAAAGTCAATCTTTAGAGTATGTTTACTTTTAACTTTATGAAATATTTATAGCCCTTTTCGACCAATTTTAAGCTTTTGTTCAGTCATTATGGACCCCCATAACTCTTTCACAAAATCTAAAAATGGAATCGAAAATCTTCTCTAAACCTTAACATAAGTCAAAAGTAAACACTCTCTTAGAAAAGCCCTTTAATAGCGTTTTCGTCGTTAAAAATGGTGTAATTGAATAATCTTTGCGATTAATTGCTAAAAAATGCTTATATTTGCAAAAATAACTTGCTTTACATTCTTTTTCACTCATAATGCATATCCGCTATACAAAATATTTTGTACTCCTGCTGTCGGTCATGGCTATGACACTGACCGGATTTGCCGTCATGACAGCTTGCAGTTCACGCGGCCACGAACGTCCTATCGTCACTGTCAGCATCGAGCCGCAGAAATATATTCTCGAACAGATTACCGGCGACCGCATCGACGTGCGCTGTCTGCTTGGCAACGGTGGCAATCCCGAGAATTATGACCCGACGGTGACTCACCTTATGAACCTTGAGAAATCGCTTGCCTACCTGAGAATGGGAAACATCGGTTTCGAGGACGCGATTCTCGACAAAGTGAGAGAGTCTAACCCCGGTCTTGCTATATTCAACACATCAGAAGGCATCCGGCTTATCACGGGGACCCATCACCACGGAGCCGAGAAAGGAAATGACATTCCCGATCCGCATACATGGACCTCTTTCAAAAATGCCCGCGTGATAGCAGCCAACATGCTTGACGCGATGGTCAACGTTGACCCCAAACACGAAAAGGACTACCGCAAAAACTTCGACCGATTCGCTGCGCGTCTCGACTCGCTCGACCATCTCGCCGACTCGCTGATGACGCCCCATCGCGGCGAGGCATTTCTCGTGTGGCATCCGTCACTGAGCTACTTTGCCCGCGACTATGGCATGGAGCAGATTGCTCTCGGAGAGACCGAAAACAAGGAAATTTCGGTCAACGCCCTGCGCTCGACCATCGACGAGGCCCGCAGCCATAATGCCCGGGTATTTTTCTTCCAAAAAGATTTTGACAGCCGCCAAGTCAGCGCGATAAACGACGAAATAGGGGCGACTGAGGTTGACATCAACCCTCTCGACTATGATTGGGAAAACAGCATGATGACTGTGGTTAACGCTATTGCCGGAAAAAATGGACAACACTGATAAAAGGATAATAACACTTGACCATGTGTCGATGCAACACGACAGCCGCGTCATTCTTGACGACATCTGTTTCACAGTCAACCGCGGCGACTTCGTGGCCATAACCGGGCCCAACGGTGGAGGAAAGACCACGCTGCTACGCATCCTGCTCCGGCTGCTTAAACCCACCCGTGGCTCGGTTGCCTACTTTGACAACGGGCAGCGCGTAAGCAATCTCGAAATCGGCTATCTGCCACAAAAAAACATGATTGACTCCCGGTTTCCCATCTGCGTTGACGAGGTTGTCGCGTCGGGGTTGCTCGGCAACAAGGGTATAACAATCGAGGAACGCAACAGGCGCGTAGCCGAGACCATTGAACTGGTGGGACTGGCCGAGCGACGCGGACAGAGTATCGGAACCCTTTCGGGAGGACAACTTCAACGCGCCTTGATGGGACGGGCAATAATATCGCGCCCCGAAGTACTCGTACTTGACGAGCCGCTAAGCTATGTGGATAAGAAATTCGAGCACCGCATCTATGAAATCGTGGCCGAGCTGTCACAGTCAACCACAATTCTCCTTGTGTCACACGAGATGTCGACAATCGCCGGAATGGCCAACCGCCACCTCATCATCGACCGTACCCTCGAAGAATGCCACTCGGCCCACCACCATGTCCACTACGACTGCGACTGCGAGGGATAGCCGATTCCTCTATTTCGCTGAATGATAGGCGACAAGACCGGCTGATGGAGAAGGGGTGACGAGGCCGATGGTGCAACCGGCACGACGGGCGGCATCGGCGAGCTGGCGACTGAAATTGGCGGCAATCGATCCGGTAAAGTTGACCGGCAGACGGTCATGACCGTCATAGGCGCACACGTTGTTGCGGAAAAACGCCTCAAATGACTCAACGACCATGCGCTCTACATCAGAGTCACCGATATACTCGTTAATAAACGGAGCAAAGGAAGCGAGAAACGCTGCGGGGCGCTCCCCACGGTAAGTGCGGGCGATAACATCTCCGGCAGTCAGACCGTAACGGTCCTCAAACGCCGCCGTAACCTCAGGCGACAGCCGTCGTTTAAACACCATGTTGAGCATATTGCGCCCCAAGACAGCCCCGCTCCCCTCGTCGCCAAGTATATAACCGAGCGCGGGAACATTGTCAACAATCGTGTTTCCGTCATAGAGACACGAATTGGCACCGGTTCCGAGAATGCATGCAATCCCCGCCTCGCGGCCGCATAGCGCGCGAGCTGCCGCAAGCATGTCGCTCGCAACCTCGACATCAGCACCGGCAAAACGAGCGGAAAGCATATTTCGAACCTCGTCTATAATTCCGCCGAGACATCCGGCCCCGTAAAAATAGACCGCATCTACTGTCCCGACATCAAGTGTATCAAGAATTTCAGACAAAGGCTTCACCCCTGTCTGGGAAAAATTTATGCCCTCGGTAACGACTCGGTCGACCACCGTGTCACCGTCAGCCACAATCCATTCTATTTTCGTGGCTCCGCAATCAGCTATCAGATGCATCAGTCAGATAATCAATTATTATTCCTCCTCATCAAAGTCGAGGTCATCAAAGTCCCAACCGTCGGCGAGATCCGAGGTAAATTCTTTCAGGTCGCGGCCTTCGCGCTTGGTGGGGCGGCCGAGTCCCTTGCGGCGGTCGATAAATCCTGATATTTTCACAACTTCGAGCAGGTCAAGCTCGCTGCGCGGGGTGACATTTTCCATGTATTCAGGCACCAGTTTCGCCCCGAGACGGTTCTCGGTGAGCGCGAGTGCTTTGAACGAGTAGGTCACAGGCGGCTTGCGCACATTGATAATATCGCCCACCTTAATCATGCGCGAAGGCTTGACAACCGCCCCGCCTACGCTCACGCGGCCCTTCTTGCAAGCCTCGGTAGCGACAGTGCGGGTCTTGAATATGCGCATGGCCCACAGCCATTTATCGATGCGTACTTCACTCTTTGCCATGAGTTTACTTATTATTATAGGTGTTCATTGCAATCTGGATTCCGGCAAGACAGAATGTCTTGATAGCATCTACGGCAATGTCGATGCGGGCCGGGAGCAATTTCTGCTGCTCGGGGGTAAATTGCCCAAGCACATAGTCAATCTGGCATCCGCGCGGGAAGTCGTTGCCGATTCCGAAACGCAGGCGCGGATAGGCATCGGTGCCGAGCATGGCTGCTATGTTTTTAAGACCGTTGTGACCGGCATCGCTGCCCCGCGGCTTTATGCGGACAGCTCCAAACGGCAAGGCGATATCATCGACTATCACAAGGATATTTTCAAGCTCGATACCCTCCTTCTCCTTCCAGTAACGCACGGCGTTACCCGAGAGGTTCATGTAGGTCGACGGTTTCAGCAACACTAGCTGGGCGTTCTTGACACGGGCGCGGGCCACGTCACCGTAACGCTCGGTCGTAAAAGAAACATTGGATGCCTCGGCAAAGGCATCCAACGTCCTAAATCCTATGTTGTGGCGGGTGCCGACATACTCGTTTCCGATGTTGCCGAGACCCACTATGAGATATTTCATAGAGTTTAGCTGTTTAATCAGATTTTCAGCTGTCAGGCCCGGAAGACCTGACAGCTGAAAACTAATAACTTGATGAGATTACTTGCCTGCGGCAGCGGCAGCAGCGGCACCACGAGCGGCACGGGTGAGCTGAACGGCGCAGACAACAGCGTTCTTGGCGTTCATCAGTTCGAGACCTTCAAAGTGGAGGTCACCTACCTGCATAGACTTGCCGAGACCGAGGTTGTCAACATTGATAACGAGGGTTTCGGGGACCTGAGTGTAAGGAGCCTTAACGCGAAGTTTCTTCATTGAAAGAGTGAGCTTACCACCGGCCTTGACACCTTCGGCGTGGCCTTCAACTCTCACGGGAACTTCAATTACGACGGGTTTCTGTTCGTTAACTTCGAGAAGGTCGATGTGGAGGATAGTGTCTTTAACAGGGTGGAACTGGATATCCTTGAGGACAGCCATGCGGGTCTCACCGTTTACATTGAGCTCGATAGCGAAGATTTCGGGAGTGTAGATGAGCTTGCGCACTGCTTCCTGAGTTACAGCGAGGTCAGTGGTGATGAGAGCCTTTCCATTACCGATTTCAACGATTTTTTCACCCGGTTTCAGAGTTCCGGTGAAGGGAAGTTCAAAAACCTCGCCACCGTTGAGAACTACGGGGATTTTGTTTTCGTTACGGAGAGCCTTGGCGGCTTTCTTGCCCAGATCGGTACGGGCCTCGGCAGTCAGTTGAAATGTCTTCATTTCTTGTTGATTGATTAAATTGTTGTGTTACTCAAAATTAAGTTATCAAAAATGCTCCTTAATTTCCCATCACACGGGGATGCTAAAAAGCGACCGCAAAGTTAACACTTATTTTTAACACAGGCAACACCTTGCTCAATCGTGTTTCACAACAAATGTTAAGAGCATGTTTAGACTTTTAAGAACCGGCCCGGCAATAAAGCATCTTAACCTGTGGCTCAACCCTTGAAACGGTGGGCAAAATAGCCGATTACGTCACGCTGGATACGGGAACCGAGCAGCGCGTTGATTCCCATGTAGAGAGCAATGCCTGTAACCCCCTGAAGGATACCGGTCACGAGGGGATTGTCAACCACAAGCGCAATCGCGGCGACAGGAACGAGGATAAGAAGCGTCTCCATCAGGTAAGGGGTCAGGTCGAGAAGGAACGAAATGGCCGGCCGGTGACACAGCCTGACAGCAATCAGCAGCGTGGCCACCCATGTCAGGGCCGAGGCTGCGAGCTGTCCCCACAGAAATATTTTCACTCCTTCAACGAGGCTGTCGGGGGAAGAAAGCGAGATATAAGGGAGCGTCACTATAATGGCGATAATCGCGGTTATATCGCGCAGAAGTTCGGTATAGATCATGAGCCGCGAGCGTCCGAGAGCCATTATATAGTTATTATAAAGCGACTGGAGGACGGTGAAGACACCGCGCACGAGCAAAATCTGAAACAACCCTATCGAGGCATCCCATTTGGTTCCGAAAAGGATGTGGAAAATCGGCGCGGCCATGACGGCAAGCAATCCGAGGGCCGGAAACAGCAGATAGGCGGTGAAACGGTTCATCTTGGATGTCGCGGCAGCAAAACGTTCCGGGTCATCCTGCACTTGGGAGAGCGCGGGAAGAAATGACGCTCCAAGCACCTGTGCAAGTGATGAAATGCCCATTTTGCTCCACTTGTCGGCCTGTGAATAGTAACCGAGTGACACAAGGCCAACCCTGTTGCCGATAAAAAAGGCATATATCTCCTGAAAGGCAACGTTGAGAAACGAAGTCGCCATCACTCCTGAGCCGAAATTAAAAAATGACCTTAGCGATGCCACCGAGAATTTCAACAACGGCCTCCACTCGCTGGTCAGCCACAGGATGGCCGACTTTACCGTGGCGAGGGTGATGGCCTGCCACACGAGTGCCCATGCCCCCCACCCGGTGAGAGCAAGAGTTATTCCGACAACCGCACTGAACACGAGACCGACGCTATTGCTCACCGCTATCATCTTGACCTGCATCATTTTTACGAGACGGTTGGCCGGCACAATGGCCGTCGCATTTATAATGAATGTCAGAAACATCACCCTTGACAAGGGAATGATGCGCATGTCCTTTTTGAAAATATCAGCAATCAGCGGGGCTGCGAAAAACAGGATGATGTAGATGACGACGGCCACCCCGATGTTGAACCACATCACGGTCGAATAGTCGAGATGGGAAGGCTTCTTACGCTGAATCAGCGCCGACGCAAACCCGCTGTCAACAAAGAGGGTCGCAAATGCCTGAAACACCATAATGGCAGCCACGAGACCATAGTCGGAGTGGGACAACAGCCGCGCCAGTACCACGCCGGTAACGGCATAGAGAAACTGGGTGGCCACGCGGTCAATCGCGTTCCACTTGATGGTACGGGCCACCTTGAGTTTCAGATTGTCGTCCTCGGACATGAATCGCTATTTTTCCATCAGAGGCTCAATCTTGATGCCGACCGACGATTTTTTGATTTCGGGTTTGCCTCGATAATAGATTTTGCTACTGCCGAGACCGTAGACGCTCAGCTTGTTAACCGCCCATACCCCTATCGAGCCTGTTCCGCTGGCTTTTACCGTAACCTCGGCAGCCTCAAGCTCGTCGGCCTGAATCACTCCGGTGCCGTAGAACGTATAACGGGCGTCATCACATTTCCCGGTAAGAATCAGCAACCCGTTACCGGTCTTTATCGCACCGTTGACACGGGTCGACTTGATATTGCGCACGACAAGATGCCCGTTACCTATCACATTGGCCGTCAGCTGGGAGCAGGGAGCGACAGTCAGGACACGCACCGTCGAGTCGCCTGAATTTTCCACCTTGTTTAGAAAAGATGAGTAGACTGTGACCGTGGGCAGTTTTCCGGCAGCCGAGGCGCCGTCGGCAGTCTGGACTTCGAGCGTGCCCTTGGGATTGCTGAAAATCAGCATAGACGCGCGGTCAGGCGTTGTCTCGAAGACAGCCATTCCGGCCGAGTCGGGGTTGCAGCGATAATCGACATTGATACTGTTGACCACTTTCAACTCGTTGAACTCGTTGATGTTTAATGCATATCGTGTCGTTTCCTGAGCACGGGCACAGAAAACTGACAGAATAAAGATGACAAGTAAATTGACGCGGTGCATTTTCATTGTTGTAAAGATGTGGATTGAGATGGAATAATTTCAGTTTCGATGCGGTGCAGCACGGTTTCGAGCTCGTCAAGTGTCGATGCGCGCAGCATCTCTATGCGGGTGTCGCGGAAATGGGAAATACCCTTGAACAGCGGCGATGCGGCAAGGTGACGGCGGATGTGGAGGATACCCCGATACTCGTCGATGCGGTCGACGCTTTCATGAATCTGTCGGCGCAACAGCTTGAATTTTTCGGCCACTGACAACGGCTCGACTTCGCCCGAGGCAATAAACTGCTTGATTTCGTGAAAAATCCACGGGGCCCCGATTGAAGCACGCCCCACCATGACACCGTCGACACCATAACGGTCAAATGCCGCCCGGGCAAGTTCGGGAGTGGTGATGTCACCGTTGCCTATGACCGGAATGTCAAGGCGCGGGTTCTCCTTGACACGGGCAATCATTTCCCAGTCGGCCGATCCGGTGTACATCTGCGAGCGGGTGCGGCCATGCACTGTCAGAGCCTTTATACCGCAATCCTGCAACTGCTCGGCAAGTCCGACTATTATTTTCGACTCGTGGTCCCACCCGAGACGGGTCTTGACCGTGACCGGGATGCTGACAGCCTTTACGACGGCGCGTGTGATCTCAAGCATCTTGGGAATATCGCGCAACATTCCTGCCCCGGCGCCTTTCCCGGCAACCTTCTTGACGGGACAGCCGAAATTGATGTCGAGAATGTCGGGATGAGCGGCTTCGACAATCCGGGCAGCCTCGACCATCGGCTCCACTTCACGGCCATAGATTTGAATCGCCGTGGGACGTTCGCCCGGATCAATAGACAGCTTGCGCGTCGTTGCCGGGATGTCGCGAATCAGCGCGTCGGCGCTGACAAATTCGGTATAGACCATATCAGCCCCAAGCTCCTTGCAGATGAGCCGGAACGAGCGGTCGGTGACATCCTCCATCGGCGCGAGCATGACAGGACGTTCTCCAAGTTCTATATTGCCTATTTTCATTTAGAGGGTCGTGTTTTTAATTACAAAGTTAGCAAATCTTTCCCAAATGAAGTTCAAATAATCCAAAAAGGCGAAAAACGCCCTCTTAATCAGGCACCGTGCACGCCGGTGGACTCCGAGGCTAAAAGGGCGGCATCCTCATCATGTGAGAGTGCCGCCCGGTATAAGGTCGGGGTCAATATGCTGCCTTATTTGCTTTCGTCAACCTTGTTGTAGCGGGCGTTGAGACCGGCGACAACTTCGGCTGTAACGTCAAGCGTGGGATTGAAATATATGCCGGCAGCCTTGAACAGGATGGCATCATATCCGCGGGTGGCATTGTATTCCTTTATAAATTTTTCGATAGAGTCGTTGAGCTGGAGCTGCTGCTGAGCAAGCTCGTTCTCTGTATTGCGGCTCAGGTTGGCGAGATAGGTTTCGGCTTCTTGCTGCTTTTTCTGAAGAGTGGCCATGTCGGCATTGTAGCTTGCTTCGGAGAGATAACCGTTGGAACGCGCTTTTTGCTCGATGGTGGCGGCAAACTTCTGAAGCTCGGCTCCTTTGGCCTGACGGGCGTTGTCGACTTTTGACAAAGCGCGCACATAGGCTTCCTGAAAGTCCTTTGCAAGATTATATTGAGCCATAATCGAGTCATGGTCTACATAGCGGATGTTGAGGGCCGGGGCGGTACCGTCGGTTGTCTGGGAAGCTGCGGGAGCGGCGTTCTGGGCAGAACCGTTGGCACTGTTGTTGCCACAGGAGGTTGCCATGACGGCAGCGAGCGAAAGGGCAAGAATGTTAGCTGACAATGCTAATTTTTTCATGTCAAGTAGATTGAGTAATGTAATAGAATTATCTTTTATTTTCATTCAATATCAATGTAAAGGCGTTTTCACTCAGGACGGCTTGCACACCCGATTCCACGGCGGCGCATCTCGGGATGGTCGTGAACGTGCCCTGAGGGAAACCTACCATCCTTGACAAACAGGACCTTTACCCCGAGCAGCACAAAAGCCATCAACATGAGGATTACAGAGATTGCCAATACAAGTATAATTTTCATAGGGCAAATTGCATTTACGATGCAAAAGTAACAATTTACGGCAAAATATTGTGTGTGTATCAATTTTATTTTATAACTTAGTGGTGCTTTAAGATGAATTTTAACATTATTTTTCCATTAAGCATCCAATTGTTTAAGATTACTTATTTTTTAACAACGGTATAAAATATGACAATCAAAGACCTTCAACCGGCTCTCGTCTTTTCGATTTTCGACGAGATTACTCAGGTGCCCCGTCCGTCCAAGAAGGAAGGGAAAATCCGTCAGTATCTTCTTGATTTTGCTGCCAAGCACAACCTCTCGGTGAAGACTGACGCCGTGGGCAACGTTGTAATGTCACGTCCCGCCACTCCCGGCCACGAGGATGCCCCGACCGTTATACTTCAGGCCCACATGGACATGGTGTGCGAGTCCAATGACAAGAATTTTGATTTTGAGAACTCTCCCATAAAGACTGTCGTTGATGGAGAATGGCTCCGTGCCGACGGTACCACCCTCGGTGCCGACAACGGCATCGGAATGGCTGCCGCCCTTGCCGCGCTGATTGACGACTCGTTTGTCCACGGGCCTCTCGAAGCCCTTTTCACAGTTGACGAGGAAACCGGCCTTACCGGCGCCAACAACCTCGGCGAAGACATGATTACCGGCACCATGCTGCTCAACCTTGACTCGGAAGACGATGCCGAGATATTCGTAGGGTGCGCCGGTGGAGTCGACACAACCTGCACATTCTCCTACAACCGCTCTTTTGCGCCCAAAGACTTCCTCTATTTCAAGATTAATATCGAGAAAGGTCAAGGAGGGCACTCCGGCGGCGACATCCACCTTGGCCGTGCCAATGCCAACAAGCTCCTCGCACGTTTCCTCTTTGACCTCTCGCAGAAACACGAGGTATCGCTGGCCGAAATCGACGGCGGCAACCTGCGCAACGCCATTCCCCGCGCCGCCCATGCAATTATCGGCGTGCACACGTCGCGCAAAGAAACTGTGCGCACGATGCTCAACCACTTTATCGCCGATGTCGAGAACGAATACAAAGGGCTCGAACCCACCCTCGAAATCTCGATGGAGAGCGTCGACACCCCTGATTTCGCTATCGACGAGACAACTTCGCTCAACATCATCCGTGCGCTTTACAGCGCGCCCCACGGAGTAATCTCCATGAGCCGCGACCTTGAAGGGCTGGTAGAGACTTCAACCAATCTTGCCGCCGTCAAGATGATTCCTGACAACAAAATTCTTGTTACAACAAGCCAGCGCAGCTCGGTCGAGTCTCGCAAATGGGACATCGCCTATCAGGTAGAGGCACTGTTTAAACTCGCCGGTGCCGAAGTCACACACGGTGACGGCTATCCCGGATGGCAGCCCAACCTCGAATCTCCCATCATGGCAATCGCCCGCGATGCCTACAAGGAACTCTATGGCGTGACTCCCGCCATCAAGGCTATCCACGCCGGACTGGAGTGTGGCCTTTTCCTTGAAAAATATCCCCACCTCGACATGGTATCGTTTGGCCCGACACTGCAGGGTGTTCACTCTCCGAGCGAACGCATGCACATTCCCGCTGTAGAGAAATTCTGGGGGCAAATCAAGCGCACTCTTGAAAAGGTTGCCGAGCTAAAGAAGTAACCGAGGCTGTTCAGAAACAACATTATTCCTAAATTATAAAAAGCAGAGGGGTTGCCCGCCGTTCCAACAGACCGGCTGTCACAACCTCTCTGCTTCGTCATCTGTGCCTGAAAAATGAAACTACACTATTCAATGAGAATCCCTCTTGCCTCAGCCGCTGTCGTTATGGCGGCAGGATGCGTTGCCTCACGCAATGAGATTACGACCGATTCGGTCGGGATAGCAGTCGAGGAAATCACCGAGGCCGGAGTCGAGGTCGCCGAGATGGAACTTGCCGCCGACACTATAATCCGCTTGACCGAGCAGGACTTTGTCGAAGTCGCCGAGGAACTGGGCGTTGACGTGGCGAGCGTTAAAGCCGTCATCGAAATCGAGGCCGGAAAATCGCATCAAGGATTTTCAGCTCCGGGACAACCGATAATGAATTTTGACCTGTCAATGTTCCGTCGTTTCACGTCAAAGCGCGGCATCAATCTCGCCAAATACCGAAAATCTCATCCGACGGTATTCAACCGCGCCGGAAGAACCCAATCGGCCGTTTACCGCCGCTTTAAAGCTGCCGAGTCGATTAACCGGCACGCAGCCATCGAGGGCACGTTCTGGGGAATGTTTCAAATCGGGGGATTCAACTGGAAAAAATGCGGCACAAAGGACATCGATGAATTTGCCATGCTCATGAGCCGCAGCGAACGCGACCAACTTGAATTATTTGCCAAATTCATTATAAACTCCGGACTGCTGAAAGCTTTGCAGCAAAAAAACTGGGCCGCTTTCGCCCGTGGCTATAACGGCCCCGGTTATGCGCGCCGCGGCTACCACACCCGCCTCGCCGCAGCTTACAGGAGATATAATACGGTGAAAGGTGAAGGTAATAGTTAACAGGCATTTTTGATTATTCCAATCTATTATCTTCACCTTTCACCTTTTACTTTTATCTCACAACCACCTCCACGGGGGTGAGATCAGATGAGGATGGGCCGTAGAGAAGCTCATAGCGGCCGGGGAGGACTTTCATGCGGCCCGACTCGTGATCAAATGTCTCGAAGGCCGACGGAGAAAGACTGAATTTAACCTTTGCCGTGTCACCTTTCTTAATATTGACACGCTTGAAGTCACACAGAGTCTTGGCCGGTGCGTCTTTGCGGTCGAGCGGGCGCATATAAACCTGCACCACTTCATCTCCATCGCGATCGCCGCTGTTCCTGACATCTACCGTCAGGTCAACGCTTTCACCTGCTTTGATTTTCTTTTTTCCGAGTTTTGCCCCTTTGTAATCAAAAGTGGTATAGCTCAACCCGTAACCGAAAGGATAAAGAGGCTTGTCAGTCATGTAGCGATAGGTGCGGCCTATCATTGAATAATCCTCGAAATCGGGCAGTTGGGAGTCGTCTCGATAAAATGTAACCGGCAGACGGCCTGCAGGATTATAGTCGCCAAAAAGCACGTCGGCCACAGCCGTACCACCGGCCTGTCCCGGATACCATGCCTGAAGAACCGCATCACATATAGAATCCTCGGGGGTAATGCCGACAGCTGCCCCCGAGCAGTTGACATAGACAATTTTCTTTCCTTGCTGTTTCAACTGCTTCATCAGTTGGCGCTGTATGCGTGGAAGCTCGATAGTCTCGCGGTCACCGCCACGAAACCCTTCGTAAGACACAGGCATTTCCTCCCCTTCGAGTTCTGGCGATATACCGCCGACAAATATGACAACATCGGCATCGCCGGGATCGGTATCGTAGTTCTCGTTTTGGGTTATGTCAAACTTCAATTCGGCCAGTCCGTCACCCACATGGCTGTAAAACAGCTCGATGTCATAGGTCTTTCCTTTCTCGGCCTTGATTGTGTGGGCAAAATCGCGAGAACCATTACCCTTTGCGATATCGATCACCTTCTCCCCGTTGACCGAGAGATAACGCGCGCCGCCGCCGTCAGAAGAAAACGCCACGACATAATCGCCGCTTTCGTCGGGAATAAAAGCAGCACGGTAAAGTCCCGAAAAATCAGCGAGATTGACCCCCGGAGCAAACACGGTAGCTCCACCGGTCGAGAAATTAAACGGGGTGGTCTCGACAACGCGGGCAACCGGGAGACCTTCGGGCTCGATGCTGTTCCAGTAGTTGGCCGAGACACATTGAACGCCATCGACCGACAGGCGGTTGAAATAAGACACTTTATTGCTGTTCACCACATGGTCACACCCGCGTAGATAAGCCACATCTCCCACCTTCTCCTTTATACCGTCGAGAATAGTGACGGTGTGGGAGGGGAAACCGTTATAATTGCCCCACTGCATGACTGAATCCACCGCGTTTGGACCCATGACGAGAAGTCCTTTACTCTGTTTTGGCAACGGAAGGATACCGTTGTTTTTCAACAATGTCATCGACTTGCGGGCCATATCGAGGGCGATTTCCTTATGCGAAGGAGAATCAATAATGTCAGGCGAAATCGCCGTCCACTGCGACTCGGGGTCGTCGTCAATCTCGCCGAGGGCGAAACGCGCCTCAAGCACCCGTTTCAGATGGGAATCAATCTCGGCCTCGGTTATGAGTCCCCGGTCAACAGCTTCTTTAAGACTGTAAAGGACCGGGCCGCATTCGAGGTCGGTTCCCGACATAACCGCATCGGCACTGGTTTCGGCCGGACCGGCATGAGTTCCGTGGGCTCCTTCTCGATAAAAATCGTTCAACGCCCAGCAGTCGGTTACAATTATCTTGTCATAACCCCATTCGTCGCGAAGTATCTGCGTGAGCAGTTTTTTGCTGCTGCAACAGGGTTCTCCCTCAAAACGCTGATAGGCACACATTACCTGCCCGACCCCGGCGTCGACCAATGCCTTGAAAGCGGGAAGATAGGTCTCCCACAGGTCACGATGGTCGAGCGTGGCGACATCAAACGAATGCCGGTTCCACTCCGGGCCGCTATGCACGGCATAATGTTTGGCACCGGCGATTGTCTTGACATATTTTGAATCGGAAGGCCCCTGAAGGCCCTTGACAACCGCGACTCCCATGCGCGAGGCAAGACAGGGGTCCTCGCCATAGGTCTCCTGTCCGCGTCCCCACCGGGGGTCTCGGAAAATGTTTACATTCGGGGCCCAGAACGTCAGTCCGTAATATTGGCCACGCTGCCCTTTCAGGCGCATCTCGTTATACTTGGCTCGGGCCTCGTCGCTCACCATGTCAAACGCCGTTTTCACCGCCTCGTCATCAAATGTCGCGGCCATGCCTATCGACTGGGGTAGCACGGTGGCGGTTCCAGCGCGCCCCACTCCGTGGAGAGCCTCGTTCCACCAGTTATATTCCGGTATGTTAAGGCGCGGTATGGCAGGCGAGCCGTGGGTCATCAGGCTTGCCTTTTCTTCAAGCGTAAGCCGCGAGACAAGATCATCGGCGCGTTGCGCGGGTGAAAGCGACGTGTCCTGCCAAGGGTCGGCCGCGCCGAGGCCGAAAGGACTTATTGTAACAAGAGCTATGGTTAGCTTTAAGGATTTAGAGATATTCATAATGTGATAATGTTATATTGCAAAGATAAATGATTGCATGATTGAACAGATGCACAAATGAGTCATTTTCTTGCTCTATTGCATCACACCCCGGCCATATATTCCCGTGCGGGAAATAATGTCCAAGAGGGGGCCTAAAAAAGATAGTCGCCGTGCAATCTTTTGCACGGCGACTGTCGTATGTCATATTTCTACTCAGTTATTGTCGATAGCGCTGGTGATGGAATGAAAAACGTCATCGATTTTTCCGCTGCCGTGAATCGGACGGTAAGTGCCTTTGCCGATATAGAAATCGCGCAGCGGCGAGGTGGTCGAATGATATACTTTCAGTCTCTCGTTGATGGTTTCAAGATTATCGTCGGCACGCCCCGAAACCTTTCCGCGCTCAAGCAGTCGCCCAACCAGTTCCTCGTCGGCCACTTCAAGACCGATTACCGAGTGGACTTTTTCGCCACGCTCGTCAAGCATCTTTTCCAGTTCCTCGGCCTGCTTGATAGTGCGGGGGAAACCGTCGAAAATAAAACCTTTCACATTCTTTCCGTGACGGTCAACCACGTCGGCGAGAATACGCACCATGAGGTCGTCGGGAATCAGATGACCCTGTGAGATGTAGGAGTCGGCAACCTTGCCTAGCTCGGTGCCGGCGGCGATTTCTTTGCGCAGCACGTCACCGGTCGAGATGTGGACAAGGCCATACTTGTCGATCAGACGCTCGCTCTGCGTGCCTTTACCACTGCCGGGAGCGCCAAAAATAACCAGATTAAACATCTTCTTTGTCTTTATCTTTTTCGCTTAGTACATATATGTCGGGGAGATTACGGGCCATCCCGTCAAGGTCAAGGCCATATCCGATGATGAACTTGGTGGGAATATTGAACCCCACATAGTCAGGCTCGACCTTGTGCTGGAGCGCGTCCTCCTTGAACAGGAGGGTCGCCACCTTTATCCGGGCCGGATTATGAGCCTTCATGTCGTCAATCAGCTTGACAATAGTGTTGCCCGTGTCGATGATGTCTTCCACAAGGATTATCGTGCGGCCCTCGATATTCTCGGTCAGCCCCATTACCTCCTTGACTTTGCCGGTCGACCCCATTCCCTCATAGCTTTTGAGGCGGATGAAGGTGATTTCGGCATCGCAGTCCACCGCACGGATCAAATCCGATGCAAAGGGGAAAGCGCCATTCAGAACACATACAAACAGAGGCACTGTGCCTTCACAGTCGCGAGTTATCTGCGCGCCGATTTCGGCGACACGTTCCTTGATTTTATCGCTCTCGATATAGGGTTCAAACGTGAGACCCTGATAAGTTTTCAGCTTGGTACAGTTGGGAGTGTCCATATATCGGAATTAGTAGAATTTTCTGATACCCATGATTTCACGCACTTCGGCGAGTGTCTTTGCGGCACGCTCGCGGGCTCGCTCTGCCCCCTGCTTTACAACACGGGCGATATAAGCATCGTCATTGACAATGTCGAGATAACGTTCACGGATGGGAAGCGTCACTTTGAGAATGTCTTCGGCCAGCTGCTTTTTAAGGTCGCCGTAACGGATTGAGCAGTCGGCATAGGCATCACGGAACTGCTGAACGGTTTCGGGAGCCGAGGTAAGCGCCATCAGTGTCAGCAGATTTGCCACAGGCTCGCTTATGGGGGAATTGGGTTCTTTGGGGCCTTCGTCGGTCACGGCGCGCATGACCTTCTTGCGCAAAACCTTCTCCTCGTCGACGAGATAGATGCAGTTTCCCTCGCTCTTGCCCATCTTGCCCGAGCCGTCAAGACCGGGAACCTTGACCGGTTTTCCGCCAAAGTCAAAGTTGACAGGTTCAGGGAACAGGTCGACACCGTAGAATGAGTTGAAACGACGCGCAAAACGACGTGTCAGTTCGAGATGCTGCTCCTGATCTTTCCCGACAGGCACCTTGTGGGCTTTCTGAATGAGGATGTCGACCGCCATGAGCGTGGGATAAGTCAGCAGTCCGGCATTGACGCGCTTGTTAGAGTCAGTGCCGATTATCTGTTTCTCTATATCCTGACCGTCATCCTTGATTCCGAGCTGCTTGCGGGCCTTGTCCTTGAACGATGCCGTGCGCATCAGCTCGCCGATGCCCACATGCATGTTGAGCAGAAGATACATTTCCGATATTTCGGGGACATCACTTTGGACAAATATGGTGGCTTTATCAGGATCGACACCTGCGGCAAGATATTCGGCAAGAATATTTCTGACGTTGACGTGCAACGCCTCGGGATCGGGCGTGGTGGTCAGAGCATGAAGGTCGGCGATAAAGTACATGCAGTCATAATCATTCTGCATCTTGACAAACTTGCTCAGTGCACCGTAGTAGTTCCCGAGATGAAGGTTGCCGGTGGCGCGTATGCCGGAAAGCACAATCTCTTTTTCGTTCATAGGAGGTATTTCGATATAATTTTGGCAAAATTACTAAAATTTTGTCAATGCGCAATGCCGTGCCGCAAAAATAAGTACTCCCTAAAAAAACATAGAAAAGCGACCGGAAAAATTCCGGTCGCTTTTCTCTTGTACCTATTATATATAGGGAATTTATTGCTCAAGGGTCGCGAGGATGGAGTTGAGCTCCTCCTCGGTCGCTGTCAGGCGGGAGCGGCAAGAACGCAGCAGCTCAGCGGCGCGACGCGTATAGACAGCGAGGCGGTCTATGTCGCAATTGTCACTCTGCATGGTGCGCAGAATCGTTTCGAGCTGCGCCACGCTCTCGTTGTAGGTCATTTCCTCGACCGGCTTGAATGCTTCGGCTGACATATTATTGACGGCCAGAAACGGTTGCCGAGCGGTCAATCTTGAGGACGAGGCCCTGAAGCACCTTGCCCGGGCCGAGTTCTACAAACTCGGTAGCACCGTCGGCAATCATGTTCTGGACAGTCTTGGTCCAGCGAACGGGGGCGGTAAGCTGCGCAACGAGGTTGGCCTTGATTTCAGCGGGGTCAGTATGGGGAAGTGCGTCCACGTTCTGGTAAACGGGGCAGACAGGAGCTGACACGGTAGTCTTCTCGATAGCCTCGGCGAGCTCGGCGCGGGCCGGTTCCATACAGGGTGAATGGAACGCGCCTCCGACGGGGAGTTTCAGCGCACGCTTGGCACCGGCTGCGAGAAGCTGCTCACATGCAGCGTCGATTGCGGCATTTTCGCCCGAGATAACGAGCTGTCCGGGACAGTTGTAGTTGGCACACACGACAACACCGTCGATACCGGCGCAGATTTCCTCAACCTTCTCGTCGGGAAGGGCGAGCACGGCTGCCATTGTCGAAGGGGTAAGCTCGCAGGCTTTCTGCATTGCCTGTGCGCGGGCCGACACGAGACGGAGACCGTCTTCAAAAGTCAGCGCGCCAGCAGCCACGAGGGCCGAGAACTCGCCGAGAGAGTGACCGGCGACCATGCCGGGAGCGAACTCGTCGCCGAGAGTCTTGGCGAGAATGACCGAGTGGAGGAAAATTGCAGGCTGGGTCACGCGGGTCTGCTTGAGTTCTTCGGGAGTGCCTTCAAACATGATGTCAGTGATGCGGAAGCCCAGAATATCGTTGGCTTTTTCAAACATTTCGTGAGCCACGGGATTGTTGTCGTAAAGGTCTTTGCCCATTCCGACAAACTGTGCCCCCTGACCGGGGAATACAAATGCTTTCATAATCGGTAAATTATCAGATTTTATGTGAAATTAGAGTGCAAAGGTAAGGTTTTTTATCGTGACATGAGTGGTTTTAGGTGATAAATGTGTATCTTTACGCTCCAAAAACAACACTACAGACACGATGACCGGATTAATCACAGGCCTGTTCAACTTGGGAACCGGCGAAATCATTATCATAGTATTTGCTATAATCCTTCTTTTCGGAGCCAAGAAAATACCCGAGCTGATGCACGGAATCGGCAAGGGCATCAACAGTTTCAAGAAGGGTATGAATGATATTTCCGACGAAATCAACCGTCCTGCCGGCGACAAGGAAAACGACGGCAAGGATGAGTCCCCAAAGTAACCATGTCCGCAGAAGGCAAACTGGAACAGATGGACTTTTGGGGCCATGTCGAGGCCCTCAGGACAACGCTGCTGCGCGGCGGTGCCGTAGTGCTTGTCATGATGGCGGCACTATTTGCCTTCATGCCGTGGATTTTTGACAACATCATTCTCGCCCCCTGTCGCGGCGACTTCGTGCTTTACCGCCTGTTTGAATCAATCTCGCGTCGCTGGGAATGGATTCCCGATTTCTCCACCGAGGGTTTCGAGGTCAAGCTCATCAACATCCGGCTTGCCTCGCAGTTTTTCACCCACATGTCGGCATCCTTTTGGATGGGGATAGTGCTGTCGTTCCCGGCCCTTATATATTTAATGTGGCGGTTTGTTGCTCCCGCCCTCTATGACAACGAGAAAAAAGGGGTCAGGAAGGCATTCTTTTTCGGGAATCTGATGTTCTACCTCGGGACTGCGGCGGGTTATTTTGTCGTTTTCCCTATAACGCTGCGGTTTCTCGCCGAATACCGGCTCAGCGAGCTGATTCCCAATCAGATTTCGCTCGACTCCTACATGGACAACTTTTTCGTGCTCATCCTCGTGATGGGGATAGTGTTTGAACTGCCGCTGCTCGCGTGGCTGCTCGGGCGCATGGGAATCCTCTCGCGCGAGTTTTTCAACAAGTTCCGCCGCCATGCCATTGTCGTGCTGCTCATTCTCGCCGCAATAATCACCCCGACGGGCGACCCCTTCACGCTGATGATTGTCTTTCTTCCCATTTACTTGCTTTGGGAATTATCTGCTTTCGTCGTGCCGAGATAAATCACAAAAATATGTCAATTATCTGACAAAAAAGTATCATACAGCGTCAACATTTATTCGCTAAATTTGTATCATAATTTGTTTTCAACTCTTTACCATGATTATGCCGTGACACATAATGTCAAATCGCACACATCGTAACGAGCCTAAAAAGCAACCTAACCGACAAACCTGAAATGACATTATAATATTAACTTAAATCTACCTTATTGTATGATTAAACAATTACTCTCATGCGCTGCAGTTGCAGCACTCTCGTTCAGCGTTAACGCCGAAACGCTTAATCTTTCACTTGAAAATCTCAATTCCGGATGGGATTCTTCCTATGACAAGGACACAAAGACAATTACATTTGATGGCGCATGGAAAGGCTGCGGATGGTGGCTCGGAAATGCCGATTACAGCAAATATGACGAAGTCGTTGTTGAATTTGAACCGGTTGAATTTGACGTCCAGCTCGTAGTAGAGTACAACGGAGACCCGAAACCGGCCGCATCTGACGCTATGGCTCCCGCCGGAAAAGACAAAGTGATTGTTGAGCTGAACCCCGAATACAAGAATGACGTGATGCAGATTTACATTCAGAATTCTGCAGCCGGAACTCTGACTCTCAAAGCAGCCTACATCCAAAACGCTGAAGTTTTTGATCCGACTGCCTCAGTATTGCTGTGGGAAGGCGAGCAAGCCCTCGACTGGTGGGAGCACGCTGTTAAAATTCCCGTGTCGGACTTCAAAGCCGCTAAAATACAGGTCGGCGACGAACTGGCCATCACCTATACCCTCCCCACCGACGGAGGCAGCCTGAAACTTCAGCTTCTTGAAAGCAGCTGGAGCCAGCACATCCTTCCCGGATTTGAAAATGTGGAAGGCTATCAAAAGGAATACGGCACTGTTTATTTCGGCCAGTCAGGCACTTTCAAAATGCCCCTTATCGAGGCTGACGTCACCGACCTTACTGACGCTGCCGCCAATCAGTCGTTAATGCTTGTCGGCGACAATTTCACCGTAACAAAGGTTGAAATTCTCCGTCAGCAGAGCGGTGTTGAAAACATCATTGCCGAGGCCGATGCCAACGCTCCTGTCAACGTCTACAACATCGCAGGCCAGCAGGTTCGCGCCAACGTTCTCCCCGCTGAAGCCACTGAAGGTCTCGCACCCGGTTTCTACATCGTGGGCAACAAGAAGGTTCTCGTGAAATAATCGCGACCCCAAGCAATTCCAAATACATTAATTAAAAATCGGCTTTGACGTGGTGTCAAGGCCGATTTTTTATTATCTTTGCGCCAAATGCGTAAAATTATTTCGACCCATGAAAATTCATTCCACACTCGGCAGTGTGCTTATGCTGCTGTCGCCTCTTGCCGCCTTGGCCGCAAATGACAATTCTTTCCAAGTCACCACCCCGAGTGGACGCAACGTTGTCGTGACGCTTGTAACTGACGACATCGTGCGCGTCGACAACTATGCCCAAGGTGAGAAACTTACCCTCACCCCCGCCTCGGTTCTCACCGAATCGACAGCCTCGACCCCCTCGGTCAGCTATACCGACGGGGTCGCTCGCGTAATCTCCACCCCTACCGGAATGGTGATAAGCATCGACCCTGAGACAGGCGGGGTGACCATCTCGGCCGGTGCCGACCGCGCCGTCAGCGACAACGGACTCCGCGCTGTCAGCGACGGCAAGCAGCAACTCTCGCTTTCAACGATGGGCAGCGGCTCGTTTTACGGCGCCGGCGAACGCGGCTATAGTTTCAACCTTGCCGGGGACACGCTGGTAATGTACAACAAGCAGAACTACGGCTACACCGCCGGGGAACAACGCATCAAGCAGATGAATATCACCATGCCCCTGTTCTTGTCGTCCAACGGTTACGCCGTTGTATTTGACGATTTCGCCGCCGCCGAAATGGTGATGTCCAACCCCATCGTCTACACTACCGAGTCACGCCGCCCGGTTTCCTACTACTTCATCAACGGCGCAGGCTCTCTCGCCGATGTCACCTCGCGACTCTCGTCGCTGACAGGGCGTCAGGACCTCCCGCCGTTCTGGGCAATGGGATATATTACCTCTAAATACGGCTATCACACCGAAGCCGAGACCCGCGGAGTGGTCGACACTCTGCGTCGCGCCGGTTATCCCCTCGACGGCATCGTGCTCGACCTATACTGGTATGGCAAGGAACAGGACATGGGCCGTCTCGATTGGGACAAGGACCAATGGCCCAACCACACCAAGATGCTTGCCGACCTTAAAAAACAGGGGGTGAACCTCGTGGCAATATCGCAACCCTACGTCCTGCGCAACGGTCGCGCCCTCGACAACTACAACGAGCTTGCCCCCAAGGGAATGTTTGTCAAGGACTCGCTTGGCAACCCGCAGGAAGTGAAAATATGGGTGGGCGAAGGAGGAATGTTTGACGTCTCCAACCCCGACACCCGCTTATGGCTCCGCAACCGCTACAAAGACCTTACTGCCGACGGCATCACCGGCTGGTGGGGCGACCTCGGAGAACCGGAAGTGCACCCCGAGACAGGCCGTCACGCCAACGGTCTCACCGCCCGAGAATATCACAATCTATATGGCAACGACTGGAGCTCGATTATCCATGACCTGTTCCGCGAGGAATTTCCCGACACAAGGTTGATGACCCTCATGCGCGGCGGCACGACAGGTCTGCAGCGTTACAGCGTCTATCCGTGGTCGACCGACGTGTCCCGCTCGTGGGGAGGACTGCAACCACAAGTCATCATCATGCTCAACTCCGGACTCAGCGGCCTCGGATACATGAGCCATGACGTGGGCGGATTTGCGATTGACCCCGAGCACCCCTACGACCCGGAACTTTATGTGCGCTGGCTGCAACTCGGCACCTTCTCCCCCATTCTGCGCACCCATGCACAGGCTACAGCCGAACCGTTCAAATACCCCGACCATCAGAACATAATTCTGCCTCTGATTCAGGCACGCTACCGCTGGCTCCCCTACAATTACACCCTTGCCTACGAAAATTCAGCAATGGGTCTTCCGCTCGTCAGACCGCTCAACTTCTACTCGCCCGGCTCGTCACGCTACGACGACATTACCGACGAGTATCTGTGGGGACGCGACATCCTCGTCGCCCCGGTACTGACACCCGGCACCTCAGAGCGGCGCGTCATCTTCCCGGAGGGCACATGGGTTGATTATGCCGACCCGTCCCATGTCTACCACGGCGGTGACACCATCATGTACCCCGCCCCGCTCGACGTGCTGCCGATGTTTGTCCGCGCCGGGTCATTCATTCCACAAGCCGATTACGCGATGAAAAATACCGGCGACTACCGCCCCGAGCGGCTCACTGTCGAGTATTTCCCGGTAAAGGGTACCGGCACGACTTCTTATACCCTTTTCGAGGATGACCGCAAGTCGACAACCTCCCTGCGCGACAACGCCTATACCCTCGTCACTTTCACTGGCAACGAATCAGCCGACGGCACCATCGGCATAACCGTCGACTCGCAAGGAACCTATCCTGATGCCCCACTGTCACGCCGACTGACATTTGCCATCCACAATGTCCCCGCCCCGGTTCCCCCCGCCGACATTACCGTCAACGGCAACTATATCAACCGGCGCGCCGTCCGCTATAACCCCGACACCGCGACCCTGACCGTCATGACCGGCTGGGAACCGGCCTCGGATCCTCTTGAACTGAAAATAATGACGACGCGATAAACTTTCTTACACTAGTGGCGTTATAATGAAAACAATATACATTATTCACCACCATCATGGAAACAAAATCTATCAAAGGAACCAAGACCGAGCACAACCTGCTCGCAGCATTCGCCGGCGAAAGTCAGGCGCGTAGCCGTTACACCCTTTTTGCCCAGAAGGCTAAGGAAGAAGGATATGAACAGATAGCCAAGATATTCCTCATCACCGCCGATCAGGAACTGAGCCACGCCAAAATGTTCTTTGACCGGCTCGAAGGGGGAATGGTTGAAATCAACGCCGCCTACCCCGCAGGCGTAGTAGCCGACACGATGACCAATCTGCGCGAGGCTGCCGCAGGCGAACGCGAGGAATGGAGCGATCTCTACGCCTCTTTTGCCCAAATTGCGCTTGACGAAGGTTTCAAAGATGTCGCCATGATGTTCAAGAATGTCGCCAAAGTGGAAATCGAGCATGAGAAACGCTATCTGCGCCTGCTCGAACGACTCACCACCGAGACCGAATTCACTTCTGACGAGGAGACTGAATGGCAATGCATGCACTGCGGTTATGTCCACAAAGGGAAGTCGGCTCCGAAACGCTGTCCCGTTTGCGGCAAAGAGCAGGGTTACTTTGAACGCAAAGCTGAGAATTATTAGAGGGCGTTTCATAACAAATGTTAAATCCAAAGCCCGTTTTCACGGTCGGATTTCGTCATGAATCTCGGTCACATAGCCACAGCTATGCTCCCTCTGTGTAATAACGAGTTAACTGAAAGATGCTACCACTTTGGATTAACATTTGTTATGAAACGCCCTCTTAATCTTTTCTATGGGGATTGGCCGGGAACCATCCTTTTTCCACTCTCTCCTTCTGTTCGAAAATCTCTTTGATTGTCCAAAATGACGAGAAAGAGAATACGCCGAGCAGTGAGGACCATAGTACGTCGCTCACGAGGAACGATGCGGCCACTCCGGCGATACCGAGGACGAGAAACCACCACCAGCACTTGGTGCCGAAGTAGTATTCACACTTTATCACGACGGGATGAAACAGACCTATTATGAGAAACGTGCAGATTCCTATAACGAGGCCGAGAAGATGGTATTGGGCGAGAAATTCAGTCATAATTGAAGTTATTAGGGGATTGATAAAATTATGCGCAATGGGCGGCAAGTGACATCAAACGGTGTTACCGAGCCGGTGCGTGGCGGCCGGGAGAGATGGTAGTAAAATGACTGCTGGGTGTCCCATGACGGGAATGTGACCTGTCGTGTCTCGCCTGACGGGATGTCGCAGTCAACCCATCGTGTCACTTGGTGCAGTTGCCGTCCTTCCATGTCGCGATAGTTCAGGAACAGTTCTGCTTTTTCGAGATGACGGTCTGATCGGTTGGTGATGAACAGTGACTCTTTGCGCGACCGCAGGGGTTTGTCATAACCGATTATATCTATAACCGAGTCAGACGAAACGGCGACAGTGTCCCATATCGGCGGTGGGGCGGATTCCTGAACAGGTCTCAATCCGGTGCGCGTGGTCTTGTCGGGCAATGCGGCAGCGCTTGCCGCGATTGCAAAAATCATCACAAGCAGTAACGTTTTCATAGATAACGTGGTTCAATCGGTGGCAGTGGCTCGGGAAACACCCTGACACAGCCGTCGAGGTCGTCGGGGATGGTTCCTTCCTGTGTGAAAACGCGCCGGAACATATAGGGAAACAGTTTCCACCATCTGATTTTGAGCTTCTTGCCGTATGGTTTGAACACGATGCGGTTGTCATCGGCAAGCTGCAACAGGAATTTTTTTGGCGAAGTTAGCAACCGCCCGTCATCGGTGGATGACGTATATAAGCGGCAGTCGTAGACATCTTTCTTGGCTGTTGCGGCGAGAACTCCCATTACGGTCCCGGGTCTAACGGCACGGTCAACCGGCGCGACGGCAACCATGAGGTAAATATCCTGCCGTTCTCCGAGCGGTCGGCGCGTCGCGGGACGTTCAATGGCCAGTATGCTCCCTTCGCCCGGGAAACGCCATAATCCTTCTACAGCGTGCAGCGGACTGGCCGCAAGCCTTTCTTCCACAACTTCGGGGGTATATCCCGGAAGGACTTCGGAATGGCGCGGAATGTCGATAGTGGCAGTCTTGGCCGAAATAAGTCCGGCCGATGCAAGCAGAGAGATGGCGAGCAGAAACTTTTTCACTTATCAGATAGAGCTGAAACGGTAACTGAAACCAAACGACAGAATCTCTTTCAGTTGCCATTTGTGCCAGCTTGAACCATCGCGGTAGGGCGAGGTTGAATCGTAGCGGAGATGGGCATAAATCTGGGTCGAAAGGAATCTGTTGATATTGAACGACAGAGTGTTTTCCCAGTCGCCTTGGAGATAGTCATAGTCAGTGAAGACAGACAGACGCGAGCGATAGGAGATGTTGTGGCTGATCTGCCAGAATAGCTTGCACTCGCTGCTGGAACCATATTCCATCACGGTCTTGCGTCCCTCCTTGATGCCGAAAGCGGTCTCGTTCATGCGGCGGTTGATGCAGGTCTTCATGTTCCATGACAGCGGGGAGATTGACGCGTCAAATGTAAATGTCTTTTTGGGGTTGGCGTAATTGTAGGTCATACCGAGGCCGACATTCAGCTCGCCCGGGGATAGAAACGAGGCTTTAAGGTCGCGCGAGTTAGTCTGATAGTTGTTCAGAAACTGAGTCTTGAACGACACGTTGGCCGAGTAATACCATCCTTTGGTCGCGCGGAAACCGGCGACAAGATTGGCCTGAAACAAGTCTTCTGAAATGCTGTAATTGCGCAGGCTGTCGTCAGGCGCGCTGTTCAAGCCGAGTTTGTACTGGACGGTGGTTTCAAACAGCCATCTCGGATGGAACTTGGGATTAAGCTTGACGTTGTAGTAAGCGTTAATAATCATGTTAAGGTTGTTGTTACCGCCCTGATACCAGTTGGGTGACACAAATGCCTGCGAGAATTGGATGTCGCCGTTGAATTTTTTCAGCCAGTGACGTTTTTCAACATTCAGTGTCATGTCGTCTTTCCGGTTCAACACCGTCTTTTCCTCTGAAATGGTGATTTTGGCAGTCTCGGGATCGATTGTGGCGACGAATTTTTTTGGAGGCTCCGGGAGCTTGTCCTCGTCATAGATTACGAGGTCGGGATGGTTGACAAAGAAGCTCTGGCGGGCGTGGATGATGAGATTGTGGTTGAATTCGTCATCTTCAATCCAGTAGAAAGCGTCGGTTTCGACCGGCAGTTCCGAGTAGGTAGTCGGAGCCAGCGGAATCGGGTCAAGCAATTTGTGGTTGTCGAAGACCACAGGACGGAACAGCCACGAATGCAGCGGGGCGTGAGGCCGGGTGACATAATGTGTCATCGTGTCATCGGCAATAAACATTATGTCATCGGTTTCATTTTCATATTCCTCATCCTCGGCAAGAAGTTCCTGCAAGGTGGGACGCGTCTTTAAAATGGATGCCACGCGTTCGATTTTGTTTTCAGCAGGGATGCTGTCGGTCACTATCGTGTCAGTTGGGGGGATATAGTGGTATAAGACCGATTTTGTCCCCGGGGAATTGAGCAGCGACTGTGACAAGGCTGTTGTGACTGTAAATGCCGCAACGACCAGCGAGACAAGAAGACGATTGATTTTCATAACAAAATTACCGGATATGTATCGAAGTGATGACGTTCAACTTATTTTTGCAAAATTAATACTTTTTGGCCATTTTGACAACCTTTGGAGCTATTCGTGAAGCATAAATATGGTATTAAGTTCCCGTTCGCCAAAATTTGTTAACCGCATGGCCGCACCTCACGGGCGATGCTAAGGTAATTAATTGTCAGGCATAGTGAATCTTGCAATCGATAAACGTCACCGTAGCCTTATCTGAGGTTTCACGGTAAGGAGCATGTGGAATATGCCTTGGCTGTCGTCATAAGTGTGGGGGAATATGAAAGCTGGATTTACAGCAATTATAACAAGACGAGCTGCTATAGTGTAAGGACTGTGAGTCAGGTGCGTTAAAATCGACACCCCGGCTTAAAAGATTGAGCCGGGGTGTCATTATGGTCATGGAAACGAGTTGTCAGGCGTTTTTGTCAATCTGGGACAGGGCATAGACATAGGCGCCGATTGAGATGGCCTTGGACGCGCCGAGTTTTGAGACGGCGAGGCCGGTACGTTTCATCGGGTCGTAGGTCACGGTTTCGTCGCTGCCGTAGACGGGTATCTGACGTGAGTCGCCGACGACGAATTTGGCAAATTCGAGCTCGTCGTCGAGGTCGAATACGCGCATCTGCACACGTTGAACATCGTCACCGCCGACAGTCTTGAGCGTTGACCGCATTTCGCGCAGCAGTGCCGGTTTGATGTATTTCATCGCACCGGTGAGTCCGCCACCCACGACCACGAGCGAGTCGGTCAGGGTAATGGCGGAGGCAAAAGCGTCGCCTGCGATTTCGCCGAAACGTTCAAATGCGCGTTTTGCGGCCTCGGCATCGCCTTCTTTCTGTCCCTCGGCGATTTTGAAGATGTCATAGGGGGTAAGGTCGCGCGCGTCGCCGGTCAGACGTGCATATTCGCGCTTTATGGCACGGATTGACGCGCCTTCTTCGACGATGATGTCGAGGTCGAGCTTGTTGCGCAGGCAGAAAGTCTCGATGCAGCTGTTGTTGCCCAGATTCAGCTCGCCGTTGACGACAGAGCCGATGCCGAGTCCTGTGCCAAATGTGTATCCCAGAAGGTTGGAATACTGGCGGGTGCCTCCAAGCTCCTTGATGCGGCGGTTGATTTCGGGGAGAGAGCCGCCTGTCGCCTCGCCGAAAGCAAAGAGGTCGCCGTCGTTATTGATGAATACAGGCACGTTGAACTTGCGGCTGAGGAACGGCCCGAGCGCCACGCCGTCGCGGAATGACGGGAAGTTGGGCAGGTAGCCTCCGATGATGCCGGCGCGGTAGTCGGCCGGGCCGGGGAAGGCGAAACTGATTGCCACAGGTTTCTCGTCAAGTTTTGCGATTATTTCCTCAAAACCCTTGACCATCGTTGCGAGACACAAGTCGAGGTCGTGGGAATTGGAAGGATAGGTGATTGGTTCCACGATAAAGTCATATCCGCGCATTGAGCTGAACACGAAATTGGTACCCCCCGCGTCGAGGGTGATAACCGTTCTATTGTCGTTTTTGTACATTATGATTGATGATTGGTTTTTGTTATCGGTATTGCAAAGATAATGTTTTTAACAATATAATACGCTCCGGTAAGCCATTTTGCCTAAAACGTGCTATTTTTTTGTTCAAGAGAGCTTTTTTTGGGGATGGAAGTGACAATGTTTCTACATAGAGGCGTTTTGTCGTTAAAAAAGTTTGTTTTGTTGTTGAAATGATTTATATTTGCAAGGAAATAAACATCTTGCTATGAAAATTGTAAGGAATATCGCTTTTGTGATGGTGCTATGGATGTCATTGATGTCGGTTCTCTGCTGTGACTTTGGAGAGTATCGGCACACTGAGTCTGAAGCTTTTTTTATAGAAAACAATCTTGACGAGGATATCTATGTGGTTGACTGGATGGATGCGGAACCCACGATGTCATCGGAACTCGTGTTTGTCAAATACCCCTACCTTGACCAAGTCATGACTAAAATTTCTTCCGGTCAGACCGGAACGGCTCCCGGTGGCGTGGTCATGGGGGAAGCAGCCTATGGAAAACTGTACCAGATTATAGTGTTCAAGGCATCTACACTTGAAAAATATACCCGCGACGAGTTGGCAAGCGGCAATATAAACGATGGCGTGTTTGTGATGACTCTTGACGAGGTGGTTAAAAGCAAGCGAATTTTATCTTATCCTGCAAATTGAAATGAAACGATCAGTAATCATGGCCGTGCTGCTTTTGACTGCACTCGGAGCTATGGCCCGAAAGAATTATCCTGATTCGGTCAGGCCGTGCCTTGACGCGGATTTCATGCACAGTATCTATTATACGCGCGGCATGATGTTTTTTACCTGTGACGCGGGAAACTCGTTGTCGCAGTTCGGGTTTCCGATAAAGAACAATCGGTCAGAATACATATCGTGGGGATATAGGTGGATGATTACGTCGCGATGGGGAATCAGCTTTGACATGTCGACAACGGCAGGGTCGGCCTCGCCTCGCAGAATCGAGGAGGATCACACCGCGTTCTACTATTATGGAGTCGATGACGGCGATACCTATGACATCGACAAAGTCAGGTGGGAGGAACGCACGTTTGGCGTGACGCCTACCTATCAGTGGTATCGTGGCCGGTTTGCCATTCAGGCCGGACTGGGAATCGGATTGTTTCGCTATAATCCTGATTCCTATGACTATTATATCCGCAAACCGTTGAATCATGACTATTATGAGCGCATCGGCTTGCATTGGAGGGGCCGCAATATGCTCGGCATAACACCACAGGTTGCTTTTTTGTGGCACTGTTGTCACGGATTGGCATTTTCGGCCAATATCGGTTATGCGGTTCCGGTGGGAAAGCTGAAAGGGGATTACACAAGGATTGATGCCAAGACCGGAAAGTTGCTTGACGAGTTCTCAATGAGCCATTCTCCCCGCAAGATGTTGAATGTCAGCGTCGGGTTGAATATCACATTCGGTAAACGCGATCATGGTTGCTACGAGCCTAAGTCGGTCAAGAAGAAAAAGGCTCCCAGACCGAAGAAATCGAAGAAAAAAGCTGACACCTCCGACGTTCAATAAGTGATACAATGGATGTTGCTGGCATGTTGCTGAAAATCGGGCGGATTATTGGAGATTAGGAGAATTAGCCGTAACTTTGTAGCGTGGTAGCTGTTGATGGCTGCTTTCATGCATGAAATATACTAAACAATGAACATCTCATATAATTGGCTAAAAGAATACCTCGATGTAGAGCTTGCGCCCGAGCAGCTTGCAGCCGCATTGACTTCGATAGGTCTTGAAACCGGCTCGGTCGAGGAAGTTGAATCAATCCGCGGCGGATTGCGCGGTATTGTTATCGGAAAGGTCCTGACATGCGAGGAACACCCCAATAGTGACCATCTGCACATTACAACCGTGGACTTGGGCAACGGCGAGGCAACACAGATTGTGTGTGGCGCGCCTAATGTAGCCGCCGGGCAGACTGTCGTAGTGGCAACTGTCGGGACAACCCTGTATGACGGGGATAACGAGTTCAAGATTAAGAAATCAAAGATTCGCGGAGTCGAGTCGCTCGGCATGATTTGTGCCGAGGATGAAATCGGTGTGGGCACGTCGCATGACGGTATAATCGTGATTGACAGCGAAGTTGCCCCCGGTACTCCGGCTGCGGAATATTTCGGTCTTACATCCGACTATGTTCTTGAAGTAGACCTCACCCCCAACCGCATTGACGCGGCCAGCCATTATGGTGTGGCCCGAGACCTGTCGGCATGGATGCGGCAGCATAATGTCGCAAAAGAATTACGCCGTCCCGGTGTCGAGGCTTTTGCCGTCGAGAAACCCGAAGGTGGTGTGACTGTCGAGGTCGTCAACACCGAGGCGTGTCCGCGTTACTCAGGTGTAACTGTCGAGGGAGTCACTGTCAAGGAGTCGCCTCAGTGGCTCAAAGACCGCCTGACCACGATAGGGCTGAGACCCATCAACAATGTGGTCGACATTACCAATTATATTCTTCACGGGATGGGGCAGCCGCTCCACTGTTTCGATGCCGGTAAAATCAAAGGCAACCGCGTGATTGTGCGCAATGCCTCGGAAGGTGAAAAATTTGTCACCCTCGACGGTGTCGAGCGCACGTTGAGTGCGGCCGACCTGATGATCTGCAATGCCGAGGAGCCGATGTGTATCGCCGGAGTTTTCGGCGGTATGGAATCAGGCGTTACCGAGGGTACCACCAGCGTGTTTATCGAAAGTGCCTACTTTAACCCGACGAGTGTGCGCAAGACCGCGCGCCGTCACGGACTGAATACCGACGCGTCGTTCCGCTATGAGCGTGGCACCGACCCCAATATTACGATGTACATTCTGCGTCTTGCCGCACTGATGGTCAAGGAACTCGCAGGGGGTACTATCACCGGGCCTGTCAGCGACGTGTACCCGTCGCCCATTCTCCCGGCCGAGGTGAATCTTAAATATGACTATGTCGACAGCCTCATAGGCAAACATATCCCTGCCGAGACCGTCATCTCAATTCTCGAATCGCTCGAAATGACCGATGTCAACGCGACCGAAGACGAAGTCTCGTTCAAGGTTCCCACCTATCGTGTCGATGTCACCCGTCCCTGTGACGTGGTTGAAGACATCCTTCGCATCTATGGATATAATAATGTGGAAATCAATGACGTGGTTAAGTCGTCGCTCGTCAACCGCTCGCGCGAAGATGAGGATAACGACTTGCGCCGACTGATCAGCGAGCAGCTGACAGCCGAAGGTTTTAATGAAATACTCAACAACTCGCTGAGTGCCGAGAGCTATTATGAGCCGCTTGAGCAGATGCCGCTGTCTCATTGTGTGCGCCTTCTCAACCCGCTGAGCAGTGACTTGGCGGTAATGCGTCAGACCCTTCTCTTTGGCGGCCTCGAATCGGCGTCCCACAATATCAACCGCAAACGCGGCGACGTGCTGATGTATGAATTCGGCAATGTCTATTTCTTCAACCCGGCCATCGAGCCTACAGCCGACGCCCCGCTTGCTCCGTTCCGTGAATCGTCGCGGCTGGGAGTGTGGATGAGCGGCTCGCTGCGTCCCGGCAACTGGACCCGTCCCGCAGTCGAGGCCACTTTCTATGACCTTAAAGCCGTTGTGGCAAACATTTTTGCCCGTCTGGGCCTGAATCCTTCGGAGATAAAGCTGACCCACGGGGAAGGCGAGATTTACAGTGCGTCACTCGACATCGCCACCCGCTCGGGCAAGCCTCTCGGGTCGATGGGTGTGCTGTCACGCAAGCTGCTTGGCCGATTTGACATCAAGCAGGATGTATTCTACGCTGAACTCGACTGGCATTCGCTTGTCGGACTGTCTCTTAAAAAGAAAGTCTTATTCACCCCGCTGCCCAAGACTATGGCTGTGAAGCGCGACCTCGCGTTGCTGCTTGACACATCTGTGACGATGGAACGTGTCGAGGCTGTAATCCGCGACAGCGAGCGCAAGCTGCTGAAAGAGGTAGAGCTTTTCGACGTATATGAAGGCAAGAACCTCCCTGCAGGAAAGAAATCCTATGCCGTGGCCATGATTCTTCAGGATGATGAAAAGACGCTCAACGACAAGCAGATTGACGCGTCGATGAACAAAATCATCACTAATCTGAAAAAACTGCTCGGAGCCGAACTCAGATAAATAACACAATCAAAATAACATATCACATAATACCAAACTATGGGAAGAGCTTTTGAATATCGCAAAGCACGCAAACTGAAACGTTGGGGTAACATGTCGCGTACATTTACCCGCATCGGAAAGGAAATAACCATCGCCGCCAAGGCCGGCGGTCCCGATCCGTCGACCAATCCCCGCCTTCGCGCCTTGGTCCAGAATGCCAAGGCCGCAAATATGCCCAAGGATACCGTTGACCGTGCAATCAAAAAAGCAACCGACAAGGATGCAAGCGATTACAAGGAAATCGTATATGAAGGATACGGCCCCTTCGGTATTGCGATTGTAGTTGAGGCTGCAACTGACAATAATACCCGTACTGTCGCCAATGTGCGTTCCTACTTTACCAAGCACGGCGGCACACTCGGAACGCAGGGTTCACTCTCGTTTATGTTTGACCACAAGTGTGTCTTTAAAATCAAACCGAAAGACGGAGTGTCGCTCGAAGACCTCGAACTGGAACTTATCGACTATGGTGTAGACGAACTTGAAGACATCGTTGACGAGGAATCGGGTGACGAGCAGGTTGTCCTCTATGGAGCATTTGAGGAATATTCCAATATTCAGAAGTATCTCGAAGACAACGGTTTTGAAATTGTCTCGTCAGAGTTTGAACGCATTCCCCACGACCTCAAGGAAGTTACCGCCGAGCAGCGTGTGACTCTTGAAAAGCTTCTTGACAAGTTTGAAGAAGACGAGGATGTGCAGAATGTATATCACAACATGAAGGAGGAAGACTAATTTCCGCTACATCTGCAGCAGCAAAAAAGTCAAGCCGGTTTCGGTCGTTCAATCCGAAACCGGCTTGACTTTTTTGTTTTCAATCCGTGGCGAAATGACACAATAAAAGCCGCACCGGGAAAAATCAGTGCGGCTTTTATTGTGTCAAAGATATGTTATTAATAGTTGGAGATGTCGATTGACTCGATATCTTCGAGGGATTGCAGTTCAAATCCGGTTGAACTCCAAGTCTCGACAGTTACAGTCTTTGATCCGGAAGCAGAAAGTTCCATAGTGCCTCCGAGGCTGTAGTTTGCCGACTTGTCACCCGAAACAACGTTGCCAAAGACGTTATCACCTGTAAAGATGGGGAAAGAAAATGAAGATGCCGATGTGATAAACTTGATTGAGCCATAGCCTTCGGCAGTGTCGCTGTTGTCGCCTTCGGCATTGAGCGAGATTTCGTCAATTACGTCGGGGCGCACAACGAGACCGTTGGGGGTAAGGATGAAATGGAACACATACTGGTATCCTGTCTTCATCTCTATCTCGGGCATGTCGATAACGTAATTCTTGCCGTCGATGGTGAAGTTAAAGGCTGCATCGGAAGTCTTTGTCGAGAACGGAATCACCCACAGGTTGGCCGAGCCTGATCTTACATCCTGACTCATCGAGGCGGTAACAATGCCCTTGTCGCTGTCGGCAACGGTGATTTTGCCGGTCGAGACATTCAGCTTGCCGGTGAGATATACGGCCGAGCCGCTGACACCCATAGAGGTAACAGTGCCTGAGCCGTTGTAGGATGATGCGTCGATTACCGCGCTGACCATTGAGAGAGCGTGTTTCATGCGCACACGGGCCTTTGTGGTTTGGAGCGATACAGCGGCATAGTCGCCTGAGTAAAGCACATCATTCTGTTTGGACAAGTCGACAGGGTAGGCGGTTACATCGTTCAGACCTTCGACATAGGGGTAGGCAGCGTAGAAAAAGACGTTGCGCTGTGTCTGATTGATGTAGATTTCGGGAGAAAGTTCCCATTCGCCGCCGCCGAGAGCGGTTCCCTTGACATTTTCCTTGAAATTGTCTCCGATTGCTGATGCGGTTTTCTTTACAAAGACGTTCATTGTCTGGTCTTTGGCAAAGTCGGTGATTACGGGAGAATTGGTTATTACTTCAGTTATGATCGAAACCTTGGTGCCGTCGTTATCCGGAACCGAAGGCTCTCCACCTTCGTTATTGTCTTTACACGACGAAATCGCAATCGAGGCAAATAGTGCTAATGTATATATCGATGCTTTATTTAATAATTTCATGACTTGTGATTTTCTAAAATGGATTCACGATGTTATCAGTTGACAATCTCAAGAGTCTTTTCACCATTGCCTGAACGCAGCACAAGGCGGTTCTTGCCTTTGGTCAGAATCGAGCGGTTGAAGGTAAATATGGGGAGCGGGTCAAGAGTTCCCGAGGTAATCTGGTTGCCGTCGGCTCCATAGATGGTGTAGGTCACGCCGTGTTTGGTATAAATGGTAAATTCACCCGACTCGCGGTTGAAATCCATCGAGGTGGCCTGTGCTACGGGGAGGTCTTTCACGACGTTGATGTCAAATCCGGCTGTCAGGCGGTCGTCACCTGCAGTGGCTACGATTTCGATATTGTAGACATCCTTTTTAGCTACAGAAAGAGTCTCGGTGGTAACAAGACGGTCACCTTTGATTTCAAAAGGCACATTGGCGAACCCGGTACCGCTGTATGCGCCGCGCACGCTGAGGCCATACTCGCTCTTGGGAGCCTCGCCGTTGACGGTCACGATGCCGACAACCGATCCGGCGGGAAGATTTTCCTCAATCTTGGTGTAGTTGACGTCGATAGAACGGAGCACGCGGTTGGGTGAACCGATGCCGACGATGATTGACTGGTTATAGTTGTATTCATAACGGTCGTTGCCGAGGGTCATGTTGAGGGCGTTGAGGTTGAAGTAGTTGTTTTGACTGCCGCCCCAGCCCCAGTTGACATGGAACTGGCCTGCGCGGTAACCGTCGATGTTGAAACTGTGTCCGGCATGGGTTGCAGTCGAGCCTTGTGAGACGGCATTGTAAACAACTGCGCGTCCGGCTGAAAGTTCATTGTAGACGTAGCGTTCCCACTGGGCATATCTTTCTTGCGTGGTGCCTGAGAAGGAGCTGAAAAGGACGAGACGCACATCGTTTCCGTAGCAGAAATTCTCTTTCATCGCCTTTACGATGAGACTGAGACGCGAGGTCAGTACACCCGATGATTCGGGGCCATAGTCCATCTGCACCGACATGCCTGCGTGCCACAGGAAACGGGCCGCCTCGTCATAGCGGTTGGCTCCCGAGAGCATATCATCCCAGTTGTAAGGGGCCTCTGCGTCAAAGTCGATTGACAGCGCGCCATAGTTTGCCGAGCCGTAGGATACTTTTCCGGTCGGTCGGTTGGGCCATTTCTGCACGGCCATAGCCTGAGCCATAGCGACTGCGACACAGCCGACGATGGCTTGGTTTGCTCCGTTTTTTGACGGGCAGTATTTGTTGAACGGTGAAGACTGGTTCCAGTTAGCCTTGATAAGGTTTTCGATGTCGCCGTTGTCGGCGCGTGATATGCACTCGCGCACGACGTTGTCCCACTTGCGGGTTAACGGTTTGCCCACGCGGGCCTGATATTTCACTCCGTCGCCCAGCGCGTCATATACGAAACGGGCGTTGTCGGGGATGTTGTACCATGAAAAAGCTCCTTCGGGAGATATAGCGAGGATGGGGTCTGAATTGTCGTCGGCAGCGACCATAACCCATCCCTGTGGTTTCAGATTGACGATATAATAAGCGTCTTTGACTGCCATGATATCTTTGACTGAAACATTATGCCCTGTAAAGGCTGTGGCATACTCTGTGGCCGTCGTTGCGGCACGTTCCTTGGTCACCGGTGCGGCCGAGGCGCCCACGATTCCGGCTGCCAAAAGAATAGCTAAAACAATTTGCTTCATACTAAACTACTGTATTGTAATAATGAGATAATAAACGCGATATATATATATATATATATATATAATATGTGGTGAAAGCTGCACTGAGAATCCCGCCGGTATCACTAAATTGCACGGTTTTTTTCATAATGCAACTGCAAAAATAATAAAAAGACCTGATATTGCACAACAAAATGATAGAAAACAACTGTTTTTAACGCACATTCTATCTAATGTTAAAAACAATTGTTCTGTCAGGGCGAATTTTGGATAAAATGTGGATAATGTCTATATTTGTTACGTTAATCATTGTATCGTTCTAAATTATGACAAATGTTTTGAAAATCGTGATGATGTCGGTGCTGCTTGTGCCGATGTCGCTGCTTTCGCGGGCCGAATCTGGAAATTATATCGAAGTCACCGGCTCGGCCACTGTCAACATTGTCCCTGACCGCATAACTGTGGAAGTCGGGATGGAGGAATATTATGAAACAGGCCGCAACGGTGACAGCCTGCTTGTAAAATTGCATCAGATTGAGAAAGATGTGCGTCATGTTTTCGGAACGGCGGGAGTCGAAGACTCTCGGATTGTAGTGGCCGACATGGGTAATTACCGCAACCGCGAGGTGTCATCTGATTTTCTGATGGCCAAAACGCTGTCGGCTAACGTCAGCGATTGGTCTCAGATAGAGCTTATTGCCGAAAAACTTAGTCGCAAAGGAATCACCCGTTTCAATATCGCGAAGATTGACAATCCGGAAATCGAAAAGTATAACCGGCAGGGACTGAAGGCCGCCCTTGATGCCGCTCGCGAGAAGGCCGTGTTCATAGCCGCCAACGAGGGGTTGACGATTGAGATGCCGTGTGAGATCGTGGAAAACGGCCCCAATTACTATGATACCCCGTCGTACAGCAACGTGGCGTTTGACGGCGGCGCCGGGATGGAAAACATGCGCCGCATCGTGCGCCGTTACAGCGTGAAAGTCCGCTACCACTACACCCTCGCGTCAGCAGATGGCCGACAGTAAGCTGATTCAATGCCTTTTTGCGTTTCTGAGTTCCGCAACCTCTTTCGCAGAAAAATGTGAAAATTCGCAGGAAAATTTTATTATCTGAGGAATTGTTATTAATTTTGCAATTCGGAATGTGCCCCGATTATTGCGCGCTGTTCTGATTGTTAGTAACTAAATAACCACTCTCATACAAAAATGGCAAATAACAAGCCCCAAGAAACAGAACACACCTCGATTGACGAGGTAAACGACACTCTGACCGGTATCAGCGAAAAAGTACAGAACAACCCCCGCGTCATCCTGTGGGGAAGTCTCATAGTTGCCGCGATTGTCGCTGTAATTCTCATTTACGTTTACGTTGTGCGCGAGCCGGGTAAGAATGCTGCCAACAATGCTGTCGGTCAGGCCGATATCGAGTTGCTCATGGGTAATGATTCAATCGCTCTTGCCAAGTATCAGCAGGTTGCCGCCAACGAGGGTTACGACGGTGCCAACCTCGCCCGTCTCAATGCAGCTATTCTCCTTTACAAGGACAAAAAATATGAGGAAGCCATCAAGTACCTCAACGATTACTCGGCCGGCGAATCTATCATCGGCGCGTCAAGCAAGTCGCTCGAAGGTGACTGCTACGTCAATCTGAAGAAATACAACGAGGCACTTGACTGTTTCAAGCAGGCTGTCAAGATTTCTGACAACAATCCCCACTACACTCCCGCATTCCTTCTCAAAGAGGCCACTGTTTACCGTGAGCTGAAGGACTACAAGAACGAGGCTGCTGTCTATGAACTCATCGACCGCGACTATCCCAACTACGGAGCCGAGGTGGGCATTGACCTCAAGAAATATCTCAAACGCGCTCAGAATGCAGCTCAGGCTGGTGCTTGATTCGCGTTGTTGATTTTATAAGTCTCGACGACAATAAAACGAGATGCCTCGGGCCGCTCTTTTATTGTCGTCGGTCGTTTTAATACAAGTAGATTAGAAAATGAAAATCGCATTAATCGGTTATGGCAAAATGGGCCATGCCATTGAAAAAATAGCGCGTGAGCGCGGCCACGAAATAGTGGCCGTAATAGATATTGACAATGTCGCCGACATCCACGGCCCGGCATTCGCTTCGGCCGATGTCGCCATCGAGTTCACGACTCCCGCGACCGCCCCGGCCAACATTATCGAGGCCGCCCGTGCCGGTGTCCCCGTCGTGTGTGGCTCGACAGGGTGGGGGGAGCGCCGTGCCGAGGTGGAACAGGCTGTTGCCGAGGCCGGAGGCACGCTGCTTGCGTCGAGCAATTTCAGTATCGGTGTCAACATCCTTTTTGCACTGAACCGCCGTCTCGCGGCCATCATGAACAATCTCCCGCAATACCGTCCGCAGCTTGACGAGGTGCACCACATCCACAAACTCGACCATCCCAGCGGCACCGCGCTCACGCTTGCCGAAGGGCTGATTGACAACGTGGAGCGCATCGACCGATGGACTGAATGCACACCTGCGTCAGCACCTGCCGACGTGCTTCCGATCGAATGTGAGCGCCGAGGCGAAGTTCCCGGAATCCACACCATTGAGTGGACATCGCCCGTCGACACAATTACAATCAGCCACAGCGCCAAGTCGCGCGAGGGATTTGCCCTCGGAGCCGTCATGGCTGCCGAGTGGGCCGCGTCCCGCAAAGGCATCCTCTCGCTTGACCAGATGCTCTCTGACCTAAATATTATTTAAACTATGACCGAAAGCAACAACATATCGGCATCCGAAAAAAAACTTACATTTGCCGAAGACTTCGTGCGCCGTGTAAAGGAAAACAAGAAAACCCGCTGGATACGGTTTTCCATCGTGTCGGTCATCTTCTTCCTTTGGGTTGCTTGGCTCGGAAACTGGTGGGTCGCCTTGTGGTGGTTCCTCCTATTCGACATCTACATCACCGGCTATATCCCCTTTACATGGTGGAAGAAGTCCCAAAATGCAGCCGTGCGCGGTGTCATGAGCTGGGTCGATGCGATTGTCTACGCGTTGATACTCGTTTACTTCGTCTTCACCTTCATCGGGCAGAACTATCAGATTCCATCCTCGTCGCTTGAAAAATCGCTGCTCGTGGGCGACTACCTGTGGGTCAACAAGATGGCCTATGGCCCGCGCGTTCCCAACACTCCTGTTCATTTCCCCCTCGTTCAGAACACTTTCCCCATATTGAATACCAAGAGTTATCTCGAAACTCCGCAATGGAAATATCATCGCCTCTCCGGTCTCGGCAATGTGGAGCGCGGAGATATTGTAGTGTTTAACTTCCCTGCGGGCGACACGGTGGCTACCAAGGTTCAGAACCCTGACTACTATACCCTTGTCAAGTTGTATGGCCGTGAAGGACTTCGGGCCAATCCTCAGACATTCGGCGACATTATCTATCGTCCGGTAGACCGTCGCGAGAATTATGTCAAGCGTGCAGTCGGCCTCCCCGGTGAACGGTTGAAGATTGTCGACGGGGTGATTTACATCAATGGCGAGGCTCTCCCTCAGCCGGAATATGCACAGTTTAACCACTATTTCCAGCTCGACGGCAAGACCACGATGACTCCCGAACGCTGGGACGCACTCGGAATCAGCAAAGATGACCGTCACGAAGTGCCGATTACAGCGGCCGATGTGCCCGGGCTCATCGCGCTCGGATTTCAGGTTAACCCTGACGGTACCGTGCCTCCCGTCTATGTGGCGCCGCTGACTGCCGCTATGGTCGAGGCACTTGAATCTGATCCGGCCGTGGTCAAGGTGATGAAAATGCCGGCGCAGACAGGTGATTTTCTTTATCCCGACGGAGTCGCCGACAACTGGACCCGTGCCGATTATGGCGAAATCTGGATTCCGGCCAAAGGCTCGAAACTCAGGCTCAACGCTGCGGCATGGAAACGGTACAACCGCCTTATCCGCAACTACGAGGGCAACACCGATGCCTATCTTGACGGCGACACAGTCTATATCGGCGGCAAGCCTGCCGATGTCTACACCTTCAAGATGGACTATTACTTCATGATGGGTGACAACCGCGACAATTCGCTCGATTCCCGCTACTGGGGTCTCGTGCCCGAGGATCACATCGTGGGCCGTCCCGAGTTGGTGCTCGTGTCGCTTGACAAAGACCGCTCGATTTTCAACGGCGGCTTTAGATGGAACCGCGTATTGCGCGATGCCAATCCCTCCAAGAAACAGTTTGAAACAGCCGAGTAACCCGTCTGATGGCTTCTCCGCTTGTCCTATACCCTGATAGAGCCGTGCTGCTGCCGCCGCGATATTGCGGCGATATCGGTTACTATGCCCTCATGGCCCGCTATGGCAACGCTGTGGTTGACTATGCGATGAGATTTGACAAGCGGCAGAAAGCCGTGCATCGCACCACGATTGCCGACACCCGCGGCCCGTTGACCCTCACAGTCCCGATTGCCAAACCTGAGAAAACATCCGGTACGCGTTGGGACGAAATCCGGGTCTCGACCCACGGACACTGGTGGGATGTCCACCGCGTCGCACTCGAAAGTGCCTATGGACGCACCCCGTTTTTTGAATTTTACATTGACCGTTTTCTGCCGTTTTTCTCTCCGCGCCCCGATGACGGTTGCGAGACGATAGCCGACCTTGATGCCGCCCTCGACAACATAATCCGCGACATCCTCGGCATATCCCCGGCTTCCACTGCTTGCAGCGAGGCCGATGACTTCCGTCGCGCCCTCCCCGCCCTCCCCGCCGTGCCTTATTATCAGGTGCGCGCCCTGCAGATGGGATTCATCCCCTCACTCTCAATCCTCGACCTCATTTTCAACATGGGCCCCGAGTCCCCCCTCGTCCTCATGGAAATGAACCGATAGGTATTGTTCCCGATATCTGGCTGTGATTTTCCGATAATCAATTTTAATTTTTTCAAATGGAGAATTTGGCGTAACTTTGTGACTCCGTTTCGGCGATGTTGTTATGCCGGGACGGTTGTGAAATTTGTTACACTCTTTTAAACGTATAGAAGAAAATGGCAAACTGGTTTGAATGTAAAGTGCGTTATGATAAGATGATGGAAAACGGTGTGGTAAAGAAGGTGACCGAGCCTTATATGGTCGATGCCCTGTCTTTTACCGAGGCCGAGGCCCGTATTACCGAAGAACAGACTCCCTTTATTTCGGGCGAATTTTCAGTTTCGGCTGTAAAGCGCACCAAGATTTCTGAAATTTTCCGCGATGACTCCGCCGACCGTTGGTATCTTGTCAAAGTGGCCTTTATCACAATCGATGAAAAGACTGCCGCCGAGAAAAAATCTGTCTCGCAGATTCTCGTTGCTGCCGGTGATTTCAAGGGCGCCTATGACAACTTCATGGAAGGAATGAAGGGTACTATGGCCGACTTTGAAATCGTCTCCATAAGCGAGACCCCCATCATGGATGTCTATGATGCGAAACTTGGCGGTACAACACCCAAGTCTGAGGAATAATAATATTTGACCGATGTCCCCGATTGCTGAAAATCTTTGTCGCGTCAGGGCGGCAGTGCCCCACGGGGTGGAACTCGTGGCTGTGTCCAAGTTCCATCCTGCCGAGGCGTTGCGCGAAGCCTATGACGCCGGGCAGCGCGTGTTTGGCGAAAGCCGCGTCAACGAGCTTGTTGCCAAGGCCGGAGCCTTGCCCGGCGACATAAGGTGGCATTTTATCGGGCATCTGCAGACCAACAAGGTTCGCGCCGTCGTCCCTCATGTCGACCTCATCCACAGCATTGACTCCGAGCGTCTGTTGAGGCTCGTCGACAGCGAGGCGCAGCGTATCGGCCGACGGGTGAAAGTCCTGTTGCAGCTCCATGTTGCCAAGGAGGAGACTAAGTTTGGCTTTACTCCCGACGAATTACTCGGGCTTGTTTCTCCTGCCCTTGTCGACTCGCTTCCCGGGATTGAGATTGTCGGCGTGATGGGAATGGCATCCAATGTCGATGATGATGAGCGCATCGCGCAGGATTTTGCCGATATAAAAAATGCCTTTGACGCTCTTGCCGCCGGGCCTATGTGCGGCCGGGAGTCATTCCGTGAAATCAGTATGGGCATGAGCCATGACTGGCCTCTCGCAGTCTCCCACGGCTCGACGATGGTGCGCATCGGCACAGCGATATTTGGTGAAAGGGAATATTGATGAGACGGATAGCGATTGCGACAGGGACAAGGGCCGACTGGGGACTTCTCAGCGGAATTGCCCGCGCGCTCGACGCGCGGCCCGACTGTCAGGTGATGGTAATCGCTACTAACATGCATCTGTCGCCGCGCTATGGCAACACTGTCGATGAAATCATTGCCGACGGGTTCACCCCTGCCGCGATGGTCGACATGAAAATCAACGAGGCCGATGCTTCCACTGTTGCTACCGTCGGGATGATGGCGCGCTGCATGGAAGGGATGGCCGAGGCTCTTGACAGGCTGCGTCCCGACTTGCTGGTAATTCTCGGTGACCGTTTTGAAATGCTTGCCACGGCATCGGCAGCCTTGATGATGCGCGTTCCCATCGTGCATATTGCAGGCGGTGAGATTTCCGAAGGGGCGGTGGATGATTCTATCCGCCATGCCATTACCAAGATGGCCTCTCTGCACCTGACGGCGACCGAGCCTTACCGTCAGCGTGTAATCGCTATGGGAGAGAACCCCGAAAGGGTCATAAATACCGGGGCGATAGGGGTCTACAACATACTTAACGAGCCATTGATGTCGCGCGACGAGCTTGAAGTCTCGATTGGTTTTGAACTGCCTGCGGAATCAATGCTTGTAACCTATCATCCTGCCACACTCGATGATGCCGACCCTGCCGAGCGTTGCCGAGCGTTACTCGACGCGCTTGACCGTTTCCCCGACTCCCATGTAGTTATAACGTATCCTAACAATGATGCCCGCGGTCGCGTAATCATCGGGATGATAGAAGATTATGGCCACCGTAACCCACACCGCGTGAAGATTGTCCCTTCGCTCGGCAAATTACGTTATCTTTCAGCCCTGCGCTGTGTCGACGCAGTGGTCGGAAACTCGTCGAGCGGCATTGTCGAAGTGCCGTCAATGGGGATTCCGACAGTTGACATCGGTATGCGCCAGCGCGGACGGCTGGCATCTGACAGCGTCATCCACTGCGGCGATTCAGCCGACGAGATAGCATCTGCCATAGCCTTGGCCCTCAGTGATGAAGGCCGCAATCGCGCCGGTCATGCCGCCAATCCTTATTATCAGCCTGACACACTCGGGATAATTACCCGTGCTATTGCCACGACTCCTCTCGCCACTCTTTCTACGAAGCATTTCTATGATTTACACAGATAACTGCTGATTCCGGTTTCGGGGTGCTTTGTCTTTATTTCGTTTTGTTATTGTTGATGCGGTTTTGACAGTGCTGCTGCCGGAATACGCTTGTTTTTTGTTGTCAAAAGTTTTGCAGTTGTCTTAAAAGTGTGTACATTTGTGAATTGATAAGGCTCTTGTTCAGTAGCATCCTTAAATATGAAAAAAACTTCAATTATCGGCGCATTGTCGGCCGGAATCATTACATTATGCAGCATGGACGCTATGGCTGTCCCGGCGCGTCCCGGATTATTTACTGTCATGCAACCTGACGGAACGGAAATTTCCGTGCGTCTCGTCGGTGACGAGTATAATCATTACTATTTGAGTGAAGACGGCTATCTGCTTGTCAATGTTGACGATACGTTTTACTACGGAGATGTGGACACCTCGGGGGCCGTCGTGCGTAGCGAGTTTATGGCGCGGGACGCGTCTCTCCGCACGGCAGCCGAGGCTTCTTTCCTTAAAAGCGTGGACATGACCCGTGTCTTTCCCGCTCTTGAAAAGCGGGCCGTCAAAGCCCGCGCTCGTCGAGCTGCATCACCGCGCCGCGCCGCGCCGATGCGCGAGTCGGGAGAAGGGATTACTGCGGGCCCCGGACTTTTCCCCGGCACATCTTTCCCCTCGATCGGCGAGCAACGTGCAATTGTGATTCTTGTGGAGTATACCGATGTGAAGTTTCAGATTGCTGACCCCGGCGACTATTTCTCACGGATGCTAAACGAGGAAAATTTCAGCGACTACGGCGGCACCGGCAGTGCGAGAGACTTCTTTATCGAGTGCTCCGGCGGAAAGTTCAAGCCTCAGTTTGACCTCTACGGGCCCATAACTCTTTCTCATCCGATGGCCTACTACGGTGGCAATGACTACTATGGCAATGACATGCGGCCTGAAGAAATGATTATCGAGGCATGTGCGCAGCTGGATGACGAAGTCGATTTTTCGGAATATGACCGCGATGGTGACGGATATATCGACAATGTGTTTGTCTTTTATGCCGGTCAGGGCGAAGCATCGGGTGGATCGTCCAACTCGGTGTGGCCGCACTCTTGGGATATAACAAAGGCCACATCCTACCCCTATATGTATGACGGGGTGAGACTCGACCGTTACGCCTGCTCCAACGAATGGCAGATCAGCGGTCTGACAGGCCGTCCTGACGGCGTGGGGACATTCGTGCATGAGTTCAGTCATGTGATGGGGCTCCCTGACCTTTATGCCACATCCTATTCCAATGCATTTACCCCCGGCGCATGGAGCGCGCTCGACTATGGCCCCTACAACAATGACGGTTGTACACCGCCGCTCTATGGTGCGTTTGAGAGATATGCGCTCGGCTGGATGCAACCCGAAGTGATTGACGGTCCCGTGACAATCACGCTGGAAAAAATCGGAACCAACAAGGCTTGCATAATCCCTACCTCTCAGAAAAATGAATTTTTCCTCCTTGAAAACAGGCAGCAGGAAGGATGGGACAAATATATTCCCGGCCACGGCATGTTGATATGGCACGTTGACTACAATGAGTCAATATGGGAAAACAACACCGTCAACAATTCTTCTTCTCATCAGTATGTCGATATAGAGGAGGCCGACGGCAGCCGCACGGAAGGCTCGCGCGCCGGTGATGCCTTCCCCGGGACTGCGGGAAAGACATCGTTCACCGACGACACTTCCCCCTCGATGAGGACATGGAACAATACCCGCCTCGGACTTCCTATAACCGGCATCGCCGAGAGTGCCGACGGGTTGATAACCTTTGATGTAGACGGGGGCGCGTCGATCCCCGGACAAGTGATGGTTCACGCGCCTGAAAATGTGACATCTTCCGGTTTCACCCTGTCATGGGACAAGGTTGCCGGCGCGATTGGCTATAAGGTGACAGTTGTGGAGCTTGACGGAGACAATCGCAACGACGTTCCCGCATGGAACGCTTTCGATGCAGGAACCGCCATATCGGTAAAAGTAACCGGCTTGAAACCCGAGACTTCGTATGGCTGCATGGTCGAGGCTTATAACCGAGCCGGAACCGGAGAGGTTTCTGTCGAAGTCTGTGTGACAACTCTTGAATTGACTTTTGCAGAGGTTGCCCCCGAGGTTTATGATGCCACCCGTGTGACTACCGACTCTTTTGTCGCGTCGTGGGAGCCTCTTGAAGGGGCCGTTGAATATTTTGTAAATGTCTATACCAAGGTGCCGGGAGAGCCTCATATCGAAGTATGCGACTTTACAGGCGGTATAGCGGAAATTCCCGACGGATGGAAGACAACCACCAATTCCACATATACGATGAATGCCTATTCGGGCGAGGCTGTGCCGTCGCTGCGAATGGGTGCCAACGGAGATTATTTGCAGACATGCGTTTATGACGACAACGTGTCAGGTATCTCGTTGTGGCGGCGCGGCAGCAATACGACAGATGAATGCAGCATCTCCGTATATGGTCTCATGGGTGACGATACATGGGAAAGAGTCACCTCGTTCCCTGCCGGAAAATCACAAGGCAGCGGCACTGTCGCTTTCGACGAGTTCCCCGAAGGGGTCAGGGCGGTGCGCATAGTCTTTGACCGCGCCGGCGCCGGCGCTCTTGCCATTGACGACGTTGTGATAAAGCACGGCGGTGACAAGGTGGCCGTCTATCTCCCCGGAATGGAATCACTCAGCGTCGGTAACGAAACCGAATTGAAAGTCGGCGGACTTGAACCGGGGGAGACCTACTACTATACCGTCAAGGCAAGCAACGGTGATGTCATTTCTCAGCAGTCGCGCGAGGTGTCTGTCGTCATGGCATGGCTGTCGGGAGTCGGCAGTGTCGGTGCTGACAGCGAGTCTCTGACTGTGACTGTCTCAGGCAATATAGTTAAGGTTTCAGCACCTTCAGGACGGGTTGCCACCCTATATGACATCGCCGGGCATCTGATTGACCGCGCAACTGTCGTTTCAGGCACGGCTGAGTTTAATGTGCCGGTTGCCGGGTTCTACATTGTTGATGTCGATTGCTGTCACTCGCTGAAAGTCGTTAAAAAATAGTCTTTCCTCTTAATGTTTTTGTATGGAAAAAGTCAGAATTTTCTTTGTCGCAGGACTGTTGACTGCGGCGGCCGTCAGTGAGGCGGCAGTTGCCACGCTACCTTATCGCCAGCAATTTCCCGATGAGGCATCATTGGCCGATTTTACCGTTATTGACGGTGACGGGAATGGCCGCACATGGAAAACCGACATGAGCGCGGCTTGCAATCCCGGCAATCAGGATAAAACGGATGACTGGTTGATTACCCCCGGTTTCTCTATGGAAAAAGGGAAAATGTACAATGTCCGTTTCACTGCATGGGGGAGCAGTTATTACGAAATGTTTGAAGTCAAGGTCGGGACCGACCCGTCGGCAGCCGGAATGACCGAGAGTTTTGTTGAAGCGCGTCAGGTGCAGGCCAATTCCTTCTCCCCGCTCAGTGTCGAGGAAGTCTTTGTCCCGCAGGCCGACGGCGTGTACTATTTCGGGTTTCACAGTGTTACCGCCGACAGAAATTTTTATATCGATAATCTTGAAATCGATGCCCCTGTCACTGTCGACGCACCCGAGGCTGTGGCCGACTTGAATGTAATCCCTGACCAAAATGGCCTTAACCGTGCCGAGATAACCTTTACTGTTCCGTCAAAAACGGTGGGAGGAAATGACTTGACCGAAATTTCGGGCGTCAGAGTGCAACGCGACGACGAAATTATTGCCAACAAAACCGATGTTCTCCCCGGGCAGAAGGTAACTGTCGAGGATGCCGTCCCTGCTGCCGGGTATTATACCTATTCGGTATTCGCGTTCAATGACAGCGGTGTTTCGACAGCGTCGTCGGTCACATTGTGGGTCGGTGTCAACAAGCCCGGTCCCGTCACTGAGGTTGAAGCCTGTGAGACAAGTGACGGCGAGGTCTTGATAAGCTGGGCCATTCCCGGAACCGATATCGATGGCAAAAATATCGACCCCTCCCTGTTGTCCTACCGCATTACCGAAATTACCGACGGTCACGAAGTTGTGGTTGCCGAAAAATGCACCAAACCCACTTTTACCTACCGTCCCGAAATTATCGGAACACAGGAGTTCAAAGGGTGGTCGGTCGAGGCGGTCTCCGAGGGAGGAGTCTCTAATCCCGCCTACACCGCGATTATGGCGGTCGGCACACCCTATGCGATGCCTTTTGCCGAGTCGTTTGCTCAAGGCAAGCCTTCCTTGCCGATGGGGTTGAATACTGTCGAGGGTGATGCCGCTTGGGACTACTTTGTCGATGGAAAAATGGTGCGTGACATCTTCTCTCAGGACAATGACGGCGGTTTTGCCGGAATGAGGGGACAGGACATGTCGAGCGCGCTGATTTATACCGGCAAAATCAAAATCGAGGGTGAAAATCCTGTCCTGACCCTTTTTGTCAACAGTTTCGGCTCGACCGATGAAAACGAACTTGAAATCATGGCACAGGAGGGTGAGGATATGGTCCGGCTCAAGGCGTTTGAACTCTGCGACCTCCCCTCGCGCGGATGGAACTATGTCACCGTCCCGCTGTCGCAGTTCAAGGGACATCAGATTCAGCTGCATTTCATGGCTACCGTGTGGTCCTACAACTATACCTTTATCGACAATATCCGTGTCGGCGAGGCTATGGACTGCAACCTTAACGCCAAAAAGATAGATGCTCCGGCCGAAGTCCCCCCCAACGAGCCTTTCTCGCTTTCAGTCTCGGTCGAGAACCTCGGTCAGGCTGTTTCCCCCGCCTATACGGTCGAGCTTTATCGCGACGGCGAGCTGCTGACAACTGAATCGGGCGAAGGACTGGGTTCCGGTCTATCGGCTGAGATTTCTTTTGCTGATTGTCTCGGTGTTACATCGCCCGAGAGTGTAGAATACCACGCGGTTGTGAAAGTAGCCGGTGACGGCGACGAAGATGACAATATCTCGGCTGTGGCAAAGGTTTCGCTGAAACTTCATCCCTTCCCGGCTGTCAGCGACCTTGCAGCCGAGTTGACCGATGGCGGCGTAAGTCTGTCATGGAGCGCGCCCGATGCTTCGGCTGGATTCAGCGAGCCGGTCACCGAGTCGTTTGAAGACTACGAACCGTTTACCGCTACTCCCGGTGACTGGACTTTCATCGATATGGATCATGGTAAAATCGGAGGACTCGGCATGGGAGAAGGGAATCAGACTGTCGAGATTCCCGGCATCCCTGTCGACTCGCAGCAGTCATGGTGGGTGTGGGATGTCGAGACGGTGCCTCTCGCGGCTAACGGCGCGCAGGTCACCGGTGCATCGGGCAACAAGTTCATCGTCCAGATGTACAACTATGACCCGTCACAGACTGTGCCCAATGATGACTGGGCCATCTCGCCCGAATTGAGCGGCGAGGCACAGACGGTTACGTTCTATGCACGCAGTTTCCAGAATTCGTTCCTCGAGACATTTGAGTTCCTCTATTCCACTGCCGGAAAAAATCCCGATGATTTCATCCTTGTCGAGCGCAAGCACATGATAGGGTGGGAATGGGCTCTATACAGTTTTGAAATTCCCGATGGTGCGAAGTATTTTGCAATCCGCTGTACCTCTGAGAACAAGTTCATGCTCTTTGTCGACGATGTGACCTTCACACCCCGCGCCGCTACCGGCGAGCTTGCAATCGAAGGTTATAACATCTACCGCTATGGCGAGAAAATCAATGACGCGCCTGTCACTGCGACATCTTTCACTGACCCGGTACTTGCTGAATGTATCCGCACCTATGTGGTGTCGACCGTCTATGACCGTGGCGAGTCGCGAGTTTCCAACGCCGTCACCGTCGGCAGCAGCGGCATTGCCGATGTCGTGCCGGCCGGCGACGTGACCGTTGCTGTCGAGGGTCGTGAAATCATTGTGACCGGGGCCGAAGGCCACTCCGTCGCTGTCTACACTGTTGATGGCCGCATTGTCTTCACTACATCTGCCGCCCCTGCTGCCCTGAATATCCCTGTCGGCACAGGACTCTACGTCGTCAAAGCCTCATCTATCGTCACCAAGGTTATTGTGAAATAAGGGAACACCCTCTAAAAACAGAAGGCCCGCTGTCAACCGGAAAACCGGCAAAACAGCGGGCCTTATGTTTTTTGTTATGAAACACCCTCTAAACCATGTCGAGGACTTGGGAGAGTCGTGTGATGGCCGAGGGGTGGGTGACGGCATCTTCGTCAGCGGTCCATCCTTTCCCTTTGAGCCACGCCACGCGGCATCCGAGCGACAGGGCCGGAAGAATGTCTTTCTTGTAGCTGTCGCCGATGACGAGGACGTTCCCGGCGGGGAGGCCGAGGGCCTCTACGCCGAGGGCGAAGATCGCGGGGTCGGGTTTGCGTACCCCGACAACGGCGCTTTCGATGATTTTGTCAAAGTATTTCAGCAAATCGAAGTCCTCAAGGACCGCCGCGACGTTGCCGTAGAAGTTGGAGACAAGCACCATCGGGAAACGCGCGCGCAGTGTCTCCAATGTGGGGCGAGCCTCCTCGATACACTCGCGTGCGGCGCGATAGCAATAAGCGGCCACTTGCGCGGCAAGCGGTTTCACGGAGGCAGGGTCGATGTGGCCCCCTTCGGCAAGGTGAGTAAGCTCGATGCGCATCTTGATGAGGAGCAGGTCGTGGAAATTGTGGTGGGGGAGGATGTGGCGCACCCGGGCAAGCTCACGCTCGGCATAAACATAGGCTTCGCGGAAGGTTTCCTTGTCAATATCGATGCGTGCGTCCTTGTAACCGTCCCAGATTACTTCGCTCCAGTGCACGCCGCGGCTGTCGACAGTGCCGCCATAGTCAAATATAATTCCTTTAATGTCAGTATTTTCCATCTTTTAGTTCTGCTGTAAATTTGCGGCATATCGCCTCGTGACGGATTACCATGTAGACAAGCAGGTTGTTGAGTACTACAAGCTCAAAGGCGAAATATAGCCACGGCATCTTAAGGAAAAGTGAGATGAACAGGGCGATTGTGCGCCAGTTGAATGAGAGGATGTTAGTGTACTTCATCAGAGGCAGCGAGGCTGTGCGGAAAGCGTCGCGGAAAGACTGCGGGATGCGTCCCGAGGGAAAACGCTGTTGCAACTCGCGGCGCAATGCCTGCATGGCGGGAGCGGTTGCCTCCTGTTGCACGGTATAGTTGGTATAGAACGTCAGGGTCAGCTTTTTCCAGAAATCGCGACTCCATGAAAGGGTTGCGAGCTTGGTTTTGAGATCCGACGCCTTCTCCAGTTCGCTGCCGTCTTCCCCCTTGAGGAAATACAGGTGGAACTGGCGGTAATAGTCGGCCATAGCGGCCTGTTTCGCGTGGCAGATGCCGGTGACCACGGCCACGACCCATATAACCCACGGATGTTCCATGAAGAATGCCGAGGTGACATTCTCGCGCAGGCAGATGGCCACATAGATACATGCAAACCATACGTCTCCGCTGAGTCCGTCGAGTATTCGGCCAAGGCGTGAATACTGTTTGGTCATGCGGGCGAGCTGCCCGTCGGCACTGTCAAAAGAGTTGGCCCAGATGAGCAGCAACATCCCGATGACATTCATCCACAAAGAGTTGAAATAGAACATCACGCCCGCTCCGATTCCGAGAAAAATCGAGGCGATGGTGATGGCGTTGGGGGTTACACCGAGTTTGCGGGCAAGGCATGCCCATGCATAACCTATAGGGCGGTAAAAAAAGAGGTCAATGTGTTCCTCCGTGTCCATCGACTTCAGCGAGTCGCGGTAGGACGACGTGGTTGATGCTGTTGATTCGGCCATTTCAGAGTTTTTTATGGTTCTTTATAGCGGTGAGAACAGCCTTGGCGATATAAGGCGCGGCCTCGTTGCGGCAGGGGGCGAAACTGGGCCAGTCATTAAAGTCGATGATGCGTATTTCACCCTCGGGGGAAACAATGCAGTCGCCGCCATAGATTTTGACATCAAGCGCCTCGGCCGCAGAGTTGCAGATGGAGACGAGGTGGTCGAGATCAAATTTTATACCGCGGGCCTTTCCGTTGATTGCTTCGTGGCCATACTTGCTGTGTCCCTCGTCAAAGGGGTAGAACCAGAAGAAGAACGGAGTTCCGTATACGCCGTAGAACTTGATGAGGTCCCCTTCGAGATGGCGGTTTATGACGGCGCGGGTAATTCCTCGGAGAAAATATTCCTGAAGCACTTCCTGAGCCTCCTCGGGATGACGGACGTAGGAGACATCCTCCTTGTGCATGGCATGGAAATCGCCGCGCTTGATCCAGCAGCGGCTGAACCCGGCCTTGACCATCGCGTCCTTGACAACCTCGTTGGTGTTGACAATGAGGCTTTGGGGGTAGGGGATGTTGCTGCCGACGAGGATGCGGGTCATGCGCTCGCGGGTGCAGTTTTCGATACCGTAGCCCGAGTTGATGACGAGGTCGCCGTTATCCTCCTTCTGCTGAAGGATAGCGATTGACCGCTGTTCGCGGCACATGTTGAGGATGATTGGTTCGGTTACTTCTCCCGCACAGAGTTGCTCCTCGCTGTAAACCTTGACCTCGCAGCCGCGTTTGCGCAACTGCTCGGCGGTGACGTTGAAGATGGCGGCATCGTTGCCGATGTGGTTGGGCGAATAGGCACCGGCTCTCATGATTCCGGCTATTTTGATTTCGGCCATTTCTAAAAAAAATGAAAGATAGGTTGATATGTTATTCGGCGATGAATTTCTCGGCGGTGGCAATGTCACCGGCGTGGTCTACATCAATGATTTTTTCAAACGGGAAGGCTTTCAGGTCAAGCCCGGCGGCAACGAGTGCGCGCTGATAGTTGCGCATTCGCGACACACCCTGCTCCATGCACTGCTCAAGCACGCGGAGGGCCGGAGCGGTCAGGCCGTAGATGCCTCCCGAGATATATCTGACCCCCGGCTCGTGTTTGTCGAGGAATCCTGTGATTTTCATCTCGGGGTCGGTGGCGACATAGAGCGGTTTTTCGTCGTCGATAAAGGATGTCACGGCCATGTATCCGTCGGCTTTACCATCTGAAGCAAACGCGTCGACGTAGGGGCGGAACTCGTCGGCGCGGAAAATGGTGTCGACGGTCGTGAGACAGAATTTCTTGTCGTCAAACTTGCGGCTGACCTCATAGAAACTGTGCATCGAGCTCGGGGTACTCTTTACCACGAGGTGGAACGGCACGGGAAGTGTGAGCGACTCAAGGTATTCCCTCACTTCGGTCATCTGCTCGTTGACGATGACGCTGAGCGAGGAGGGGTCGCTGCTCATGAAAATGTCGATGAGGCGTTTTATCATCGGGACTCCGTTGAGTCTGACGAGCGGTTTTGGGAGCTTTACTCCTTCCTGAACGAGGCGAGAGCCTTCGCCTGCGGCTATTATTGCGTAGTTCATTATTCTTTGTGTTCGGTTGCGGCGGGGAGCTTGTCACTGCCTTTGTCAAACGATTGTTTTTTCAGCGGGTGGGCGGTCATTTCCTTGTGACGGGCACGGTTGCGATAGATGTCAATCGCGCTGTAAACGGCGTTGCTCATCGACTCGGGCGAGGCCACGCCTTTACCGGCGATGTCGTAGGCCGTGCCGTGGTCGGGCGACGTGCGCACAGCAGGGAGTCCGGCGGTAAAGTTTACACCTGTCTCTCCGGCAAGGAGCTTGAACGGGGTGAGACCTTGGTCATGGTACATCGCCAGTACGCCGTCAAACTTGCGGTAGGCGCCGCTGCCGAAAAATCCGTCGGCAGGGTAGGGCCCGAAACATATTATTTTTTTCTTGCGGGCATCTTCGATGGCCGGAATGATGATTTCGGCATCCTCGCTGCCTATGACACCGTTGTCACCTGCATGGGGGTTGAGCGAGAGGACTGCGATGCGGGGGGCATGGACGGCAAAGTCCTCGGTCAGCGACTTGGAGAAGGTCATGATGCGCTCGGCCACGGTCTCGCGTGTGATTTTTTCGGCGACGTGTGACAGCGGGTCGTGAATTGACACGAGTGCCACGCGCAGATTCTCGTTGCACATTATCATCATTGCGCGCGAGTCGCCGTCGGCCAGTACCGATTCGAGATACTCCGTGTGGCCGGGGAATGTGAATGTCTCGCTGTGAATGTTGCGCTTGTTGATAGGGGCGGTGACCAGCACGTCGATGTCGCCGTTTTTCAAGTCGGCCACAGCTCGTTCAAGTGCGGCAAAAGCCGCCTGTCCGGCAACTTCCGACGACTGCCCCATCTCGACCTTCGTATCCTCGGGAACTACGTTGATGATATATATTTTCTCGTCGGTGGCCTGAGCCGGAGAGTCGATGCGTGTCAGTCGCACCTCAGGCAGTTCGAGGGCTTTGCGATAGGTGGCGGCAATCTTTGCCGAGCCATAGACGACGGGTGTGCATAGCTCGGCTATACGGCTGTCTTCAAGTGTTTTAAGAATTACCTCATAGGAAATTCCGTTAATGTCACCGTGGGTGATACCCACCTTTATTTTTTTATTATCCATTGTAATGATGTCGTGAAATGATGGTATCGGCAGCAGCGCTCCCGGTCGGGCATAGCATGTGCCGCCGCTTTCAACCCGCTAAGTTAGCGTTTTTTTTCAAGAAATCGGGCCCATAACCGACAGGATGTGAAAAAACAGTCGGTTTTTTAACTGAAATTAAGGAAAAACCATATCCGCTGCGACTGAATAAGTTTGTGGAATCGCGGGTGTGTATTAGGGAACAGCAGGGTCTCGAGTTTCCAAAGTTTTTGAGCAAATTCTCAAAATTTTTACTTTTTTTCGGTGGATTGGAAGAAAAATAGTAACTTCGTGTGTTTATTAGGAATAATGCCGTCAACCCATAGCCGTTTAAGGCTTGTGACGGACTGTTTTTTTCAACTATTTTAATTTATGGAACATATCAAAGTTAAAATTATAAATAAGTCGGGACACGAGCTTCCCGCCTATGAAACCCCTTCGGCCGCCGGGATGGATGTGCGCGCGTGCCTTACCGAGCCTGTGACTCTCGCCCCTCTTGAAAGAGCGTTGATTCCTACCGGGTTGCGTATTCAGCTGCCGCAGGGTTACGAGTGCCAGATCCGTCCCCGCAGCGGACTTGCCTTGCGCCACGGCATCTCGCTTGTCAACGCCCCGGGCACTGTCGATGCCGACTATCGCGGCGAGATAGGGGTGATTGTAATCAATCTGTCCAACGAGCCTTTTACCATCAACGACGGCGAGCGTATATGCCAGATGGTTGTCAAGGAGTATGTCCATGTTGCTTGGGAGCCGGTGGTGCGCATTGACGAGACCGAGCGCGGTGACGGCGGATTCGGCCACACCGGAGTGAATTAGAGGGTGTTTGATAACAAATGTTAAATTCGACGCTTGAAAACGGGTGCGGCAAAGGCATTTGTTATAAACCACCTCAGGGTTAAATTTTGAGATTAACATCTAAATGAAGTTACCTTATCCATATTGCAGCCTCTTTCAGTTGCCACTTTGGATTGACATCGGTTATGAAATACCCTCTTAATTTTCTGTGAATCAATATGAATCATCGAGTTTCTTTCTATATAATCGCGGCCGTCGTAGTCCTGACCGCTCTGTGTGGCGGTTCAAAGACCCGTCAGTCAGGGGTGGGCGAAAACGAGCGCAAAGCCGATTATCTTTATCTCGAAGCCTTGCGGGCAAAGGCGCTCGGCAACACCGACGCGACCTATGACCTGCTTGAACGGGCCCACGAGCTTAATCCCCGTGATGTCGAAATCGGGGCCGAGCTTGCCGCCTATGTCCTGTCGCTGTCGCGCGGAGACTCGACCGAGGTGGCCCGTGGCGTGAAGATGTGGCGCGATTATCTCGACCTAAACCCGAAAGATTATATTTCGGGTGTGCATTACGCGCTGCTCAACGAGCGCATCGGCGACCGCCACGAGTCGATGAGGATGTGGACTGCCCTTCATAATTATTTCCCCGAAAAGGAGGAGCTGACATTCAAGTATGCCGACGAGCTGGCCTCTACCGGCGACTCCGCACTTGTGTCTCGCGCGCTCGAAGTGTATGACTCGATCGAGGCGATTGACGGCAAGAGCATCGCTTTGTCGTCAAAGAAGATACAGATGTTTTATCAGGCGTCGGACACAGCCGCGATACTCGGCGAGACCAAGAGCCTGCTCGGGTCCTCGCCCGACAATGTTGACTTCAACGTGTTTGCCGGGGATGTGTTTGCCCTGTTTGAAAACCGGGATTCGGCACTGGCCTATTACAACCGTGCTTGTGAGATAGACCCGTCGAGCGGACTGGCCTATTATTCCCGTGCCAATTTCTACAACTCAATCGGCGACTCGGTGGGGTATGACCGCGAGGTGTTCACGGCCCTGAAACAGGAAAGTATCGACGTGAACACCAAGCTGGCTATCATGAAGGGATATGTCGAGGAGATGTATAGCGACTCTACCGAGCAGCCGCGCATCAGGCAGCTTTTCGAGGTGCTTATCGACCAGCATCCCCACGAGCATGACATCCACGACATGTATGCCCGCTATCTCATCGTGAACGGCGACTATGCCTCGGCGGCCGAGCACACCGAGCTGGCCCTCGACATCGAGCCTGACGACCCGCAGGGATGGCAGATGCTGGTATCGCTCTACTTGCAGATTGAAGATCATGCCCGTGCCGAGCAGGCGGCTGAACGCGCGCTCCGATATTTTCCCGATGATGCCGAGATTCACTTAATGCTCGGGGGGATATATGCGCAGACTGACCGCAGTCGCGACGCGAGGGCGCAGTATGACAAGGCTATTGACGTGGGCGACAGCGGGAATGTCGAATTTCTGTCACGAGCCTATTGCGCCATCGGCGACAATCATTACATCGACGGGGACAAGGACAGCGCTTTTGTATATTACGAACGTGCGATACTCTATAATCCGCAGAACTATACCGCGCTTAACAACTGCGCCTATTATCTTGCATGTGAGGGGCGCGACCTTGACAAGGCAATGGAACTAATCGGCGAGGTGCTGAAAGCCCGTAATGACGAGCCTACCTCGATGGATACCTACGCGTGGGTGTTGTTTAAGAAAAAGGACTATCCGGCGGCCAAGGACGCGATAGACCTTACACTCGAACTGACCCCGGACCCGTCAAGCGATGTCTATGAGCACGCGGGTGACATCTACTTCATGAACGGAGACCCCGACAAAGCGGTCAGGTTCTGGGAACAGGCACTTGACCTCGACCCCGAGAACGATTTGCTGAAACGAAAAGTAAAACATAAAACATATTTTTATAAGTAATGACAAAAGCCGGTCATCATCACCTTCTCTCTATTCTCCTCCCGTTAGTCGCATTTGTGGCGTTGTTGTCATCCTGCGGTTCGTCGCGTCAGGCAGCCGGCGGCCAAGGCAGTGTGCAGCAAGGCGGGACTTCGGCCCTCTCTCAGGCCTACACATCGCTCGCGGAATCCTATAACAATGACTGGACCACGCTTTCGGTCCCGGTGAACGTGTCGCTGAAGTCGCCCAAGCGCATCAGCGCGTCGGGTACGATGACCATGACCCGGGGCAAAGACATCAGCATCTCCATGAGGGTTCTCGGTATCGAGGTCGCCACTCTCTATATTACCGGCGACTCGGTTATCGCGCTTGACAAATGGCACAAATATTACTTGGCCGAGAGTGTGGAGTCGCTGTTGGGGGGGATGCCCGCCACTGTGGAAAATCTTCAGGATATGATACTGGGGCATCTGTTTCTTCTCGGCGAAAAATCGGTCACAGCCCGGGATGTGAAAAAATTCACCTTCACGCCCGGAACCGGTGACTGGTTTGTCACGCCGCGCAACATGCCCCGGAATATCGACTATCAATTTGCTGTCATGAACGACGACAACCGCCTTGCGCTGCTGACGGCGACAATCGGGTCACGAGGCCCTGTCACCTGTGCCTACGGCGATTATTCCGCATCAACTCCTGCCGGGACCGTGGCCGGCTCGGTGAATGTCAGGGTGGCAGGGGCAAAGACCACTGTCGAGGCGGCTCTCTCGCTGAAAATGTCAAAGGCAAAGTGGAACTCGTCGCCCGCGCGTCCGGTGACAATACCCCGTGGATATTCCCGCATTGAGAAATCCTCGTTGCTGAAACTCATACCAAGTCTTTAAAAAACATGATATCGCTGAATACTTTTCGTAATATGGCCCGTACAGCCGCCGCTGTCCTGCTGGCTGTCGCGGTGTGCGCGTCACCCGCCGAGGCCAAGAAAAAAAGGTCGTCGGCCAAGAGTTCACGGACTGTCGAAAATGTTCAGCGCGACAAAAAGAAGGCCCAGCAACAGATTTCGGAGACATCGGGCAAAATAAAGGCCAATACCCGCGAGATAAACCGTCAGGTAAACCGCCTCGGCCAACTGAATGCTGATATAGACAACGGCCGTCGCTCAATCGAGCGTCTCAATGCCCGCATCGACACCCTGTCGTCGCTTGCCGCAGTCGCCCGCGACTCGGTTACAACGCTTGAAGGGGAGCTGGAAACGATGCGGCAGGCATACGTCAAGGCGTTGCGCCGGTTGCAGCCCGAGGCCGCGAGGATGAATTCTTGGACATTTGTGTTCTCGGCCAAAAGTTTCAACGAGGCTTATCAGAACATCCGCTATCTGCGCCAGTTTTCGGCATGGCGGCAACGCAAGGCTGAAAACATCCGTGAGGTGGCCGACCGTATCGCCGAGCGGCGCGCAGAACTGATCAGGTTGCATTCCGAAAGCGACGAGGCACTGCGCAAGGTCGATGCCTCCCAGCGGCAGCTGACCCGCAATCAGGCCGAGGCCGAGACGCTCCTTGCCTCCCTTAAGAAAGAGGATGCCTCGTTGAGGCAGATGCTTAAAGAGCAGAAGCAGAAGGCGGCCGCGCTCGACCGCGAGCTTGACCGCATCATTGCCGAAGAACAGCGCCGTGCCGCCGAGGAGGAACGACGGCGCAAGGAGGAGGAACGCAAACAACAGCTTGCACGGCAGAAACCGCAGAAACAGACCTCCACATCTTCACCGACTCAAGTGGCCGAGGCCAAGCCGTCGAAAGGAAATGCCACTGCCCGGCAGCAGCCGGTGCAGACCGCTGCCGCTGCCACTGCCGCCCTTACAGGCTCGTTTGCCGACAACAAGGGCCGCTTGCTGTTTCCTGTTGCAGGCAAATACAGGGTTGTGCGTCAGTTTGGCCGTCATCCGCACCCCACGCTGCCCCATGTCGAGACCGATAACTCGGGCATTGACATCGAGGTCTCGGCCGGAACTCAGGCCCGTGCCGTGTTTGGCGGAAAAGTCTCGGCCATATTCAAGCAGGACGGATTCAACTCCATCATCATGGTGCGTCACGGAAAATACATAACCATTTATGCCGGACTCGACAATATTTCGGTCAAGCAGGGTGACAATGTCAAGGCCGGGCAGAATCTCGGCACCGTGTTCAGTGATCCGGACAACGACAACCGCGCCGTGCTGCACTTTGAAATCCGCAACGAGCGTCAGAAACTCAACCCCACCCAGTGGGTTAAATAAATGCCCCGGAGTCAAATTTGAATTTATGGGTGCTGTCGCTGTCAAGGATTTTGAAAATCCTGTCGAGTAGCGGGAATTTGTCTTTTTTGTCGGGGGAGGCATAAGCTCGGTATCGAGCGTAGGCATAAATCAGCCCCACTTCATGTTCGGTCAGTTCTGACACAAAATATTTCAGCATAGAGAGGTGGCTTTCTTTGTTGTCAGATATGTGGTTTAGAATCAATGACACATAATTGAAATAGTGAGTCAAACGAGGTCGGTGCCCGTCAAAAATTTTAATATTCCGACCTCTGTAGTCCATTATATATTTTACGCCTGAATCAGTCGCCCCGTCCCGACCGTGTTTTTCACTCTCATCCTGTTTCCCGAGCAGTAGGCTTATAAGTTTTTCCGTCTCGTCGGCATTTGTCTCGGAAACAACTGCCTGATGAGTGAAACCGGGACTTACCCCGTCAATAAACAGCTTGAATGTAAACGCGTTTACATCCTCTGTCGACGGGTTGTCAAGGATTTTGCTGTTGCTGACCAGATAGAAAAGAGCCTTGTATTCATAAAACATGTAATGGAACGCAACCTTCCCGCTTCCCACATGGGCCAGAGTTGTGGAAATTGAAATGTTGCGGTATATGTCAAGCAGCTGAAAGTACTGGTTCTCAAAACGTTCTTCGGAAAGGTCGTTTTTTTGTCTTAGGTTGAACACATACTGTATGTAAAATGCCGCAAATGTAAGCAGCATGCTGCCGAGGGCGATTGTCAGGCTCAGGACAGTGGTCAGGGAATTGTGGTATTTGAACCGGACATCGGTATTCTCGATGAGTTGTTGCCGGGTGTTTACACCGAGAGGAAATCTGTCTGACAACTCTTTTTCATCGAGCACTGACCATGCCAGAGGTGACTCGGTGTGTACGCGGTACCATGTGAAAATGAGCAGTATCAGTATAAGGATAGAACACACGGGTATTATCCAAGTGTTGATGACGGAGAGAAAGGTTCGCGATTTCATGGGCGGTCAAATGGCTATTTCGAAGTGTTGGTAATCTTTGCGGTCACCCCAGTCACCTCCCCACGAAAACCCATGCCGGGAAAAGGCTTTAAAACAGTCATCGTCATGAGTTATTTTGTGTGGGAAATCGAGAGAGCGGTCCACATAGGGCCTTCCTGACTGAGGTTGTACCACATTACCCATTACATAAGGATTGTAAAGAGGGTTTATGTCGATGGCGAGTCCGGTTGCATGGCGTGAAAGCCTGTCGGTACCGGCTATTGTGCGGAAATTGAATGCAGAACTGTTGTTGGCCTCCATTGACATGTCGTCATCGGCCATATACTCGTCAATCAGCCTGATATGTTCAATCGGATAGCGTTTTTCAAACAGTTCCTTAAAAATGTCAAGAACAGCGTCAGCGATTGCGGTGTTGACTATAATTTCGCCTGCCTCGGTCTTGTTGTCGAAATTATAGTGCGGGACTGTCAGGTACATGAGCGTGTCGAGCGGAACGGTGCAGTTGTCCTTGAATGACAGACCTTTGATGCGGTCGAAAACAGAGGGGGTAATGTGGCTTTTTGAAAACATGGTCATCCTAATGTCAGGGTGGAGATTTTGTCGGGGGTGAGGTGGGAGGCGATTGACAGGATGTCGTCGCGGGTGACCGAGCTGATGTTGTCGGTGATTTGTTCGCGGGTCAGGGCCGAGCCGCGGTAAAGGGTGCTGCGGGCGATTGAGAGGGTCTGTTGCTCGGTGTTGGTCGAGGCCACGGCAAGTTGACCCAGATATTGTTTTTTGGCAGCGGCGAGATTGCGCTCGGTCAGTCCTTTCTCGGCAATCTCGGTCAGGATGTTGCACACGAGGCGGCGGCAGCGCGTGACATCGGCATGATCACAGCCGAAGTAGATGTTGAACAGTCCGCAGTCGCTGAGCAGCGTGGTTCCGGCATCGATAGTGTAGACGAGTCCGCGACGCTCGCGCAACGCCACGTTAAGTCGCGAGTTCATGCCCGGCCCTCCGAGGATATTGGTCAGCAGAGCAAGCGCATAGCGTGAGGGGGAGGAGATTCCCGGAACCCGCGCGCCCATCAGGGTGTGGGCCTGATGGGCCGAGATGTCGCGGCGGCTGTCAAACGGCGGCAAAACAGCCGGTGTCACCCTCTGTCGCGGAACGTCATGTCGCGACAGTGTTGAAAAAGCGCGCTCAACGACACGGCAGACCTTGGCCGGGTTTTCGGGTCCTGAATAGAAAAACACCATTTCGCCCGGGGTGTAGAACCGGTCGAGATATTCGCGGCAAATGTCGGAAGTGAATGTGTCGATTGACTCGCGGGAGCCGAGGATGTTGTGTCCAAGCGCGGAACCCGCGAAAACGAGGTCTTCATATTCGTCAAATATCCCTTCCGACGGGATGTCGAGATAAGAGTCAATCTCGTCGGCCACAACTTCGCGCTCGCGGTCAATTTCGGTCGCCGGGAAACGGGAATTGATTATGATATCGGCGATGAGGTCGACGGCGCGTGTCAGGTTCCCGCTCGGGAATGTGGAATAGAGCATGGTCTCCTCCTTGGTGGTATAGGCGTTTAATTCCCCGCCCACGGTTTCCATGCAGTTGAGGATGTGCCAAGCCTTGCGGCGCTGGGTCCCCTTGAAAATGGTGTGTTCCACAAAGTGGGCGAGCCCGTGGTACAGCGGGGACTCGTCGCGGCTGCCGGCATTTATCGCTACACCGCAGTGTTCCACTATCCCCGCGCGGTGGTCCAAGACAGCTTTCACGCCCGAAGATAGAGTGACGTACTCTATTGTCCCGTTCATTTTACGATACCTTTTTCAAGATATTCGGCAAGGTTGGTGCGCACACTGTCACCGGCGCGCTCCACGGCAACCTTGGCCATGTCGCTGTCGACCATCAGCTTGACAAGCTGTTCAAAGGTGGTCTTCTGCGGGTTCCATCCGAGTTTTTCCTTGGCCTTGGTGGGATCGCCCCACAGATTGACCACGTCGGTCGGCCGGTAAAAGTCGGGCGATACCTCGATAAGGACTTTTCCTGTTGCCTTGTCGATGCCTTTTTCATCGGCTCCTTCGCCGCGCCATTCAATTTCGATGCCGACATAATGGAAGGCAAGGGTGGCAAATTCGCGCACCGAATGTTGCTCGCCTGTCGCTATGACGAAATCCTCGGGGGTGTCGTGTTGAAGAATGAGCCACATGCACTCGACATAATCGCGCGCATATCCCCAGTCGCGTAGCGACGAGAGATTCCCGAGATAAAGTTTGTCCTGTTTCCCTTGCGCGATTCGTGCGGCGGCCAAGGTTATCTTTCGGGTGACGAATGTCTCGCCACGCAGCTCGCTTTCATGGTTGAAAAGGATTCCCGAGCAGCAGAACATGCCGTAAGCCTCGCGGTATTCCTTGACAATCCAGTAGCCGTATAGTTTGGCTACGGCATAGGGGCTGTAAGGGTGGAAAGGAGTGTTTTCGTTTTGCGGCACTTCCTCCACTTTTCCGTAAAGCTCGGAGGTAGATGCCTGATAGATGCGGCATGACCCGGCGAGGCCGGTCTGCCTGACGGCTTCGAGAATGCGCAACACGCCGGTGGCATCGACATTGGCCGTGTATTCGGGCACGTCAAACGATACTTGGACATGGCTCTGTGCCGCGAGATTATATATTTCGTCGGGGCGTATCTTTCCGATGACCTGAAGAAGGCTCATCGAGTCGCCGAGGTCGGCATAGTGAAGATGAAAGTCTTTGTGACCTTCGAGATGGGCTATGCGTTCGCGGAAATCGACCGATGAGCGGCGAATTGTTCCGTGGACTTCATATCCTTTGTCAAGCAGAAACTCGGCAAGCATCGAGCCGTCCTGACCTGTAACCCCGGTAATGAGTGCTTTCTTTGTCATATATATTGGTATAATTATCCGTTTGAACTGCAAATTTAATGAAAATGTTGTAATTTTGTATGCCTTTTCCGTTTTTGGAGTTTCTTATGGGAAAAAAAAGAACTTGTATTGTCAATATCGGTCGTCTTGTCGCGTTGTCGGTCGTGTTAGCAGCGTCAATGCTACAGGTGTATGCCGCTGAAAAACCCGACAGCGTCGAAAAAGTCCACCCGACACAATGGATTAAGCAGTTAATAGGGAACGGTTTCCACATTAATGACCCGGAGGTCGCTTATCCCCGTTTCCCCCGCTTTCTACTTAATGTATACAATTGGGGCGACAAAACGTTCAATTCTTACAATCCCGACTATGTGGTCGCGACGGGGAAGAATTGGAAAATAATGGGAAAGAGCTATAACTGGATGGAGTTTTCCACGATGATGTTTCCCCATAACTCTTTTCTGACGATGCACTCCGATGTATATACCGATGCCGGGGCCTATCTGAGTTTCATGGCGGTCAGCATCGGATATATGTTCAATGTCAACGAAATACTTGGCCGTCCGACAAGCCGTCACACGTTTTCACTCGATTTCACATGTTCCAGATTTTCGGGAAGTTTCGTGCAGCAGTCTTCCCACGGCGGAATGACCATTACGCGATTCGGGGACTATAACGAGGGACACACTATAAGTCCCAAGTTTAACGATGTGGATATAAAATCGACAACGGGTGATATATATTACTTTTTCAACCATAGAAAGTATTCCCGCGCGGCAGCTTATTGTTATTCAAAATATCAGCTCCGCAGTGCCGGGTCATGGATCGCCGGCCTGAGTTTTGCCCGACAGTCGATTCAGATGGATTTCAAAAATCTTCCGCCCGACATGCTTGTCAGTCTGCCGTTGCCAACTCCCAATTACAGTTTTCGTTATAATGATTACACGTTGTTGGGCGGATATGGTTACAACTGGGTGTTGAAACCGCGCCGATGGCTGATTAATGCCACGGGGATGGTGGCTGTGGGATTCAAACATTCGTTTGAGGACGCGACCGACGGCCGCCGCAATCTTGTCGCCAACAATTTTAAATTGAGCACTTCGGTAGTGTATAATCACAAGGCACTGTTTGCATCGCTTCAGGCACGCATGGACGGTTTCCTTTATTACAACTCCAATTTTACATTTTTCAATTCCTTCTCGACATTGTCGCTGAATGTAGGCGCCCGGTTCTGAGCCGGCAACAGCCTTCAGCGGGAAAAAGAAAAGGTGGCTAACCTCACGGTTGGTCACCTTGCATTGTAGAGTAATTGCTAAAATAAAATGATTAAGAATTGGATTCGATTTTTTTCGGTTATTTCAGTTCAAAGGGAACTGTAGCACGGATGTCGGTGGACGATGCTCCTATATAGGCGCGGAACTTGCCCGGCTCGGCAATCCATGAACCGGTTTTCTCATCATAAAATTTGAGGTCGTCGGGAGTGATGGTAAAGGTAACGGTTTTTTCCTGACCGGGAGCAAGGGTGATTTTGTCAAATCCCTTGAGTTCCTTGAGCGGGCGAAGAACCGATGCCTTGTCATCGCCGATGTAGAGTTGCACGATTTCCTTGCCTTCGCGGTCACCGGTGTTTCTGACGGGTATGCTGACGGTTATCGAGCTGTCGGGTGTCATCTCGCGGGCCGATGCCGTGGCTTTGCCATACTCAAAGGTCGTGTAACTCAAGCCGTGGCCGAAAGCATAACGGGCGGGAATCTTCTTGGTGTCGTGCCAGCGGTAACCCACAAGCACGTCGTCGAGATATTTCTCGTTGATGCTGTCGCCGGGATAGGAGATGGAGCCGAAGGCGTGGGCGCTGTTGTCTTCGAGGCGTGCGGGGAAAGAGAAGGGTAGTTTGCCCGAGGGATTTACCTTTCCGCTGAGAACGTTGGCAAGCGATTTGCCGCCCATCGAGCCGAGATACCATCCCTGAACGATTGCGGGCACCTCTTTGTCCCAAGGCATCTCGACGGCATTGCCGCTGAGAAGCACGAGAATGACGCGGGGATTGACTGCGGCTATCGCCTCGATGAGTTCAGGCTGGCCGAATGGCAGTCCGTATTCAAGGCGGTCACCACCCTCGCAATCTTGGAAATGATTCTTGTTCAGGCCGCCGAAGATAACGACAAGACCAGCGTTGCGGGCCATTTCAACCGCTTGGTTGCGGAGCGAGTCAACAACTGACTGAGGAATTTCGTCAATCTGGCCATACATGGGACGGCCTGCCATGTAGCCTTGTGCAAATTCAACCTTGTCGCCATAGAGGGATTTCATTGCATCGAGCGGACTTACATAGTCTTTTACTTTCAGCTCGCTTGAGCCTCCGCCCTCGTTCAGCTTGCGCACGGCATTGTCGCCCACGACGAGGATTGACTTGTATTTCTCAGGGTCGACGGGGAGGAGGGGAGACCCTTTTTTCTCAACGGGGTTGTTTTTCAGGAGGACGATGCCTTCATTTCCGATTTCTTCGGCCACGGCATAATGCTCGGGTGTCGCAACCGAGCCGAATGGTTTGTTGCGGTTCATGGCTGTGCGGAAGTTAAGTCGCAGCAGGCGGCGCACTTTGTCGTCAAGGACGCTCTCGGGGACTTCGCCCTTGCGGATCATCTCAAGGAAAGGACGGGCGAGGTAGTAATCATCATATCCGAAGTCGCTTTCCGAGGTCAGACCGTTGGTATAGGACCCCATTTCGAGGTCAAGGCCGTTGAGGGCAGCCTCGCGGGTGTCATGGGCACCACCCCAATCAGTTATGACCACTCCGTCAAAGTTCCAGTCGCCTTTGAGGATTTGGTTGAGCATCAGGTCGTTGTGGCAGGCATGTTGTCCGCGAATCTTGTTGTAGGCGCCCATGATTGACCATGCGCCGCCGTCGACGACCGCCTTTTTGAATGCGGGGAGATAGATTTCGTGGAGCGCGCGGTCGCTGAGTTCCACATTGATGTGTCCGCGCCACTGTTCCTGATTGTTGAGTGCATAGTGCTTGACACATGCGGCCACGCCGTTTTTCTGCATCTCCTTGACATAGGGGACGACGAGTACGCCTGCAAGGTATGGGTCTTCGCCCATGTATTCAAAGTTTCGTCCGTTGAGCGGGGTGCGGTAGATATTTACACCCGGGCCGAGCATTACATCTTTTTCGCGGTAGAGGGCCTCCTCGCCGATAGCGTTGCCATAGGCTCCCGAAAGCTCGGGATTCCATGTCGCGGCAAGGGCGGTCAGAGCCGGAAAGGCGGTGATGGAGTCGTTGGTGTGACCGGCATATCCCCAGTCGTTCCAGTTGATTTCGGCACGCACACCGTGGGGGCCGTCACTTGTCCACAAGTCAGGGATGCCGAGGCGTGGAACACCAGCACTGGCAAATTTTCCCTCGGCGTGACACATTGCCACTTTTTCTTCAATGGTCATGCGTTTCAGCGCATCCTCGACACGCTGCTCCATCGGGGCGTTCTCGTCGAGATAAAGAGGGGTAGCCGCCGTGGCTGCCGAGATGGCCGAGGCGGCTATCGAAGTCAGAAAAATATGTTTGAATTTCATTTTTTAATTGCGTTGATGGTTGTTGTGAATGGTTTGAGGCCGGGAGAGGTGGCAGTTACGGTCACGGGGCCTTCCTCGCCGTTGTTCTGTATGATGAGCATTGCCTTTCCATAGAAAGCTTTGCGGTGGTCGGCCTTGAAACGTTCGAGTGAGACAGGGCTTCCATTGTCGACCCCGGCATTGAATCCGGCTCCATTGACGGTGAAAGTCACTTCGTTGTCGGCATTGGGGCATAGATTACCGTCTTTGTCAAGAATCTCGACAAGGAGGTAGCTCAGGTCGCGGCCGTCGGCATCGATTGCCGGTCGATCGGGGGTGAGTCGCACGCTGTAAGGTTCGCCTGCGGTGTGGATTTCCCTGACCGCCATCGTTTTCCCGTCTTTGTGGCTGACGGCGCGGACTGTCCCCGGCTCGAAATTCACGCGCCAGCTGACATGATACTTGCCCGGCTCCAAGCTGCGGACACCTTTAGACTCACCGTTGACAAAAAGCTCAACCTCGTCGGCATTGTTGTAGTAGGCCCAAAGGTCGATTTCCTGCCCCGGTTCCCAGTTCCAGTGAGGGAAAAGGTGCAGCACGGTCTTGTCGGGTCTCCACTGACTCTGGTACATATAATATATGTCCTTGGGAATACCGGCAAGGTCGACAATGCCGAAATAGGAGCTGCGTGCCGGCCATCCGTATGGAGTCGGTTCGCCGAGATAGTCAAAACCGGTCCAGATGAACTGCCCGGAGATGAAATCATTGGTGTCCATGTGGCGGAGGGTTCCCTCATGGGTGTTTCCCCACGGAGCATGGCAGTTGTCATAGGAGGAGCAGGAGAATGACGGGTCAAAGAACGGCTTGTCCCAACGCTCGGGCCAGATATTGAGAGAGTCGGAAGGCATGCGGTAATATCCGCGTGTCATCAGTGCCGAGACGCTCTCGGTGATGAGGAACGGCTTGCCGGGGAAATTGCGCGGCACATCCTTGAACCAGTCATCATGATAGTTGAACCCGATGATGTCAATTGCGCCCGAGCGGAAAAGGTGGTTTCCGGGGTCAGGCTCGTTGCATCCGGCAGTAACAGGGCGCATGGGGTCGAGGTCGTGTACCATCCCTGAGAGACGGCGGGTGAGGAGCGAGTTGACCGACATGGAATCGCTTTCGGCGGCAAGCATGTCGGCACTGTGGCCGAAGTTTAGGATGAGGTTGGCCTGTTCGAGGCTAAGGGAGTCGGCTTTGGCATCGCTCCACTGTTCAAGAACTTCGTTGCCGATGCTCCATATCATTACCGAGGGATGGTTGCGGTCACGGCGCACGAGGTCGGTCAGGTCGCGCTCATACCATTCAGGGAAATAGCGCGAATAGTCGTGGGCGGTCTTTTTCTTGCGCCACATGTCAAAGGTCTCGTCCATGACGATGAAACCCATGCGGTCACATAACTCAGGCACCTCGGGAGCGGGGGGATTGTGGGACGCGCGGTAGGCGTTGACTCCCATCTCCTTGAGGATTTCAAGCTGTCGCTCGATGGCGCGGGTGTTGACCGCCGCACCGAGGGCGCCAAGGTCGTGGTGCATGCACACACCCTTGATTTTCATCGGCTTGCCGTTGAGAGAAAATCCTTTGTCGGCATCAAAGTCGAAGTAGCGCAGACCGGTTGTGGTCAGCAGCGAGTCGATGGCGATGTCGCTCTTGGCGGGGAGAACGGTTGTCTTGACTGTGTAGAGATAGGTGTCATCGATGTCCCACAGGTGGGGTGAAGTCACGTCGAGATTCTGCTTTACGGTGGTCGACTCGCCTTTTTTCAACGAGAAGGGGGTGGTCACGGTAGCGACCGTGTGTCCCGTCGCGTTGACAATGGATGTGGCGAGGCGCAGATTCTCTTTCTTGCCGCTGCGGTTATCGACGATGGTTTCAATATCGATGGCCGCTTTTTCGCGGGAAACCGACGTTGGTTCAACGAATACGCCCCACAGCGGGATGTGGACGGGATTGACGGCTCGTAGCCACACGTTGCGGTAGATGCCGCAGCCGCTGTACCAGCGGGAATTAGGCTGCTCGGAATTATCGACTCGCACGGCGATGACATTTTCGCCGTCTTTTTTCAGCCACGTGGTGATGTCGTAGCTGAAAGAGGCGTAGCCGTAGGGGCGGGTGCCGAGCTCGTGGCCGTTGATATAAACGGTGGAGTTCATATACACCCCGTCGAAATCGATGTATATCATCTTGTCGCGGTCAGCGGCCGGGATGGTGAAACTTTTGCGATACCATGCCGCGCCGCCGGGGAGCGCGCCTCCGCCGGTGCCCGAAGGGTTGTTTTCGCTGAAATCTCCTTCAATCGCCCAGTCATGTGGCAGGTTGAGTTGCCGCCATGACGAGTCGTCGTAACCGGGGGACGCCATTGCCTTGTCATCGGCAAGACGGAAACGCCAGCCGTCGTTGAACGACACGGAACGGCTGTCAGTAGCAGAAAATGCTGCCTGCGCCATAAACAGGAGCAGGCAACATAGTGATAGGATTCGTCGGGTCATCGTTATTACAGTTTGACCTCGGTCTTCGAGCCGTCGTAGTTGACCTCGATACCCTTGGCATCGCGGGAGTAGCCGACGGGGTTGGCCTTGGAAACAAGTATTACATTGAATTTGCGCTCTTTCAGCATTCCGGGGAACTCGCCTTCGCGGTCACCGATGGTCAGTGTCGACGTAGCGTTGTCAAATGAGAACGGAATGCGGGCAAAAGCACCTTTCTCATAGTTGTAGTTCACGTTTTCGTCCTCATAGAGGGTGAACTCGCCGTTGCTTCCTGCATATACATAAAGGTTGATGACGTCAGCCTGCTTTTCGTCGCTGTACTGCATGGCGGGACCGAAGGGGATAATGGCACCGGAGCGTACATAGAGGGGGATGCGCTCATAGGGGGCGGCGACGTTGAGAGTCTGACCTCCTGCAATTTCCTTGCCGTTGTAGAAGTCATACCAGTCGGCTCCCTCGGGGAAATATACCTCGCGCGATGTTGCGCCATAGGTGTAGACGGGAGCCACGAGGAGTGACGGGCCAAACATGTATTCGTCGCTGATGTCGCGCACCTTCTTGTCGGTAGTGAAGTCCATGACGAGGGGGCGCATTATGGTGTAGTCATTGAAGTAGGTCTTCCCTGCAAGCGAGTAGATGTAGGGCATCATGTCGTAGCGCAGGTTGGTGTAGTAGACAACCGACTTGTAGGCGGGATGGTTTTCGGGAGCGATATTGAAGATTTCGCGTGTGGGCCACTGTCCGTGGGCGCGGAAGAGAGGAGCGAAAGCACCAAACTGATACCAACGGGTGTTGAGTTCGCGCCATTCCTTGAGGTCGGGGTTTTCGACACCTGTGCGGTCATACTGCTGCTGTGCGGCCACATATCGGTCCTCGACACAGAAACCGCCGATGTCCATTGTCCAGTAGGGGACACCGCTGAGCGCGAAGTTGAGACCGGCCGAGAGCTGGGCCTTCATGTCTTCCCAGCGGGTGGCGATGTCGCCGCTCCATGTGGCGGTCGAGTAACGCTGCTGTCCGGCAAATCCTGAGCGGGTCAGGAGGAACACGCGCTTGTCGGGGTCAACGCCGCGCTGTCCGTCATAGATAGCTTCGGCGTTCATGAGCGCGTAGGCATTGAAATATTTTGTCGAGGGGCCGAGGGCGGTCGGGGTGATGAGGTCTTTGCGATACTGGATGTCGGTGCAGTCGCGGATATTTGGCTCGGATGCATCCATCCACCAAGCATCGATGCCGAGAGGCATGTAGTGGTCGTTCATCTGGCTCCAGAACAGCTTGCGGGCATCGGGGTCATAGGCATCATAGAACGAGCTGAGATAGCCGGGGCCGACCCAGTCACGGATGCTGTCCTGAACGGGGAGCTTGTACATCCATCCGTTTTTGTCAAATTCCTTGTAGTGGTCGGTCGTGACATAGAATTTGGGCCATACCGAAATCATCACGCGGCCGTTCATGGCGTGAATCGAGTCGACCATGCCCTTGGGGTCGGGGAAACGCTCGCGGTCAAACTCGTGGCTGCCCCATGAGTCCTGTTTCCAATGGAGCCAGTCAATCACGATGTTGTCAATCGGGATGCCGCGGCGGCGGAACTCGGCAAGAGTAGAGAGAACCTCGTCAGACGTGTTGTATTTCTCGCGGCTCTGCCAGTAGCCCATCGCCCACTTGGGCATGACGGGCGACTTGCCGGTCAGAGTGCGGTAGCCGCTGATAACGTCGTCCATGTCGTCGCCATATATAAAGTAGTAGTCGATTGCATCCTGCATTTCGCCCCACCATGACATTTCGAGCTGCTCGCCCGGATCACGCGGGTCATAGACGCGGAGACCGCAATAGGCCACAGAGCCGTTGGGTTCCCACTCGATTTTGATGGGGACGCGCTTTCCGGCCTCAAGATTGACTGAAAATTTGAAGCTGTTGGGGTTCCACGCAGTGCGCCAGCGCTCGGGAACGACAAGCTCGTTGTTGATATAAACTTTCTGATAACCTGAATAGTAAAGGATAAACTTATACTCTCCGGTGGTCGCGGCCTCGATTTCGCCCTCGTAGGTCACATGGCTTCCGGCAAAATTAAAGTCGCGGGGAAGGTTTACCACATGGGAGAGGTCGCCTCTAATCAGGTGCTCGAAGTAAATCGAATCCTCACGCTGCACGAGGGTTCCTTCGGCGGGATTTTCGGCGGGAACGTATGTGCCGGTCAGCGCGCCCTCTTTGCCGTCCTTGTCAAAGAGCTTGAACACGCCGCCGAGCTGCTTGTAGCCGTCGGGGTTTCCCCAGCGGCACAGCGAGTAGCTGTCCCACAGGATTCCATAGTTGTCGGTCGACACGACGAAGGGGACTGAGACCTTGGTGTTGTACTGGAACAGTTCCTCGTTCTTGCCCTTGTAGTTGAACTCGTCGGCCTGATGCTGTCCGAGACCATAGATTCCTTCCTCGTCGTTGAGCGATTCAAAAGTCTGACGCACGGAGTAGCCGCGGGTACCCTCCACCTCGATGGGGGAAAATTCGCGTCCGCCGTCGGCTTCGGAAACGATGAGCTTGCCGTCGGTGTTATAGAATTTCACATCGCCTGAGGCAAGCGATACGGTCGCGCGCACGTCGGCGGTCACGACGGTCACTGTCGAGTCTGTTTCCTCCACCTTGAACTCGGGTTTTGCACTTTGCGGCACCGTCACGAGGCTGGCATCGGGTGCAAACTTGTCATCGGGAGTGGCAGTAACGCGGATGATTTTATCGCCAATTACTTGGAGACGTACTTTTTTGACCGAGTTTTCATCCGTCGATGCGACATTCACGGTGATACCGTTGTCACTTTTTTGGTATTTTCCTGTCGCGCATGATGCTGCCAGCAATCCGGCAAGCGCGATGGCAGAAAAGTGTCTTAATTTCATAAAATGAAGGTTAGTATTGTTTGTATTGTTTAAGGCGTTTTTTATAAGGCCAAAATTACAAAAAACTCTTCGTCAACAGTTGGTATAATGTTGACGGAGAATGATGTTTTTGATATAATGAGTGGCTAAAATGTTAACTTAAACGGTATAGTTTGTTCCCTTGCTTTCGTTGGATTGGTAAACCGAGGGGAGAACGCCAAATTCGTCCTTGAAATATTTGCTGAAATATTTCGGACTGTTAAAGCCTAACTGATAGGCGATTTCCGAGACGTTCATCTGGCTTTCCCTTAACATCTGAGCCGCTCGTTTCAGCCTGATAAGGCGAATGAACTCTATCGGTGTCTTCCCGGTAATTGCTTTCATCTTTTTGTAGAGATGGACGCGGCTCATCCCGAGATGGGAGCTTAGTTCCTCTACTGACAGCTCGGGGCGCTTGATGTTGGCCACGACATATTTCACAGCCTTTTCGATCAGCCGTTCGTCGAGGGGTGTAATCTTTATTTCGCCCGGCTCGGGGTCGATTGTGGTGCGCGACACCCCTTTGGCCGTAAGCTCGACAAGACGGCGCATGCGCAGAAGCAGCAGGTCGATGTTGAACGGCTTGGTGATATAGTCGTCGGCCCCGATTGTCAGTCCTTCGACTTTGGCCTGCATGTCATGCTTGGCGGTGAGTATTATAACCGGGATAGAGGCTGTGTCGGGATTGGCTTTCAGGCGGCGACACAGCTCGATGCCGTCCATTTCGGGCATCATCAGGTCGGTCAGTATGATGGCCGGTTTTAGTGATTCGAGCAACTTCAGTGCCTCGGCTCCGTTGTGGGCGGTGATGGTGTGAAACTCGGGAGTCAGGCCGTCTTTGATAAACACCACCATGTCGGTATTGTCGTCGACCACGAGTGCCGTGGGGCGTTTTCCCGCAGGAATCGCGGGCACCTGAGCCGGGGTTTTGGATGGTTCCGGCACCGCTTTCGGGGCAGGGGCGGGAGCCGGGTCCGAAAGCGGTTTTTCTTCGACCGTGGCGGGGAGTGGTTTGTCTTCAGGCTCGTTTTGCACTGCGGATTCTGACCGGGTTGCCGCATTTTCTGCTGGTTTGCCGCTGATGGGGAGCTCGATGATGAACACGCTGCCGCCGCCCGGATTGTCGGTGACGCGGATGCCGCCGTTGTGGAGCTTGACATATTCGCTCACAAGGCTTAATCCGATACCGCTCCCCATCCCGGGATGTGCGTCACCATTGTCATCCACTTGGTAGAAACGTTCAAATATCCGCTCTTTGTCCTTGTCCTTGATTCCTATGCCGGTGTCGGCGACTTTGATGCGCACGGTTCCCGGGTTGCCTTGCACGCGTTCCACGGCGACATCTACCCGGCCTCCGGCGGGAGTGAATTTAAAGGCATTGCTGAGCAGGTTCATGATGATTTTGCTCATCTTGTCCTCGTCAAACATCATGTTGACCGACTCGTCGGGAGAATAGAATGTCAGGTTGATGTTCTTGCGTTCTGACATCGTTGTGAATGAATTGCAGGCATTGCGCAGGAAGGCGATGATGTCGCCCTCGGACGCGCTGAGCTGAAGTCCGGTGACTTCGTTTTTACGGAAGTCGAGCAGCTGGTTGACGAGGTTGAGCAGCCTCATGGCGTTGTTTCGCATCATTGACAGACGGCGAGTCTGTTTCTCGTCGTGCTGTGATTCTTTCAGCATTGCTTCGAGAGGGGACACGATGAGAGTCAACGGGGTGCGCAGCTCATGGCTGATATTGGTGAAAAACTTGAATTTCAGCTGGTTTATCTCCTCCTGTTTGCGCATCGCGTCTTCGTGTCGGCGCTCGTTGAAACGGCGGAGCTCGCGGTTGCGCACCAGCTTGACTATGCCGTATATCGCTCCGGTCCCGAGGAGGATATAGAGGATATAGGCCAACGGGGTGGCATAGAAGGGAGGCAAGACGGTTATCGACAGTTCGGTCGGTGCGGCGCTTTCATATCCGTCACTGTTGACCGCTTTCACGAGCAGCCGGTAATGGCCGGGCGAGAGGTTGGTATAGGTAACATGGTGAACCCGGGCGGGACACGCCATCCACTCGTTGTTGAATCCTTCGAGTTTATAGTAATATGTGGTCTTGTCGGGCAGCACATAATTGTCGGTTGCGAAATTTATGGTTAAATCCCCGGCCGAAGGGGGCAGTTGCAGTTCGTGGCCATGATTGAGCGACTGCGTCAACGGGATGATGCCGTCGATTTTCTCTCCGACTGACACTTCGCGGTTGGCAATCGATAGACCTGTGAACATCACATGGGGGAGTACCTTGTTGTATTTTATTGACGCAGGCGAGAAACGGTTGATGCCGTACAGACCTCCGGCAACGATGTCGCCGTTGTCAAGGATGGCAAACGACCGCTGGTTGAAATCGCTGTTCTGGATACCGTCACGCGAGTCATAGACATGGTTTACGGTCGAGAGCCGGCCGTTTTTTTCGTTATATTCCACTTCTATATTGATGAGGTTGCCTCCCTCGCTGACCCACATGCCGTTGTTGCTGTCCTCGATGATGCCGAGGATGTAAAGATATTTCAGATTGTCGCGCAGGGGGATGTCGTGAAGCTGTTTTCGCGGCCGGTCATAGACTTTGAGGCCGTTGGGCGTGGCAATCCACATCAGTCCGCGCGAGTCTTCATATATCTGGTTGATGTTCCCTGAATTGACGATTGCCTCGTTTTTTTCGTCGGCATCAATTACGAGTGATTCTATTTTATCGGTAGAGGGGTCGTAGTACACTATCCCCGTGGATGTCGCAAAGTAAAATTTCCCGTCCTTGCTGCGTATTGCCGACGTGATGAAATCCCCTTTCAGGCCGCTGTTGGACATGTTATAGGCTGTTGTTTCCCCCGAGGCGATATTATAGTTGTATATCCCCCCTCCGAGAGTGCCTACCCAGAGGTCGTTTTTATCACCGCTGACGAGCGCCCACGGATAGGTCGTGTCGAGGGTGGTGCCTGTCTCTATGCGGGTGAAGACACCGTTCTCGAATTTTTTCAGTCCGCGCGAGAATGTGCCGATGTACAGTGCGTTATCGTTTCCTATAGCCATGCTGGTTATGGCCGCAGGGGTGCCCCCTTCCGAGGGGTCGGGAAACGATGTCGATGCTCCTGTTGACGGGTTCCATTTCAGAAGTCCCGAATTGTCTGTGCCGACCCACACTTCCTGACCCTTGTGGTCGTTAAGGATGCAGTTTACGTCGGGGAGGGTTTCGAGAGAGAACTTTTCGGCACTTTCATTGTGGTAGAACAGTCCGCGCTTGTAGGTGCCTATCAACATCGTGCCGCCGTTATCTTCAAAGAGTGAGGTGATGGTGTTGTTGGAGCCGTGGGTTCCTTCCGACTCTCCCCACACCTGTTCAAATTTTATGCCGTCGGGGTCCTTGACCACTCTTTCCAGCCCGTGATGGTCGCGGCCTATCCAGATTTCGCCATTGCGGCCCTGATACATCGTTTTCACCACCATGTTGCGTCCGTTGCCGGGGAGTTTGTCGGTCAGCCATCGGTCTTGTATCGGGTCATACAGCCACAATTGCTCGGTATTGAACACCCACACGCTGCCGTCACGGTCGATGTCGACGGTATAGACATAGTTGTATCCCGAAGTCTCGGCAGTATCGGTGATATGGGTAATCTGCTTTATGATTCTCAGAGATTCAGAATCGATTACCGACATGGTGCCGGTGTCGTCGACTCCTATAATCATCCCGTTGCCCTCGGCCATGTCTGTGATTTCATGGGCGGAATGGATGAGTCCTTCCACTGCCACGGCTTTCCTTTCTCCCGGTTTAAGCCGGTAGATGCCGAGTTCCGGGACATAAAACCACATCGCCCCGTTGCTGTCAAAAAACACTTTTGACGGTTTTCCGTCAAGCCCCATTTCCTTCATGATTCCGGTGATGTCGCGGGTAAAGGTCTCGATGGCGGGGTCATAGATTATGTAGTCTTTTCCTGCGAGAATCCACAACCTCCCGTCGGAAGCGCGATGAATTTCCCCTATGTTGTTGTTGCCTGTCCCCCCCGGTGAGTCGGGGTCGCTGATATAGAACTTGATGTCATAGCCGTCATAACGGCACAGCCCCGACGTGGTGGCAATCCACAGAAAGCCGTCATCATCCTTGAGGATGGAGTTGATGCGGTTGTTGGAAAGTCCCGTCCCGGTCTCAAGGTGTTTAAGCTTGAATCTGTCGGCGGCATTACCGGTCAGCGCGGCAGTCATGACCGAGGTCAGGATAAGCAGGATATATAGGTAATGTTTCATGGTGATGTGTGGCTTAGGATTGCAAGTCTGATGCAAAGTAAGCAAATGTTAACCAATATTCCAAATGTATACTGATAGAAACATTTTGTTTTTTTGAAAGTTGGCTTTGTATGCGGCTTTAAAGCGTGTGTAGATAACAAACACGACAGTGTTTATTAACAAATCACCCCCCCGATTTACTTTTTAACACACATTTTATTTTATTTGAAATAATTGCGCTTAAAGAACTAAATTTTAAATTTGCCGTGTTAAGTGGAAAGCTCCTCTGACAACCATGAAATACCCTGAAAAAATATCTTCACCTAACAAAATAAATAACCTAAATATTAACCTGTAAAACTTTTCAAATGGGAAAAAATCTGATTGAACATTGCCGCACGCGGTTGTTCCGCGCTGCAATGGTTGCAATGTGCCTGTTGACAAGTATCGGCTTTGTCAATGCAGAGGTCATTACCGTCACCGGCACCGTGACCTCGGCTGCCGACGGTGAGCCTCTGATCGGCGCGACCGTTATGGTCAAAGGCACTGCCAACGGTACAAGCACCGATATTGACGGCAATTACTCCATTAAAACCGAGACAGGCGCAGTCCTGACATTCACCTATGTCGGCATGACTACCCGCGAGGAGACCGTTACCGGTTCCCGCCTCGATGTCGCGCTGCTCGAAAACTCCGAAGTCCTCGACGAGGTTGTCGTCGTCGGTTACGGTGTGCAGAAAAAGAAACTCGTCACCGGCGCTACCGCCCAGATAAAGGGTGACGAAATCGCCAAGATGAACACCGCATCTCCCCTTCAGGCGATGCAGGGTCAGCTCCCCGGCGTGAACATCGCCAGCGAGTCGGGCCAGCCCGGTTCAGGCATGAAAGTGACCATCCGCGGTCTCGGCACCGTCGGTAACGCAGCCCCCCTTTACCTTATCGACGGTATCGGCGGCGACATCTCGACCCTTAACCCCGCCGACATCGAGTCAATCGACGTGCTGAAGGATGCCGCCTCGGCAGCCATCTACGGTGCGCAGGCAGCCAACGGCGTTGTGCTCATCACCACCAAGCAGGGCCGCGAAGGAAAAGCCAAAGTGACATTTGACGGCTACTTCGGATGGCAGAGCGCGGCCAAGACAACCAAGATGCTCAACGCTCAGCAGTATATGACAATCATGGACGAGCAGGCGCTAAACAGCGGCTCGGCTCCTTACAACTGGGAAAACATCCATGACATCTGGCGTTATGATGCCGACGGCAACCGTCTCGGTGTCATCGATACCGACTGGGTAGGGCAGATGTTCCATGACAACGCCAAGACTCAGAGCTACACTGTCGGCGTGACCGGCGGCTCGGCCACTTCGACCTATGCCGTTTCTCTCGGTTACATCAATCAGGAGGGTATCGTGGGCGGTCCCGAGGTGTCCAACTACTCGCGTTACAACTTCCGTGTCAACAGCGACCACAAGCTGTTCGGCAACCTGCTGACAGTGGGCGAGCAGGTCAGCTTCGTCTACACCAAGTCACGCGGCATCGGCGTGGGCAACCAGTATAACAACACCCTGCGCGGCGCGTTTGACTCGACCCCGCTTACTCCGGTCTACAATGCCGATGGCGAGTACAACAACACTACCGGCAGCGACTGGTATCAGAACAACGGCAACCCCTACGGATCCATGATGGTCAACACCAACAACGAGACAAAGAACGCCACCTTCTCGGGCAACGCTTACGCTCAGTTGGAACCTGTCAAGAACCTCAAAATCCGCACTGTCTTCGGCGCTGTCTACGGGTCGAGCGAATATCGCAGCTTTACTCCCATATATGAGTTCTCGCCTTATTCCTATAACACTTACACCCGCGTGGCTCAGAACATGAACCATTCCCTCGGCATGACATGGACCAATACCGCCGCCTATGATTTCAACATCAAGGAACATGCGTTCAACGTCCTCGTCGGCATGGAGGCTTACCGTTATGAAGGCACTTATCTTGGCGGCAATCAGGCTTATCTGAAAGAAGGATTGACAACATGGCAGTATGCGTGGATCAACAACGGTACCGCCGCCACAACCGCCAACGGCCTTGGAGCCGCAGGCAACCCCCACGACCAGTCCCGCTCGGTTTCCTACTTCGGCCGCATCGGATGGAACTGGAAGGAGAAATACATGGTCAACCTGACCGTGCGTCGCGACGGTTCTTCCAAGTTTGCAAGCGGACACCGTTTCGGTACATTCCCCTCGGTATCGGCAGGCTGGAACATGTCGAGCGAGAAATTTATGGAATCGACCCGCACTTGGCTTGATTTCCTCAAGATTCGTGCAAGCTGGGGACGCGTTGGTAATCAGAATATTGACAACTACCAGTACCTCGCCCCGATAAAAGTTTCCAACACTCATTACTTCTTCGGACAATATCTTGGCCCCAACGGCGTTTATAATGAAGGATACGATACGGCACTTGCCGACAACTGGGGAGCTTATCCGTCTCGAATCGCTAACTTTGACGTCACTTGGGAGACTTCGGAACAGACCAATATCGGTTTTGACGCACGACTGTTCAACAGCCGCCTCGCCATCAACTTCGATGCCTATTGGAAAAACACCAAAGACTGGCTCGTTCCCGCCCCGATTTTGGCTACCGTCGGTACAGGCGCGCCCATCATCAACGGTGGTGATGTCAAGAACACCGGTATAGAATTGAACCTGACATGGAACGATGTTATAGGGAAAGATTTCTCTTACAGCATCGGTGTAAACGGTGCTTGGAACAAGAACAAAGTCGGCTCCATCCCTACTGAAGATGGTATAATCCACGGTAATACCAACGAGCTTTATGACAACTCCTATGAGTTCTACCGCGCTGAGAACGGCCGCCCAATCGGTTACTTTTGGGGTCTGAAGACCGACGGTATCTTCCAGAACCAGAAAGAAATCGACGAGTGGATTCTCGCAGGCAACGGAACCCTTCAGGACAACCCGCAGCCCGGCGACGTGCGTTTCCTTGATATCGACCATGATGGAAAGATTGACGACAACGACCGCGTTGACCTCGGAAACGGCATGCCCAAGTTTACCTACGGATTAAACATCAACCTCTATTATAAGAACTTTGACCTCGGCCTCGTTGCCACCGGCGCTGCCGGATTCAAGATTGTACAATCCTACCGTAACCAAGTGAACAAAAACTCCAACTACACCACCCGCATTCTCGACCGTTGGACCGGCGAGGGAACATCCAACAAAATTCCCCGAGTCACCGACTCCAACATCAACTGGATGTTCAGCGACCTCTATACTCAGGACGGCGACTATCTGCGTCTCTCCAACCTGACTATCGGTTATAACTTCGCTCCGCTGATGAATCAGAAGTGGTGCAGTCAGGCCCGTCTCTACTTCCAAGTGCAGAATCTTGCTACTTGGACCAAGTATGACGGCATGGATCCCGAAATCGGATACGGTACATCCAACTGGGTGTCAGGCGTTGACCTCGGTTACTATCCCCGCCCCCGCACTTATCTTATCGGTGTAAATCTTTCGTTTTAACAACCTATAACTGAAATAGAACAAGCACAATGAACAAGTTCAAATTCAATATACTGACTCTCGGGATGGCTGCTGTCGTGGCTGTGGGCGCAACTTCGTGTGCCGACAGTTTCCTCGATGTCAACTCCAAGACCGAGTCAACGACCGGCAACTTTTACAAGACCGAGGGTGACGCATGGCGCGCGCTGATCGGTTGTTATGACGGATGGCGTCAGGTCGCATCCGGGCTCGGCGGTGTCAACAACTTTTACATCGCCTCTACAATCATGAGCGACGAATGTTATGGCTCGACCGGTAACGGCGACGATTACAAGCCTCAGATTCTTGACCGTTTCGATCAGGCTCAGGGTCCGTCGGAACTGTTGATTTTCCAAGATACATGGAAATTGTATTATGCCGGTGTTTATCGCTGCAACGAGCTGTTGCTCCATGAAAACGACATCGCTTGGAATGAAAATGGCGTGAACCACAGCCTCTACATCGGCGAGGCACGCGCTCTCCGAGCCATCATGTACTTTGACATGGTGCGCCTGTGGGGAAACATCCCGTTGTTCCTCGAACCCTCGCAGGACAACCGCGCACAGGCCGATCCCGCCGAAGTTTATGCCCATATTTTCGAGGATTTGAAATATGCCGCTGAAAATATACCCGCCGATGCCAATCTCGGTACCGCCAACTTTGGCCGCGTGACCAAGTATGCCGCCGAGTCCCTCCTTGCCCGTGCCTACCTCTATTATACCGGCTACTACGGTAAAGAACCCGGTTTCACTGCTGAGGACGGCACTGTCATCGGCGCTGTCACCAAGGCCGAGGCTCTCGCCGCTGTCGAGGATGTCATCACAAGCGGAAAATATGAGCTTGTCGACGAGTTCAAGAACCTCTGGCCCGCAGCTTCGCTCGTGCCCGTTGAAGGAAAAATCGGCTGGGCCGAGACTTCGACCTACGCAGGCGATGCCAACAGCGAAGTGATTCTCGCCATGAACTTTACTCCGACTCAGGACTACGACGGAAACAACGACTCTAACCGTTGGCTCGTCATGATGGGTATGCGCGGTCTCAACTATACCCCCTACGGCAAAGGCTGGGGCGCATGCAACGTGACCGCCGCGATGCGCAACAAGTTTGTCGGTGCCGACAACCGCCTGAGCGCATCGGTAATCGACCTCGTCGGCGAGGGTGTCAACTCCCTTGACAGCTATAACACTCAGGTCAATGACTGGCGCGAATATACTGGCTACACCGTTAAAAAATACACTCCGCTCGTATTCGGCGACAACACATCGCCCGCGACCAACCCCACCGGTACCGCCGGTTTTCAGGAATGTAACGCACAGCCTTGGGTAATCATGCGCTATGCCGACGTTCTGTTGATGGCTGCCGAGCTCGGCTCGGGTAATGCCGCCAAATACATGCATGCAATCCGCAGCCGTGCCGGCCTCGGCGATGTTGCCGTGAACCAGCAGAACATCATGGACGAGCGCGCCCGCGAACTCGCGTTTGAAGGAATCCGTTACTGGGACCTTCTCCGTCAGGGTGTCGACGTGATGGCCGATGCAGTCGTTGCAAGCGCCGGCAATGTCACCAGCGGCGGTGTCGCTGCCACTGTGACCTACGACCGCGCCAAGATTGTCGCCACTCAGGGTCTGTCGCGCATCCCCAACGACCAGATTACGCTCTCCAACGGTGTGTTGAAACAGAATCCGGGTTGGAATTAATGAGACATCCATCTATCTATAAATAATAAACAGCTCAATCATTTATGAATCTTAAACATCTCTATTTGCTACTGGCAGGAATGATGGTTATGATGTTCAGCGCCTGCTCGGCCGATGACCATGATCTGCCTGCTCCCGATGTTACGGCCGACGACCTTGCCGAGGGTATCTCGTTCTCGGTTACACGCGATGCCGACAACCCCAACATCGTCTATCTGAAAAGCCTCCTCCCTTCCTCCTATCAGGTGGTGTGGGAGCATCCTATGGGCCGCACTCAGGCTGCCGAATGCACTCTGCGCATGCCTTTTGACGGAAACTACGAAGTAAAGTTCGGTGTCAACACCCGTGGCGGCTATGTATGGAGCAATCCCGTGGCTTTCACTATCGATGATTTCTGTGCCGACTTTGTTGCCGGTGAGGCTTGGGAATTCCTCGCCGGTGGTGCGGGCAACTCCAAGACTTGGGTGCCTGACAACGGCAACTACGGCATGAAACAAGGCTTTTACTCATGCTTTGACCCCTCGACCGTTCATGCCGACATGATTAACAACAACGGCAACTGGACAACCGAGAGCAAGACTTGGTGGGAACCTGCCAACGGTGACGTGGACATCACCGATGCCGACCTCATCGGTGAGATGACTTTCTCGCTGCAAGGCAAGGCCGGTGTGTCAGTGAAGTTTGAAAACGGTATTTCTCCTGCTGTTCAGGAAGGTATCTTCAACTTTGACACTGACGGTTATACCATGTCGATTGACGGCGCGCAGCTCCTCCATGCATTTTGGGCACATGACAAGTCTGAGGACTGGAGCAAGGGTCTTCAGGTACTCGTCCTCACCGAGAACCAGCTCATGATTGGCAACTACCGCAGCGAGGCTCTCTCGGGCGAAGGCCGCTGTATCTACTGCTGGAACTTTGTTTCCAAGGACTATGCCGACAGCTACGTTCCCCCGGTTGTGACCGAAGAACCCACTCCCACGCCTCCCGACGGTTGGAAAAACGCCCTCGAAAACCAAGTGGCCTATTGCTCTTGGAATCTTGATGCCGACGTTCCTTTTGACTGGTTCACTCTTGACGGAACCCGCAAGAACGGCTATGCCGCCCCCGGCGACTATCCTTCGGCCTACACTCCCGTTGAATTTGACGAGCCCCTCAAGCTGAAACTCGCCACTCTCAGCCGCGAGATGTTCACGCTGACTACTCCCGCCGGTTCTGTCGAGGGTACTTACACGATTACCGATGACGGTTTCATCAAGTTTGACACTTCGCTCGGCGCAACCCTGATTGCAGGTGACAAGATGTTCTTCCAGACCGATGCCGACAACGCTCTGCGCGTTCTCACCTATGATACTGACGACCTCGGCCGCATCAGTGACCTGTGGGTAGGTGTCAAGGAAACCGATTTCTCAGGCAAGGGCGTGCAGTATGTCGGCTACCACTTTGTCGCTGACTTCGGCGGCAGCGAAGGTCCCACAGCCTACAAGGTCGGACTCAGCTACAACAACACTTCTGACTGGACAATGATCGAGGGCGAGTATGTCTATGTGACCACCCCCGGCACCTACACTCTCACTGTCAGCGGTTCAAATCAGGCTCTTGACGCTCTCCTCTGGGTAGACGCATTCAAGTTGCTCAAGGATTACCCCAACTGTGATATCGTAATCAAGAAAATACTTATCGACGGCAAAGACCTTCCGTTTGACGACGCTGCAATCTCCCGCAGCGAGGGAGACTCTCCCTCAACAGCCCGTCGCTACATCTGCAACGCGTGGGGACTCGCCTCTTGTTTCCCGAGCACAGAAGTGTTCCTGTTCAACGACAAGATCGAGGTCACCGTTGATATTATCTTTGACAACGGTAAACCGTTCATTACTGAAGAATAAACCAAACAGTTAGAATTAAGCAATGAAGAAAAATATATTACTGTCAGGTATTGTGGCACTTGCATTCGGTGTGTTCACCGTTGCCTGTGACGATGACGACAACTATGTCATCAATACCGACTCGATTATCACTTCGGTCACAACAGGCGATGCCGAGACAACAGCTACGACCGCGACCGTTACAGGCACTGTAGCCGACCTGTCGAGCATGACTTCGGGCAACTATACCGTGGGTGCCGTTTACTCGACCACTGAAAATCCTGTTGCCGCCGGAACCAAGGCTCCCGGTGTGCTTCAGGAAGACGGCACCACCGTCGTGACCACCATTACCGGCCTTCAGGATGGCGTTACCTACTATTATGCCACCTATGTTACCCTTCAGGGCAAAGTGACCGAGTATGGCGATGTCAAGAGTTTTGTTACCACCAGCTCGGATGTCGGCACGGCTGAAGCCTCGGCTGTCACAGCCTCGACCGCCACTCTCGGCGGCACCGTCAACGGCGTGAGCGACATGCTTCAGGCCGGGACGCTCGTTCACGGTTTCAAGTATGCCGCCGATGCCTCGATGGTTGAAAACGGTATCGACCTCCCCGTTGAGACTTCGACTAACAGCTACACAGCCGTTGTTGACCGCCTCGTCCCCGCTACTACATATTATTATGTGGCCTACATGATGCTCAACGGCGCTCCCGTCTATGGCGATGTCAAGAGCTTCACCACAACTCTCGGCAATCTCGATGCTGCCGACCCCGATGCCGATTTTGTCGACATGGGTGTCAAGCTCCAGTGGGCCAAGTATAATGTAGGTGCCGAAAAAGAGTCGCAGCTTGGCGGCCTCTACGGTTTCGGTGACGTAACCGGCCTGAAACGTTCCGCTTCGACTGCCGATTATCCTACTTCGTCAATCAGCGGGTCTGACAACGATGTCGCAGCAAAGGCCGGTATCGGTTTCCTCCCCACTCAGGCTGATTTCAAAGCCCTTCTTGCCGCTACTACCCAAGAAATTGCCGAGGTTGACGGCGTCAAGGGCATTAAACTGACCTCGACCGTTAACGGGAACACTCTTTTCTTCCCCGCAGCGGGTTCCCGCACCGGCGAGGAGGTGACTGCCGAAGGCCTGATGGGTATCTACATGACAGGCGACATTGTTGACAACAACGACAGCTATGCCGTCGCCTATGCTTTTGAAGGTTCTGATTTCAAGAGTCAGATGGCTCCTGTCTATACCGGCATGTCGGTCCGCGCAGTCCGCAAGAAAGTGATTGTCGGCAATAACGAACAGGAAATTGACAACTCTAAACTTTCAACCACCCCCGACGGCTCTAATTTCCGAATAACTATCTCGTCGGAGTGGAGCGGAGGTGTGAATCCCGTCGACCTTGATGCTATCGTTCCCGAAAAGCGCATTGTCGTCCGTTTCAGCCTCTCGGGCGTGACATTTAAAGAAGGTGCTGCCGGTACCTATCTCGCCCGCATCGGATTTGCCGGAAACAACTGGGACATCTCCTATTGGGATAATGTTGTCAATCGCGGTACAGCGATTGTTAACGGTGACGGTATCTACACAGTAGCTTTAGATGTGCCCGCTCCTGTTGAAAACTGCATTATCGCCGCTATCGACATTGTCGGTATGGCCGATGACCTTGAATCGGTTGAAGATGTTTCGGCTGAGTTGCTGAGCGTCCAGATTGACCCTGCCAACGAGCCTGTACAGTATCTCCCGACTGACGTGCCCTACAGAGTGGGTGACTTGGAAGAAAACGGTAATATCCGCGTTGAGCTGAGTGCCTCGTGGGGTAATAACAACTATGCGTCTGCCTCCTATGGCCCCGGTACTCTCGGCACTAATCTGACGATAACCGGCATTGACGGCAATCTGAAAGCCGACGCTCCCGCGTCGTTTGTCGCCCGCATCGGATTCGCTTCAGGCGGCTGGTGGCCCTCAATCTGGGATTCTTGTGCCGGCGCTGCTGAAGTTAAAGGTGACGGCACCTATGAGATTCAGGCTCCCATCCAGCCTTCAGGCTCCGGATTTGAATGCTTCACTGTCGACATCCTCGGTCTTTCTTCGGCTCTCGTTGACCCGTCGTTGTTAAAGGTGACTGTAAATGATGTTTACGTTCCTCTTGTGATTGAATAAACAGATTGTTTAATAATTTTATTGGCCGACACCATAGATGTCGGCCAATTTCTATCTTTGTATGAAAAATCTTCTTTTCAACATTCTGTTGTTGATGTCGGTGTTTTGCTTGACAGCCTGTGGTGATAGTAATGACGAGCCGGGAAAAGACGGCGGTGAGTTCTTCGTCGGGAAGACCGAGCTGGCCTACAGTCGTGAAGGAGGCAGTCAGGAAATCAATGTGCGTTCCTCAGTCGAGCCACGAGTGTCAGTCGATGCTCCTTGGGTGACTTACTCTGTTGCCCGTCGTGGCAGTGCCGACATCTATGCCCTGACAGTCAACGTCGCCGCCAATGATGCCGATTTTGATGACCGCACCGCGGTCATGACCGTTACCGACGGTAGCTCGACTGCCACAATTAACATCAAGCAGACATACGCTCTCGGCCTTGAGCTGAAATCAGTATCGGCTACCGATATTGACGGCGAGGGTGGCCGGGTCACGGTGACTGTCGCCACTAACGGCACATATTCGGTCGACGCTCCCGCGTGGATCAAGCTCGTCGACGATTCCCGCGCACTCGCGTCGCAGACATTTGAACTGCAAGTCGCTCCCAATCGCTCCGGCACGGTTAGAGAAGGCTCCGTTGTAGTTTCCCTCGACGGTACCGACGTGAGTGTGTCGTTTACGCTGACCCAGGCAGTTGCCGCACCGCTTGAATCGATGACTGCCAAAGAAATTTCCGAGCAGTTTGTCATGGGTATAAACATCGGCAACACCCTTGAAGCTATCGGCGGAGAGACCGCGTGGGGAGCCGCCAGAATCAACGAGGATTATATTAATAGTATAAAGGAGTCAGGATTCAATTTTGTGCGCCTCCCCGTAGCGTGGTACAACCATTGTGACAAGAGCACTCTCAAAATCGATGACGCTTGGATGTCGCGAGTCAGGGAGGTGGTCGACCTTATCGTCGCCCATGACCTTTACGTCATTATGAACATCCACTGGGACGAGGGATGGATGGAGCTCAACATCGACTCTTACGACAGCGAGGTTGACAACATTCAGCGCACACTTTGGACTCAGATTGCCGAAAACTTCAAGACCTATGACGCTCATCTCATCTTCGCCGGAGCCAACGAGGCCGGAAAGGACACCCAGTCAAGTGCCGACGCGCTGAAAACCTATATGCAGACATTCATCGACGTAGTCCGTGCCTCAGGCGGAAACAACACCGACCGCGTGCTTGTCGTGCAGGCCCCGTCGACCAACTTTGACCTTGCCGTCAAGTATTGCCTGACACTGCCCGCCGATGTCGTTCCCGACCGTCTCATGCTCGAAGTCCATTATTACGACCCTTCCGATTTCTGCATTATGAGCAAGGACAACGAGTGGGGTAGCGACTGTCCTGTGAAATATTTTTGGGGCAAAGACTACCACACCGGCACCAAGCGAGACTGCACATGGGGCGAGGAAGATTATCTCGACTCAAAGATGGCACTTATCAAGACCAACTTCATTGACCGAGGTATTCCCGTCATCATCGGAGAGTTTGGCGCGACCCGCCGCTCCAATATCGACAACCTGCAGAAACATCTTGACTCCCGTGCCTATTATCATGGCTACCTTGTCAAGTCGGCCCGTCGCAACGGCCTCATGCCCTTCTATTGGGACACACCGGGCGACATGTTCAATCGCGCTACCGGGTCGGTCATCGACCGTCAGAACCTTGATGCAATGATTGAATCAGCCAGGTGACATGCAGCATTTGTAACTGTTTTAGTTACGAAAATATTGCGTTGTAATAATCCTGTAACAATTTGTTGCAGGATTTATTTTATTATATATCAATTGCTTGCGTTATTTTGAAACGCAATTGTAACTTTTTGTTGCAAATAGTTGCGCTGAAATTTTTGCATCGGCGGGAAAAGAGGTAATTTTGAAATGTCAAACGAAAACGATAACAAAAAACGTTCAACTTTTCTAAATTCATTTCATCATGGGAACCAAGGAATTTCAAAACAAGCTTATGAGCCTTCAAGGCAACCTGTTGAACTTTGCCTACATGCTCACATCGGATCGTGACAATGCTTATGACCTGCTTCAGGATACCACCCTCAAAGTCCTCGACAGCGAAGACAAGTATGTCGACAACACCAACTTCAAGGGCTGGGTGTTCACGATCATGCGCAACATCTTCATCAACAACTACCGCCGCGTGGTGCGCCGCGCCACCGTCGTTGACCAGACCGAGGACCTGTACCACCTGAACCTGTCGCAGGATTCAGGCCTTGAGACTCCCGAAGGCTCCTTCGGGGCCGGCGAGATAACCGCCGCCATCAACTCGTTCCCCGACGAGTACCGCATCCCCTTCTCGATGCACGTCGCCGGTTACAAATATGACGAGATAGCCAAGGAGATGAACCTCCCGCTCGGCACCGTCAAGAGCCGCATCTTCTTCGCCCGCAAGAAACTCCAGTCGCGTTTCGCCGACTACCGCTGAGCCGCCCGTCGCTCCCCCGGAATGAACAAAAGAAAGAATAACAAGTTTATATCATACAGGACTACAAACCGCGGACAACGCTCCGCAACGGCATAAAGATGCAATTTTTGAGATTAAATGATTGGTTAATTGGTTACTAAAGTCGTGAGACCGAGTATTTTGTGATTTAGAAAAAAACGTCCCCCCGCTAACCGGAGGGACGTTTTTGTGTAAATCCCGGTATCGGTTTCTTAACGTTTTTAAAAAATTTGACGATGTGGGATTGTTTCATTATCTTTGTATTTGCAAAAATATATACTTTTATGATGAAACGCATCTTGCTGATATTTTTCATGGCGGTGACCCTTTCCTTAGGGGCCAAAGCCGATACATATTTTCAGTATCCGATTGTACCTGACTCGCTTTCGACACTTCAGGACCGCTGTGATTACCTCGCCCGGCATTTCTGGGATTTCTGTGACCTGAAAAAAGCATTTTCGTCACGACAGAAGATGGCTCAGGAATTTTCGGTCTATCTGTCAATTTTGCAGAATGCATCGGCCGACTCGGCTTTTGCCTCGGTAGAAAGACTGACTAAAAAACTGGAAAAGCGACCGTCTGACTTGCTGTTTCTCACCGAGCGCGCCGAGGCGCAGCTTTACAGCGACACTGCCGAAGTGTGGATTGACGAGCTATATCTCCCGTTTATCCGCGCAGCTATAGCCAACAAGAAAATAGATAAGGCGACAAAGGCGCGTTTTGTCCATCAGGAAACAATTCTTTCCAATTCTCTCCCCGGCAATACCGCTCCGTCACTTCCTTATACTGACCGCAACGGATTGCCGGGAAATCTCGACAATGATTCGGCTCAGGTTGTCGTGGTGTTTTTCAATGACCCCGATTGCAGTGACTGCAACCTTGCCCGAATACGCCTTCATGCCGACATCAGCGCGAGCGAGTTAATCGACGCGGGGACCGTCAGGGTAGTATCGATAGCGTTGACCGACCCCGACGAATCATGGCGGCTGGCTGTGGCCGACTACCCCGAGACATGGGTTGTGGCAGCCAATCCCGATGCCGACCTGACATTTGACCTGCGCAGCGGTACTCCCGAGTTTTATGTCCTTGACAAGAACCACAAGATTAGGTTCAAGCATCTCGGAATAGACCAATTACTTGATATTTTCCGGCAGTTAAAACGCCGCTAATCCCATTAAAATTCTGACCCATGGCAAGCCAAAACAACTTTCTGACCAAACTCTTTCTAAAGACTACAGGGTTTTCCTATACCAACATGGCCCGTCTTTTTATCCGATTGTTTGTCGGCGTAATGTTCATGCAATTTGGCATACGTCATTTGGTCAACTTCGAATCGCTTTCCGACAATTTTCCCGCCCTTCTCGGGATGACATCGCAGGCTGCGCTGATTACGATGATTGTAATCGAGCTGGTCTGCTCGCTGTTCATAATGGCGGGGTTTCTTACGCGTCTCTCTGTGATACCGCCGGCACTCTCGATGATTGTCGCCGAGTACTATATTCTTCACGACCTGCTTCCGGCTGATGTCAGCATCTATGGGCTCGACTCTACCGACCCCGGCTATCTGCCCATCATGTTCATAGGAATTTACCTCTTTATTCTTCTTGCCGGCCCGGGAAAGATTTCGCTTGACTATTTCATCTCGCTCTACTTCATTTCGCGCGATGGAATCAAGGAGGAAGAAGAATTGGAAGAAGTGTAAGCTGATTGCGAATAACAAGTTACAACTAACAGATTACCCGGTTTAGGATAACATATTACATAAAAAGAATGAATATTGCAGTACTCATCTCGGGCGGGGTCGACAGTGCCGTGGCAGTTCACAGGTTGCTTGAACAAGGCCACAACCTGCACCTCTTTTATATACGCATCGGACTCGACAACGACGAGGGCGATTGCTCGGCCGAGGAAGATATCGAGATGTGTTCCTACATTGCCCGGCACTACAATCTGCCGTTTGACGTTGTGTCACTCCATGAGGAATACTGGGACAATGTCATGGAATACGCGTTGCGCACAGTCAAGGCGGGACTCACCCCTAACCCTGACATCATGTGCAACAAAATGATTAAGTTCGGCTTTTTTGAACAGCGGTGGGGGCATGAATTTGACCGCACGGCGACAGGCCATTATGCCACGACCCGGGAAATTGACGGCCTCGTCTATCTCGGCACCGGGGTTGACCGGGTGAAAGACCAGACCGATTTTCTTGCCCGTATCTCTTACGACCAGCTGCGCCATCTCGTTTTTCCTATCGGCGACCTTCCCAAGGCCCGGGTGCGCGAAATCGCCCTTGAAACCCGTATGCCCAACGCTTTCCGCAAAGACTCGCAGGGAATATGTTTCCTCGGCAAAATAAACTATAACGATTTTATCCGCCGCCATCTCGGCGAAAAACCGGGTTCGATTGTTGAAATAGAAACAGGACGTAAACTCGGCGAGCATCGCGGCTACTGGTTCCACACAATCGGCCAGCGCAAAGGTCTCGGTCTGAGCGGTGGCCCGTGGTATGTGGTGAAAAAGAACATCCATGACAATGTCGTGTATGTCTCGCGCGGTTATGACACTGAAAAGCAGTATGGCAACACGCTGAATCTGACCGAGATGCACTGGATTACCCGCGACCCGTGGCCCGATAGCTGTGAAAAAGTCGACATTACGTTCAAAAACCGGCATACTCCGGAGTTTATACCCGCAACCCTGACGCGCCTGCCCGACGGCGATTATGTCATCGAGTCATCGCGCCCGGTTCAAGGAATCGCCCCGGGGCAATTCGGCGTAATATATGACCGCGATTCCCGCCTATGTTATGGCAGCGGTATAATTTATAAGTAATCGACATTCACTAACCACCCAACTTACCCTCAGACGAATGGACTCCCGCATACGGCTAAAAGTTCTCGGAATATCCTACAGCCAGATTCAGAACGGCGCCTACGCCCTGATTCTGGCACAGGCCAACGGCCCCTACCGCATCCCGGTGGTAATCGGAGCCGCCGAGGCTCAGTCAATCGCAATGAAGATGGAGGGACTGACTCCCCCGCGTCCGATGACCCATGACCTCTTTGTCAGTTTCGCCCACGCGTTCGGGGTAAAACTGAAAGAGGTGTTTATCTACAAGTTTGAAGACGGGATTTTCTCGTCGGAACTGACGTTTGCCGACGATGACCGCACCGTCACGCTTGACTCGCGCACCAGCGATGCTATCGCGATTGCCATGCGCACGGGTGCGCCGATCTATACCACCCCCGAGATTCTTGACGAGACGGGATTTGTCATGGAAGTGCGTGAAGAAGAGTCGGAAACCGAGTCCGACGATGATACCGAAACAGGCCCCGTGGAACCACGTCTTGAAAACTATGCCGTCGAGGAGCTTGAACGCACTCTCGCCCGCCACATTGAGCGTGAAGAATATGAACAGGCGGCAAAGGTAGCCGAAATCCTCAACCGCAAGCGCGGCAACTCACTCGGCGATGCCGATTCCTTAACCCAATAGAATTCTTACCCTAAAACTCTGATAATATATGAAATCCTTAAAAGTACGCCTATCGGCGATGAACTTTCTGGAATTTGCCGTCTGGGGAGCCTATCTGACATCGCTCGGCAACTATCTGATGCGTATCGGCCTCGCGAGTGAAATCGGATGGTTCTATACCGTCCAAGGAATTGTGTCTCTGTTTATGCCCGCAGTCATCGGTATCGTGGCCGACCGCTGGGTTCAGGCCCAGCGCATGTTGAGCGCGTGTCACATGGCTGCCGGACTGTTCATGTGCGCTGCCGGGGCCTATGCCATGACAGCGGATGTTGTCGAGTTTGGACCGCTGTTCACGCTTTACTCTTTATCTGTCGGATTTTTCATGCCCACTATCGGCTTGTCCAATTCGGTAGCGTTCAACGCGCTGTTTAAGGCCGGTCTTGATACTGTCAAGCATTTCCCGCCGATTCGCGTGTTTGGCACGGTCGGATTCATCTGCTCGATGCTGTTTGTCAACTTCACCCAGTTCCAGACAAGCTACATGCAGCTGTTTACATCGGGTATACTCAGCTTCCTCTTGGCTATTTACGCCCTGACAATGCCCGCCTGCCCAGTCAACAAGGCAAAAGCCGGGTCGCTTGCCGAGAGCCTCGGGTTAAAGGCATTCAAGTTGTTCAAGGTAAAGAAGATGGCCATCTTCTTTATCTTCAGCATGTTGTTGGGAGTATCGTTGCAGATTACCAACAGTTATGGCAATCCCTTCATAACCACTTTTGCCGATATTCCTGAATTTGCCGAGACTTGGGGTGCCCGCAACGCCAACGCGCTCATCTCGCTGTCGCAGATTAGCGAGACACTCTGTATCCTGCTCATACCCTTCTGCCTGAAACGATTCGGGATAAAGGGCGTCATGCTGATGTCGATGTTTGCATGGGTATTCCGTTTCGGATTCTTCGGACTCGGCGACCCGGGTAGCGGAGTGTGGCTTTTCGTCCTCTCATGCATCGTCTACGGCATTGCCTTTGACTTTTTCAATGTCTCGGGTGGCCTTTATGTCGACCGTGAGACTACCCCCGACATTCGCAGCAGCGCCCAAGGTCTTTTCATGATTATGACCAACGGTGTCGGCGCGACTGTCGGAACACTTGGTGCTCAGGCTGTTGTCAACCATTTTGTCTACTTTGAAGGCGCGACTCCGCAGGCCCAGATTCAGGGATGGGAAACCTCATGGTTTATATTTGCAGGATATGCGCTCGTTGTCGGTATTCTGTTCATGCTTATCTTCAAGGAGAAGGCCAATGACATGTCGACTGACCCGGATCTGAACAAAGAAATCAAGGAGGTCGAAGGCCCGGTTTCCCCGGCCGACGGATTTGTAAACGAATAAAAAGCAGTTTCGCAAAATATGATTCAATTCTATGCTCCTGACCTGATGACATCGCCCGTGTTGCCCGAAAGTGACTCGGGCCACGCGGTGCGTGTGCTCCGTATGCAAGCCGGAGACCGGTTGCGTGTTGTCGACGGGCGAGGGCACATATTTGACTGCCGCTTGCTTGACGCGCATCCCAAACGCGCGGTAGTTGATATTGTGGACACGGTTGAGCAGCCTCTTTCGTGGACGCAGCAAATCACGGTGGCTGTCGCCCCCACCAAGCATCTTGACCGCATGGAATGGCTGGTGGAAAAACTGACCGAAATCGGTGTGAACCGTATCATTCCCATTTTGTGCCGACACTCCGAGCGGCGCGAAATCAAAGTTGAACGGTTGGTCAAGACGGCAATCTCGGCCATGAAACAGTCGTTGAAAGCCACAATGCCGGTTATTGACGGGATGACCCCGATAGACAGGGTCCTCGGCTCGGTTCCGGCCACTACCGACAAGTTTGTGGCTTATTGTGACGATGCTGTCGGGCGGCATGACTTCTCGTGCAGCTACCGTCCCGGCCACGACACTTTGATTCTCATCGGCCCTGAGGGAGACTTCTCTCCTGCCGAAATAAAAACCGCGCTCGACACCGGCTTTGTCCCGGTCACCCTCGGGGAGGAACGCCTCCGCACCGAGACGGCCGCCCTTTATGCCGTCACAGCCTGTCACGTTCTTGACAGGCTGAAACCCTCCACATTATGAATTAACTAATGATTATGAATTTTAAAGATTATAGCAGTTACCCCAATTTCTTTCTCCTTGCCGGCCCCTGCGTCATCGAAGGGGAGAAAATGGCCATGGAAATCGCCGAGACCATCGTCAAAGTAACCGAAAGCCTTGACATACCCTACGTTTTCAAAGGGTCTTACCGCAAGGCCAACCGCTCGCGCCTCGACTCTTTTACCGGCATCGGCGACCTTGAGGCCCTTGCCATTCTCGGGAAAGTGAAATCAACATTCGGCATCCCTGTCGTGACCGACATCCACTCCCCCGAAGAAGCGCAGATGGCGGCTGACTTTGTCGACGTGCTCCAGATTCCGGCATTCCTTTGCCGCCAGACCGACTTGCTCGTGGCCGCCGCGCGCACCGGCAAGGCTGTCAACATCAAGAAAGGCCAATTTCTGTCACCCGAGGCGATGCAGTTTGCCGTGCAGAAAGTGAGAGAGGCCGGAAACGACAATGTCGCCGTTACGGAACGCGGGGTGTCATTCGGCTATCAGGACCTCATTGTCGATTATCGCGGGATTCCCGAGATGCAGAAATTCGGATGTCCCGTCATTCTCGACGCTACCCACTCGCTCCAGCAACCCAACCAGCCCAAAGGCGTCACCGGCGGACGTCCCGACCTGATCGAGACAATAGCCCGCGCCGGGGTGGCAGTCGGCGTTGACGGCCTTTTTATCGAGACTCATCCCAATCCGTCACAAGCCAAAAGCGACGGGGCCAACATGCTCCCGCTTTCCAGTCTCCCCGAACTCTTGAAACGTCTCTCGGCCATCCGCGCCACCATAAACATGTTTGAAGACTAATGAAATATACCGATATGAAATTCAGAACATTCACTTTGTGCTTATTGCTCCTTGGTTTTATTGCTCCTGTCTCGGGACAGACAGGGATGGACGACCCGCTGACTCAAGCGATGATGAAGGCTTATCAGGACCTGCTTGACGAAGACCCCCGAGATTATGAAACACTTTTCCGCCGTGCCAGCGAATATTATAAACACAATGATTATCCCCGAGCATTGACCGATATCAACGAGGCTATCCGCGTGATGCCCGAGGACGATCCCGACATTCGCTATCAGGCCCATCAGCTCCGTGCCAACATCTATATGCAGACAGGCCGCTACGACAACGCCGTCAATGACCTCAATTCCGTCTTGTCAATCAACCCCACTGACTACATCACCATCTATCAGCGCGGAACAGCCTACTATGACCTCGGCCGCTATGAAGATGCCAAGAATGATTTCAACGCGTTGCGCAAAATGAACGCACGCAGTCAGGAGGCTCTTTTCGGACTGGCACGAATTGCCGTTAAGGAAAACAATATCGGCATGGCCAATGACCTTTGCGACGAGGCGGTAACCCTTACCCCCGGTGTCAGCGACGTGTACATCCGTCGTGCCTCGGTGCGCTCAATGATGGGAAATGTCCCCGGAGCGGTCGAAGACTACATTATTGCCATCAGCACCGATCAGGCCAATACACCCCGTGCACTCAGCGAGCTCGCCCTGCTCAGCCGCACCGATTATCCCGTGGTTATCAGCGGACTGAGCAAAGCTATCAGTCAGGCACCCAAAATCGGCATGTTCTACTATATCCGAGCAATGATCGCTCAGAGTCACTGTCACTACTCGGCCGCTATCGCCGACTATGACCGCATCCTGACCGACCATCTCGACACCTATCCCGGCATCAATGCCTCGCTCTGTGAATGCTACTATGCGCTCGGACAGTATGACACCGCCCTTCTCAACGCCGACTATGCTGTCGGAGCCACTCATGACAACAAGGCTTACTATGTGCTGAAATCTGATGTCGAGCGCGCTCTCGGCAACTATGACACCGCCCTTGCCTGTGCCGAGTCTTCTCTTGAAAAGGACCCCAATTACAATCCGGCCCTTGTGGCAAAAGCCCTCGCCCAGATTTCGCTCAAAGAATATGCCGAGGCGTCAGTGGCCCTCAGCGAAGCTGCGATGAACGAGGCCGAGAATCCTTACATCTTTATGCTGCGTGCTTGGGTCCTCGGTGAATATCGCAATCAGAAAGCCAACGCCGAGTCTTGCTATGAGCGCATCCTTGACATGGACTTCAAGAGCGACGATGTCACGTCGCTGCGCGGTTTCGCCCTCCTGTATCTCGGCCGCGAGATTGAAGGCGATGACTGGATGGAAACCATTCTTGAAAGTGTCGACGATTATGACGGCATGGTCAACTATTATGGAGCGTGCTACTGGGGTGCCCGTGGCGATTTGAACCGCGCGTTTGCATGCATGGAGACATCGCTTGAAAAAGGATATGCCAACTATCACAACTGGACCCGCGCCGATGATGCCCGTGTCAATGCCGCCCCACTCCGCGACGACCCGCGTTTCAAGCAGCTGCTTGAAAAATATGCCCGCATATTCAAGTAATTGATGACCGAGTGTTATAAATATAATTCTCCTCTCGGCGACCTGACGGTCGTCGTCGAGGAGAATTTTCTTACCGGGATATGGTATCCGGGACACGAACCGGCCGGATTGCCGGCCCGTGTCAGTCAGCAGGCGAGTACGACCATGATGTCGGTCGTCAGATGGCTCGACACCTACTTCGGCGGCTCGATACCCGATTTTCTGCCGCCGCTCAATCCTGCCGGGACTCCTTTTCGCCACAAGGTGTGGAAACAATTGCTCACGATTCCTTACGGCGCCACAACAAGCTACGGTGCCATCGCGCAGGCGATAGGTTGCCGGTCGGCACGCGCAATAGGCAACGCTGTCGGGCACAACCCCGTTTCCATCATTATCCCCTGTCACCGAGTGGTAGGTACCGACGGATCCCTGACAGGATACGCCGGAAATCTCGACCGCAAATCTTATCTCTTAAATCTTGAACATAAATGAAACTGAAAACATTACTTTTGTCCTTTCTGATACTGACAGCAACAACGGCAGCCCGTGCGAAAGTGCCGGCCGAGTTCAATGTAGCCACCTATAATCTGCGCCAGCTCAACGGAGGCGACAACGAGGCCGGAAACGGATGGGAACGTCGTTACCCGGTAATTGCAACACTTGTCCAATTCCACGACTTTGACATCTTCGGCACTCAGGAAGGATATAAATCGCAACTTGAACAACTCCGTGCCGCCATGCCGGGGTATGATTACATCGGGATTGGCCGTGACGACGGAAAGGAAGGAGGAGAACACTCGGCAATCTTCTATCGCACTGACCTTTTTGAAGTAGTCGACCACGGTGATTTCTGGCTTTCCGAGACCCCCGACCGCCCCGGACTGGGATGGGATGCCGTGTGTAACCGCATCTGCACATGGGGACACTTCCGCCACATTCCTTCGGGCAAAGAATTCCTGTTCTTCAACCTTCACGCCGACCACATCGGGAAACGCGCCCGCGTCGAAAGTGCCGCGCTTGTCAAGAATAAAATGCAAGAATTTGGCAGCACACTGCCAGTGTTCCTTACCGGCGACTTCAACGTGGACCAGACCCATTCATCCTATGCGGCATTCAATGACGGCAGTGCGCTTGTCGATTCCTATACCGTCGGCAAGCTCGTCTATGCTCTTAACGGCACCTACAACGCCTATCACACCGACGATTATACTGACAGCCGTATCGACCATATATTTGTCTCGCCAAGCATCGAAGTGAAAAAATATGGCGTACTGACCGATACCTATCGCACTCTCGACTCGTCAGAGGCATCGGTCAGCGACTCACCCGACGCGCCGAGGGAAATAACGCTGAGGCAATATACGCCGCGCAACCCCTCTGACCACTACCCGGTCAAAATCGTCGTGAAACTCCCTTAAAAAATTATTTCCACACACAAAAACGTCCCTCCGGTTATCGGGGGGACGTTTTTTTCCTAAATCACAAAATACTCGGTCTCACGACTTTAGTAACCAATTAACCAATCATTTAATCTCAAAAATTGCAT
>Ga0073907_1000042_pt1 | contig 169698 bp, 131 predicted proteins | sample GluameincwithD2O_FD_65483 | JGI IMG/M metagenome (GOLD analysis project Ga0073907, IMG submission 65483) | Mouse cecum microbial communities from Vienna, Austria - Glucosamine amended microcosms incubated with D2O | ecosystem: Host-associated > Mammals > Digestive system > Large intestine >... | reverse complement strand
ACCTTGTTGTCCCTTGTCATGCCTTTGTACTTCTCTATTATCTTTCGGGGAACATCCAACAGTCTGATATTGGATTCCGTGTTGGTTTTCTTTCTTCGGGTGATAATCCATAGATTGCCGTCAAAGAATGTTTGCAGGTTGTCTTCCGTGAGGTTCTTGACATCGGAATATGCCAATCCTGTGAAGCTGGAAAAGATGAACAGGTCTCGGACAAGCTCGTGTGTCTTGTCGGGCATATCGGTGTTCATCATAGTGTGTATCTCATCCTTTGTGATATATCCCCTGTCCACGCTTTCGGGCGAATTGATATATCCTGCAAATGGATTGAACGGCAAACGACCGTCATTCCTTGCTATGGAGATAATGTGTTTCAGCACAATCATGTAGCCCCAAATGGTATTGGTACGGCATTCCTTCTCCGTGCGCAAAAAATACTCGAAGTCGTTGATGAATGTAAGGTTCAATTCTTTCAGCGGAATATCCTCACGCTTGTAGGTATGGGACAGGAACTCACGGATGTGCTTACAAACGGTCACATAACGCTGGAACGTTCCCTTTGCTCTGCTGTGTCCCACTTTCTTGGAAAACTCGGTATTGTGTTGCTCGAAGAGTTTTAGCAGGGTTTCCTGCTTGACACCGATACCGAGATAGGCATCCTTGAGTTTGGCGGCAGTAACATATCCGTCCGTCTGCATCAGTTCCTGATAGCGACGGTTTACTTCTACTCGGATTTTATCAACGGCAATGTTGATTCGCTGCGCTTCGACACTCTTGCCCGAAGCACGGTTGTTCTTCACGTCCCACAGTCGCAATGGAACATCCATCTTGCAACTGAATTGCTTAATCTCTCCGTCCACCGTAAGGCAGCACATTAAAGGCAGGTTGCCGTTGGGTTTCTCACTGCCTTTCTTTACATAGAACAAGACCTTAAAAGTACTTCTCATAACTCACTCATTTTTTGGTTACAAAATTAATTTATAGTGAGTTACCGACAGATACGACAAATGACGCCAAACGATGCAAAATTTAGGTTTCGCAAAAAAATTGCATCATCACACGGGTAATGATGTGGTAACTGAACTTTTGCGTCATTTGTCTATATTATGGTTTTCTTTGGCTTTTTGCCGAAAGAAAAATATAGCGTAACGAACGCTGTTCCAGTACATTCGCTACGCTTTTCTCAGATTTACTATTTCGCTATGTGTTTATTTTACAATCCAAACACCTGGCAATGTAATACCTATCATCAGAATTGAAATACAATCCAACAAAGCAATGCAAAGACAGAGAATCTCATTTACTTCCTCTTCCGCCGGACAAGCACCACACTAGCCACCACCGCAATCAACAACGGTATTCCCCACATCAGGATTATTTTCACCACACCAAACATCCTGGTACTCAAATAAAGCGTATTATCAATCGCTTCCGGACGGGTCATATCCAATGGATATTCATTATTAGCTAACCAGGAAAACGCTCCGGTCATAAAACTGAAATTACCGGCATTTATACCTGTTCTTTCCCTTCTGATTTCGCCGGCACTGAACAAATCGGCATCCCCGGCAATCAAAATCCGCTGCTCTTTACCCTGAACCGTCCGCCGCAACGCCACCACCAAAGGCTCTCCGGAACCCGGAACTTCAACAACAGGGATACACTCAAAATCACTGTCACTGGTCTCCAAAGCAAGACAACCGTCCAACACCACTTTCCCCCGGTGTTTATACAAATCTTTCCCTAATCCCAATTGTTTTACGGAAACCTCCGTTATCTCACCGGGAATCAGTTCCGGGGCATAATCCGGCAACTCCTGCTGATGCACAAATACAGAATCCAACTGTACTCCAGTACCCGCCAACAACCGGTTCAATATCCTCCGGCTGTTCATTTCACCCGTCACCAACGCATTCCCTCCCGCTGCAAGATAAGCTTCTACTTTTTGCAATTCTTCCGGAGTATACTCCTCCTGCGGGTCAGCAATCACCAGAATATCCACTCCTTCCAGATTCTCACCCACCCCGGTCATTGCCCTTACCCCGAAATCAAATCCCTGGTTACTCAATGCACCCCTGTCATTACGGACCACCAGCAAATAATAATTCCGGTCACCCGTATGAGCAATACTACGCTCCCCGTGTCCGGTTAAAAAGCAAACATGCGGCACATCGGTAACCAACCGTTTCAAAACAGTTGCAATCTCTCTCTCAGACGGGACATAATTATTATCATCAAAAAAACGAAGAAAAGCTTTCCTGCCATTTTCCCGTTCCACCACATACACCAACCGATTCCCTTCTTTCGACAAATCAAGCTTTTCCCGAATTTGTTCCGGCGTCAGAAATTCATCCGCATCCAAATCCTCCTCCCGGCAAATCTTCAGCATCTTATCCTGTACGGACCAATCCGTCCTTGCCAAATCCGGACGCATATCATCACAATCATCATAATAATAGACATAATTCAACCTTATATCCGGCTTAAAACGGATAAAAGGTTTAAACATAGCGTAATTCTTCATCCGGAACGCCGGCATCCCTTCCTTAAAACGACGGTCCAGCAGATTCACATACAACGTAAAAGTCACTTCATCATCCAACTCAGCCATAAACTCCTGTGCCTTTACCGGAATCGTATTCTTTTGGATATAAGTGACATCCCAATACTTCATCAAAACGGGACGGGTAGAGAGATAACCCACTGACAGAGCCACTACCACCACCAGTACAAAAGGCAATACCTTCACCACTTTCGAATCATTTCGTCTCTCCGAGCGCAACTTCAAAATAGTTAGCACGACAAACAAAACAATCACCACCACAAAATAAACAACATCTTCCAGTCCGATAAGCCCTTGTACAAAATTTCCGCTACGACCGGACAAAGCCAGCCACCAGGTAATCTCCCTTACAAAATCAATATCCTGCCCCACCCCCTGCAAATAATTCAACACGGTAAGCACTAACAAAGTCCCGATTGCCGCAACAATTTGATAAGGAGTCAGACTGGACATAAACAACCCGATTGCCGCATACGTACAATAAAGCAGATAAATGCCTGCAATTCCGGAAATCACCCACGGAATATCGAAATCTTTCACCCAGCAGGCTCCGCAAACACCCAACAACACCAATACAGCCAGCAACACCACGCCAAAAACCACCATAGCCAGGTATTTTCCCCAAATAATCTTCTCACAGCCTATCGGCGAAGAATATAATAATTTGACCGACCCCAGATTATATTCCCTGCTCATCAATCCCATTGTCAACAAAGGAATATACCACAACAAATTCCCCATTATTGCAGAAAAAACACCGTCTATCATCAAAATATAAGTCTGAAACTGCTGGTGTTCCACTCCCATTTCCCGGGTTTCCAACAACCTGCCCAACGCATCACAAAATGCCATCCCCGATTGAAAAGTAAACAAACACAACAACAACCAAGCAATGGGAGAATAAAATAACATGCGCAATTCCGCATACGCAATATGAAATACTGTCTTCATAACTTATCGTTTATTTTCGTTTTCTTCTGCTCCGGTAAACCACAAAAAAGAGCAGGATAATCAACGGATAGCCTCCGAGAGCAACCATTTTCACCCGGGCGACATCCCTTTGCCTCAAAGAAATGTGATTATCTATCGGCTGCTTATAGGTCAATTCCACCGGATATTTCTCCTGGCACAACCACCTGAATATCCCCTGTTGCAATCTAAAATTCCCGTTCGAAAATCCATCCCTTGTACGGAACAATTCTCCATTACTCAGCCAATCGGCATCACCACCGACCACAATCCGTTGCTGCCGGCCTCCCACCATCCGCTGCAAACCGACCAACACCGGATAAGACAAAACCTCCGCTTCCTCCTCATTCCGGGTATCCGAAATATTTGTACGTACCAAAGGCAAATAATCAAAACCCTTATCATTCACAACAAGCCCTGCACATCCGGCCATAACCGCCTGTAAGCCGGATTGGTACAATCCCCCGAACCAAGGGAATGCCCGCGCTGCTTCCACAGTCAGGCCAGACGCAATCACATCGGAGGACTCCCCATTACATTGTCGCGTCAAACGACCACCTGACAAATGAATGCCGACTTCATTCAGCAACGGATTCAGAACAGCCTGCCTGTCCGGCTCACCAAGTACCAGCATATTTCCCCCCTGCTGCAAATAATCGCTCAATGCGTCTAATTCCCTGTCGGACAAAGATTTCTGCGGGTCAGCAACCACCACAACATCCGTATTCCCGGGCACCTCCGCCGTTTCCAACTGCAATTCAAAAATATCATACCCTTGATTTATCAACGCCTGCCGAACAGTCCTGGCTGTTGAAAAACGGTTGTATCCGGCATCCCCTGTATGACGCAAACCACGTTCACCATGTCCGGTCAGAAACCCGGCACGTACAGGACCGGAAAGCAATCTTTTAAAAGCAACGGCAACTTCCCTTTCCGAAGGAATTATCCGGTTATCATCGAATAAACGCAGAAAAGCCGCCGTACTGTCTTTCCACACAAACTGATACACCAACCGTCCTTTTTCCTCCGACAAATCAATCCGGCGGTACAACTCCTCCGGCGGCAACACCCGGCTAAAATCCAGTTTCTTCGCCCGGCATATCTTCTCCGCCCTCTCCCGGTCGGTCATGCCCGGATATAAATCATCCAGACGAGCATCTCCCGGTCCGTCATAATAATACACATATTCCATTTTCAGGTCCGGTTTAAAACGGATATACTTCCGGAAATCCTCTGCATGGGAAGTATGGTTGGCAGGCAATCCCCGGTCACAGAATCCACCCAAAACATTCACATAAGTCACCAATTTCAACTCTCCATCCAATGCCGCAATCAATTCCTGAGTAACCGGAGAAACCGTATTGCTCTTTTTATAAGTCATATCCCAATAAAAAATACATGCAGGACGCGAAGCCACATACCCAATCAGTATCGTCACCATAAACAAACCTGCATACTTCAGCAAAACACAGGAAAACCTCTGCTTCATCCGCATCCTCTTGATACGCCAAAAAGTCAGGGTCAGAAAGAATCCAATCACTGTCAGAAAATAAATAACATTCTCCGAACAAACCAAACCATCAGTAAAATACCTCGACTTTTTGGAAAAAGACAACCAGTAAGTAATATCCTGCACAACAGATACATCGCTCCCCACTTTACCGATAAGACTCAAAAAAGAAAGCACCGCCAGCGTCCCGATAGCTGCCACCACCTGATTCGACGTCAGAGCCGACATAAACAACCCCACTGCCGCATAAGCACAAATCAACAAATAAAGACCCAGGAAATTAGAAAACAAATAACCATAATCCATATTTTCAACCACACAGGCGGTAAACACCACATAAGGCACAAGCATCCCCAACATAAACAAACCGAACAGCATCATAGACAAATACTTTCCCCATATAATCTGAAAATTCGTTACCGGAGAAGAAAACAACAATTTAATCGAGCCACTGCCATATTCCCTGCTCATCAACCCCATTGTCAACAACGGAATATAAAAATAAAGATACCCCCGTATATAGGAAAACCTGTTCCAGAAAAGCTCCGACGTCAGACTATACCAAGGATTACCCAAGGCCTGGTCCTTAACCGGACGTATCAATATTCCGCAAAATTGAACTCCGAATTGTATCGCAAAAACAAACAATATCAACCACGCCACAGGAGAACTGAATAACTTACAAAGTTCCGCCCGGGCTATTTTAAAAATTAATCTCATATTTACCTGTTTACAAAACTCAAGCACCTTTGGACAAACGTTCAAAAATATCCTCCGCCGACTCACGCTCCAGCAAAATTTCTTTCATTTGCCAGCCTTCCGCCACACTCTTTTCAATGACCCGGGTCGTTATATCCGGCATGGCAGAAAAATAAACCCGGAATTGCCGGTCCGACAAAGCAACCACTTCAGTCACTCCCTCCAGAGCTTGCAAAGCACTGACCGCTATCGGAGAACAAAAAGTCACCAGAAAAGAAGAAGGCTCCACATAATTATTAAATTCATCAATCGTTCCGGAAAACACCAAACGCCCGTTTTCAATCATCTTAATCCAGTCACAGGCTGCCTGCACCTCCGGCAAAATATGTGTAGAAAGCAACACAGCCCTGTCCTGGGCAATCTCCTTAATCAGATTACGGATTTCCACAATCTGAAGCGGGTCCAACCCATTTGTAGGCTCATCCAACACCACCAACCGGGGATTATGCACGATAGCCTGCGCTATACCCACCCGCTGTTTATATCCTCCCGAAAGATTTCCAATCAGACGGTCCTTAAAATGAGTAATACTGCATTTTTCTTCCGCCACATCCACCGCTTTCCGGATACGGCTCCCCTTCATCAAGCGCAACTGGGCACAATACACTAAATATTCATCCACCGTCAACTCCGGATATAAAGGAGGGAATTGTGGCAAAAAACCGATATATTTCTTGGCCTCCACCGGATTCTCCCTCATATTGATTCCATTGATATATACATCTCCCTCCGTCTGATTCAGCACACCACAGATAATATTCATCGTAGTCGATTTGCCGGCACCGTTCGACCCCAGCAAACCGAGGATTCCTTTCTGATGAATTTCGAAATTAATATCCCTGACCGCCCACTGGACAGCATAACGGTGTGACAAATGCTCAATCTTTACAATAGGTGTTTCTATTCCCATAAAAATTACTTTATATTTTCAACTAAATTTCTGTCGTCAGCACGCCGCTCAACGGTAAATAAACTTATAATAATCCACCCGCTCAATATCCGTATACAACCTTTGCCATTCGGACAAACGCCCTTTGTCATCCATAGAATAAGTATAAAAATATTTCACCTGATTCTCATCCAGGTAATTCACCGTTTTCATATGCACATATTGAGTCAGAAACAAATCATGGAACAATTGCGGCCAGCGCATCACCCTCATCAAAGGATAAGGCAGCTCCTCCAGATAAGTCGGTATAAGCACCGGATGATACCCGGTCATGCGCAACCGGATACCCGAATACACATTCTGGATTGTCGCCGGCCATTCTTCGGAATAAATATACTCACCGGAACTAAAACCCTCCTCATAAGCTATATTTTCCAACAAAGCCGCACCGGAAACAAACTGCTTCAACCGCTTATTCCGGGCATCATTTTCATACTCAATAGCCGATGCCATAGCCGAAGAATATCCTGTTTCCTTAGCCGACACCAGCAAACCCGACTCATCATATTCAAAATCATAATTAATCCGGTCACTGTAATTCCCGTACTCCTCCTCCTCGATACGAATAATCCGGTCGCCGGATTCATTATAAATCAGCCTCATCCGGAACTGTCCCAGCAACTCAATCCCCTCTAAACGTTCCTCTTCATCATAATCCAGCACAATCTCCCCCTCCATACTCCCTGCCACCAGAATTTTCACGGGCTTTTCAATCTTACTTATCCGGTAAACATGCTGCTGAGCTACAGCCTGCCGTCCCTGAACATCTTCCAGAACAAGCTCCAGCACATACGGACGCATCTCCGACAAACCCTGCAAAATCAAATTAGAAATCACATAATCACACGTATCCCGTTCCGGTTTAATCGTCTTCTTCACCTGCCCGTCCAACTTCACCACAATATTGCGGATTGGCACCATTCCGGTCGAAAACGACGCTTGCAACGCAATAAAAGGCAACATAGCAGATATATACTCACCATTCGTAAAATGAATCTCAGGCACAGAACGTTTTTTTACTTCCACTTGAAAAGCTTTATTATAAGTACGTTGTTTCACATCACATATCTTTACAACGAATCCCAGCAAAGTATCCTGTTCAAAAGAAGTCAAATCCACCGGATAACGGAACTCTAACCGCGTCATACCCCGATATTGTTCCAGCCGTTCCAAAACCTTATAATTATCCGACACATCCATCACCTCGACATAATCAATCCCATTCGGAACTTCCATCCGGCAACTTAAATAAAAAACATCGGCAGTATCCCGTCTCACCGTATATTCACTCGTCGCCGAAGAATCGAATTTCGGATCAGGAAACTCAGGTTCATTCTCACAAGCACCCCAGAAACCGGCCAGCAATAAAAAAATCCATATAATCTTAATTCTTTTCATATCATTCAATATTAACAAGTTCATCCTCTGTCAATTTCAACAAATTCAGAAAATCCGGATCATCATTCAACATACGCACATCAATACCCAGATTCAGCAAAGTATGCCCCACATACCACATCTTCTGCCGGGTGACAGCCGTCATATTCCAGGCAGGCTGCACTTCGCCGTCTAAAATCTCCGGCGTAATCAACTGGTCCAGATAAAGCCTGAAATCCCTCTTCCGGTCCGCCACCTCCCAAAAAGTAGCAATTTCCCTCTTTGCCCCCATAACAGGATAAACACTATTACTGATTACCCCATAATTCCGGACATACGCCGCCTTTGAAATAGACCGGACTGTATCGCCCGTCACCTCATCCACAATCTGCCCGGACTCCTCCAGCAACTCCGCAATTTCCTTTCCGTAATAAGCCTCACTAAACTGATAAAAACGTTCAGGAACCTGATCATACAACTCATATTTATCCACAATAAAAGCAAGCAAAAAATAAAGAATATCATTCCTGTATTTCTGAAAACTTTCCGGCGACGAATACATCACCCTGGTATTCAAACTCATCACAATCCCATTATCATTAATGGCCCCATGAATAGTTCCCTGCAAACTCTCACTCGCCGCATTCACAGACTCTGTCGGAAAAGACTTGCTTGCCCCCCATTCCGATACCAAATTATTCACCAGCAAAATCTTAGGCGGGAAATACTTCTTTACAAAACCGCCACGGTAAACCTTCCCATTCCATTCAAATTCGTCTTTAAAACACGCCAAAATACTATTCTCCAAAATATCCATCACCGAATCCATCTCCGTTTGCCGGACAATCCTGCTCAAAATCAAACCATCCCAGAACTTGCGCGAATCCTTATCATGAAAATCAAATTTCAAATCCAACATCTCATCAAACCGCCGTAAAACAGCCACACCATACTTTTCATAATACTCCCGCACCAAAGGGTATTCCAAATCCAGAGAATCCCTCAGCCGTTCCGTATCCAGCCCCGAAGGTTTTAAATCCTCCTCTCTGTCACAAGCCACAAAAATCCCCAGCAACACGCCCAAAAACAACCATACAATACAATTCTTCATAACTCATTAATTTACCGGTTCTGCAATTTTTTCCAATCTGTCATTATTCACAATCAAAGGATTATTATCCCGTTCCGTCAAAGGAATAGGCAACACATAATTTGCATCATTCTTCAGCAAACGAAAACTCACCCGGCTCACCCGTAAACCATCGTCATTCACATAAGTAAAAAAATGCCGGATTTCCGGACGGTCTTCCATCCTGCGCAAATCATACCAGCGGAAATGATCTTCCCACGCAAACTCACGCCGCCTCTCATCCAAGACAAACCGCAACAGCTCCTCCTGCGAATCGGGCAAAACAACCGATTCCGGATTCCGGTAACGCTTCGCAATCAACTCCCTCAAATCAGCTTTCGCCGCTTCCAAATCATTCAGATGTACATAAGCCTCGGCACGATTCAGATAAGCTTCGGCACCCCGCAAATTAAAAGCCCCCAATTCCGTATAGTTATCCTCCATTTTCGTACTATAAATCACAGTCTTTTGAGCCCCTCCCTGCAACTTGAAACAAGCCGCATAGCGGATATCATTCATTGCATCGTAACAAGCCAGCAAATCCGCACTCATCCCATAGCCCGAAGACTCCATCCCTTGGATAGACAAACCGCTCCTGTCATACATAAAAGAATAAATAATTTCCGGATTGGAAGCCGTCACAAAAGCCGACTTCTCAGACAACTTAGCCAAAGGAACCTGCTTCACCACTTCCCCCGCATAACGGACTGCATCCTCCCACTCATGCCGGAAAAGTTTCACCCGCGACAACAACAACTGACAAGCAGCCAGATTAGGATGCCACACCGTTTTCTCCAGCTTCGCTTTAGCAAACTCCTCACAACCGGCCAACAAATCTTTCTCAATCTGCTCATAACAAGACTCCAAGTCAGCCCGGTCATACGTCACTTCAACAGCATGGTCCAGACGCAACGGCACACCCCTCTGCATCCGTGCAGTTGCCGGCTGATAAGGCAAAGCATACAAATTCACCAAATGAAAATAAGCATGCGCCCTCAAAAAATAAGCCTCCCCTTTCACATAAGCTACCTCCTCCGGAGTTCCCGCATTCTCCCTGATCTCAATCAGAATATCATTCAGGATAGCAATCACCCTATAAAAATTCCCCCACGCCTCATTCACAGACTGCCGCTCTCCATTCTCCTTAATCTCAATCTCCCGACGCCAGGTGTAAATAGTCTGCAAACCACTCTTATTTTTAGTCTTCGCCAAAGCATCCTCCGTAACATCATCAGTCATATGATGCACCCCCTTAAAATAAGGAGCTTCCAACGTACACTCATTCAACATCAAAGAAGCATAATGCTCCACCTTGGTAGGGCGAATCAAATCATTCGATACCTCATCCAGAAAATGACTACACCCGGACACCAAGACAACTAAAAAACAAAATACCAAATATTTCATATCCCTCATTTTTACCTTTTAAAAACTAAAATTCAGACTGAAATTATAAGAAGGCAAGACAGGCAACCCCAAATTTCTCACCTGCTCCGGGTCCATCCCCTTCAACTTTTTATCGAAAGTAAACACACACAAATTCTGCGTCTGGAAACCGATTCTCACATTCGAAACACCCAGCCGCCTCAGTTTCTTATCCGGCACATCATAATACAGACTAAGGTTCTGCCAACGGATATAACTTCCTTTGGCAGTCCGCACATCACTCTGATCATAAGCCCACCACAAAGTAGATTGCCAGGGCAGAATATAAGGACTCGCCAAATAAGCACTCGTATTATTATTACTCAAATCAGCATTAGAAAGTGCCGGAATATCCGTATGCGCTTCATCACCCGGTTGACGCCAGCGATTTACGAACACCGACGACATATTTCCTTCGGGCATCGGCATATTCTGACTACCTCCGGGATACAACTCCAACAAACGCACCTTCTGTCCCACCTTATACGAAAAACCGGCAGACAAAGTCAGGTTGGCATACTTGAACTCAGTACCGAATCCACCGTAAAACTTAGGCAACCGGTTCCCCTCATACACCAAAGCTTTTTCCAGCTCCCGCAAAATAACTTCATTATCATACTCCTGTCCCGGATTATACTGAGCCGATTCCGCAAAATTCACAAAAGTAGGTTCACCCTGCTCATTCAACCCATTAAAACGATAAGAATAAAAACCATCCAAAGGAAAACCCTTCCGGTAAATCGTCCCGTTCAGAAAATCCTGCACACTATTCAAACCGATATTATCGTCAAATCCCTCCAGAATCTTTTCAGTTACCCGCGAAAAATTAAAATTCACATTCCATCTGAACTTTGGCAACTTCACCGCCTGAGCAATAACATTAAACTCTATCGTATGATCCTCTTTCGTTCCGCCATTATATAAATGACTGGCTTTTCCGTTTACCAACGACACCGGACGTGTCAGCAACAAATCCAGACTCCTGGAATAAGCATAATCCACCGCCCCGTTAACCCGTCCGCCCAGAACAGAAAAATTCAAACCGCCGTTAACCGTCTTTGTTCTCTCCCACTTCAAATCGGCATTCGGGAAATCCGACAAACTGGAAACAAACTCAGGAGACACCCCGGCATGAGTCTGACCATAATCCTTGATAATCAGATAAGGCGAAGCATTCGGAACCGTTCCGCGAAACCCATACGACACCCGAAACGCCAACTCATCCAGAAAAGTATTCGTCCACTCCTCCATAAATCCCTCTGCATGTACATTCCAACGGAAAGAAGCCGACCAGGCAGGCCGGAACTTATAACGCTCATATTGCCCGAAACGGTTGGAACCGTCACTCCGTAAATTAAAATTAAAAATATAACGGTCACTATACTGATAATTAAATATTCCGAAAAACGAGAGCGTATTGGATTGAGAATCCGTTATATCCGGATAAATATCATGACTTGCCAATAAATTATTCGTATTGGATTTATCACTCAGCCAATTTATCATATTCAGATAAGCATAAATCTGTTGACTCGGGTCATAAGCATAGACAAACAAACTCGGCAACTTAATAAAAGTCCGGCCTTGTTCATGATTATAACCGGGAGCCTCCCAACCGCTTGCTCCCTTATAACTTGTCGAAATCACCTCATGCCCCAGATTTATATTAAAATGATGCTTTTCACCCACCGACTTGCCATAATTAACCTGCGTAGTAAGCGTATAAGACTCTGAACTGGTCGTTCCGCTCTTATACAATCCTCCGAAAGGCAACATCGAAAACTGCAAAACATTCTCATCTTTCTTATCCTCCGGAAAAGCATACGTGCGGGCAATACGGGCCAACTTCGTCTTTTCAGTCATCCACTCCTCATCAATATTAGTCGTATTCCGGTAAGAAAACTGAGAACGTACCTTCAAGCCCCGGACAATTTCCCAATCCACGGAAGCTCTCATATTCAAGTCCTTATTCCGGACAATATGCCGGGAATTATCCAACTCTTCCAGAATATTATACTTCAAAGGCACAGCCAAACCATACGTATGATAAATCATATCCTGATAGACCAACTTCCCCTCTTCGTCCCGTACAGACACAGCACGGCTTTTTCCGGCAGCCTCATCAAAAATAGAATACGCCGAATGGTTATAATCGGCTTTCTGCGAACTACCACTCAAACCGACAGAAATCAGTATATTCTTCCGGAGATTAAAATCGGTATTGATGCGGCCGCTGAAACGCGTCAAACCGGTATGAATCTCTGAACCTTCCTGGTTATCATAATTCAAACCGGCATACACCCTCATCTTATCCGTTCCGCCTGAAACACTCACGCCATGCGAATGTTTTACACTCACACGGTAAAGCTCCCCGAACCAATCCGTATTCATTCTCTCCAAACGCGACACCTCATCCTGAAAACCGGCAAAATCCAGCTCCCGGTCATAATACTTTTTTAAAGCTCCCTCATACCCTACAAACGAACGAACCTCATCCGGATAATGCAAATTCCTCTGCACTATCTCACGCGAAACATCAATCCTCTCCTTCGAATTCATCAACTGAAAATCCGAATAGCGGGGACGGTCGACAATACTCACTGTTCCCGAATAATTCAAATAAAGCGAACCGGATTTCCCCCGCTTCGTCGTCACCACAATAACCCCATTCGCAGCCCGGGTACCATAAATAGCAGTAGCCGACGCATCCTTCAAAACATCAATCTGGGCAATATCCTGGGGATTCAAACCACTAATCGCATTCCCAATCAGATTAATCTGATCCAAACTATTAATATCAGCAGCACTCAAAGGAACAGGATCCTCATACACCACCCCGTCAATCACCCATAACGGTTCCCGCGTACCGGTAAAAGTACCTCCGGCCCTCACCCTCATTTTCGAAGCAGCACCGGGCTGCGCGCTCACATTCACTATCATAAGCCCGGGAGCCTTCCCCTCCAACATCTGGTCCACCGTCAAAGCTCCCATCCGGTCCAGCTCCTCTGCCCTAACCGTAGAAATTGCACTCGTCAGTTTACGTTTATCAATCACCTGATAGCCCGTCACCACGACATCCTCCAACGTTTGCATTTCCTCATACATCGTAACCTCCAACATCTTCTGACCTGCAAATTTCAACTCAACATTTTTCATTCCTATAAAAGAAAAAAGCAAAACAATATCTTCACTATCCGCCAACTCCACTGAAAATTCACCTTCGGAATTCGTAACTGTTCCCCAGGTAGTTCCCTTGATACTCACAGAAACTCCCGGCAAAGGCCCTCCCCCGGAATCCTTCACCTTACCCTTAACAACAACAGATTTCACCTGAGGCAACGTTTGCTTTTCCTTGATAATAATCACTTTATCGTCCACAAAACACTCCATTCCCACCGTCTGAAGTAAACTATCCAAAAAATCTTCCAGATTCTCGTTCACCACATTCACCGTAATACTCCCCTTCTGCTTTACAACCGTGTGATTATACAAAAACTCATAATTCAACTGCTTGCTCAACGTCTGAAACACCCTGTCCAATGTCACATTCTGCATCTTCAGACTAACCTTCGACTGGGAAAAAGCCTCCGCATATATCCCCCACGCGGGATACAACAACAAACATATAACCAGAAATATTCCCCTTTTTTTCATACCTATTATTGTTAATAATTCAACTCTCTTTTTCAACCGGCAAACCTCACTACTCACAAACCACCACAGAATCTCCCGTCCGGATAAATCTTATATTTTCTACTTGCTCGAACTTACGGAACAAACGCCCAACCTCCTCATAACGCTGCAACCGCCCGGAAAATTCCAGCTCTTTCAATTTCGGCTCCTGAAAAACCACCCTAAACCCATACCATCGCGAAACCATTTGCATGATATCCTCCAAATGCTGAGCTTCAAAATAATAATATCCGTCTTTCCAGGCTGTGTACAAAAGTGTATTCACCTCCTTCACATTTACTTCTCCCGTTTCCCGGTCACTCGAAATCTGATAGCCGGGTTGCAAATCATACTCCCGGCCCCCGCAAACCGCCCTCACCTTTCCCGAAATCAAGGTAGCCATTGTCGAACTCCCCTCCGTATAAGCATTCACATTAAAAGAAGTTCCCAAAACCTCAATATCCATATCCGCAGTCTTCACCGTAAAACGGCTCGAAGTATCACGGCTCACCTCAAAATACGCCTCTCCTTTCAAATAAACTTCACGCTTCCCTTGTGGAAAAACAGCCGGATAACGAAGCTCTGACGCAGCATTCATAAAAACACGTGTCCCGTCACTCAACACCAACCGGTACTCAGCTCCCACAGGCACAATCAATCTATTATAAACAACTGTTTCGTCCTTAGCTGGAGAAATTCCGGCCCGATAAGTCAATCTGTTAGAATCACAAACTGCATTTACTCCGGAAACAGCGAGAGACAAATCCTTCATTCCGGAAGGCAAAGCAATCTTTTTCCCGTCGCCCAATTCAAGTTGTACTTCTTGCACTTTCAGCGAATAAAACTGCTCTTCACCTCCTTGTTCCCGCATCCAAACACCTGTTCCCACCAACAATGCCAAAACAGCAGCCACCCCGGCCATCCGCCGGAACAACCGCCGTCTGCGCAAACCGTCTGCCACTCGCTTCTTTTCCAAGATACTTTCCCAGGCAACTTCACAATTGATACCTTTCCGCACCCTAAAGCCGGCATTACTCTGATACCACTGCTCCAATCTGCCATACTCCCTCCTGTTCTCCGGCAAACGCTCCAACCACTCTTCCAGCAAAACCCGGTCCGCTTCCGGCAAAATCTCACCAGCAAACTGTGCAGCAATAATACTCAATAATCTTTCTTCCATCATTTGCCCTTTTTAACTAAAAGGACCATCCAAACGATTTTGTATGACAGAAAAAGAAAAATTTTTACTTAAAATTTAAAATTAAATCCCAAAAGTCATGACATACCTGTGGCAAAGAACATGCCCCGTCTCAAGAAAAGCACAAACAAAAAATACAAAAATCCCAAACCTACTCCCGGTCCCTCGAAAACAACCTCCGGGCTTCCCGACCTCGTATCCGCTCCAATACAATAAGCAAAAACATAGAAAACCTGCGTTTATCCAGCGCAACACGCAAAAACTGAAAGGCCCGCCCCATCTGAGTTCTCACTGTATTGACACTGATTCCCAATAAATCGGCAACCTCCTGATACTTCCTTCCCTCCAGACAAACCATCATAAAAATTCTCCTCCGTTCCTCCGGCAAACGATTAATCGTCATATACAAATACTCAATCTCTTCCTCATTCAATTCAGCAACCTCCCCTCCGTCCTCTTTCCAGTTGCCTGCGACCACAGCATGTCTTTCCTCACGCCGGCGGTTACCACGTAAATAATTCAAAGCAGCATGCTTTACAGAAGCAAAAATATACTTATCCAGACCCGACGAAAGATTTTCAAAACGTTTATTCACCCAAAAATCCACAAAACACTCCTGCACCGTATCCTCCGCAGCCTCCGGATCATTCAGCCAATAATTGGCAAACATAACTAAAGTTTCATAGTAAATTTCAAAAAGATAACGGAAAGCACACTCTTTCCCCTCTTTCATTAAAATCAAAATATCATCTCTGTCCATCATCCCCATTTTAAAAACTAACCGCAGGCAGAATCACACACAATAAAAATCGACATTGCAATATTCATCAAATTCAAAAAGATATGCAAAAAACTCCGGTTATAAAATCATTAATAAATAATAATAATTTTTCATTTTTCTGTCATACAAAAATAAAACAACGGTGCTATAAATAAAAAACATCAAAGAAAATAATATGCACCATTCAATAAAGTGTCTCTCTGTACTATGGCTTTGCATCGGATTAGTATTCATTTCGTGTCAAAAAAACGACCCGGAAACTCCCGGTCCCGAAATTCCGGGACTACAATTCGATACTACAACTTACATTACCACCCTGCAAAGAGACACCGCCAATTTTGCACACCTGCAAATGTCTGTCTCTTTACCTGACCAAATCGACCGTATCGAAATATACCATACCGACCCGGAAACTCCCTTGGACATAATTGAAAAATACCGAGGGATGCACCTCCTGGAATTCGATTATCCTATAGACATCAGCGATTTTCTGCAAGACACCACCCTGATTTATACCCTGAAAGTATATGATATGAAGGCCCATTGCCGGCACAAAACTTTCATCTTCCATATCAAACCGTTTTCCACACCGCAAATCACACTTCCGGACGGAAACAAACTATTTACAGACCTGCCTTTATATAAAATACGGGCTCATTTCACAACCGGGTCAATACCCATTGCCAATATCCGTTTCACCATCGACGGAAAAACGGAAAATCTTCCCCTGCCGGAAGAACAAATCACAGCATACACCCTCAACCGGTCCATTTCATTAAACTACCTGAAAGAATATACCATCACACTCCAGGTAAAAGACATCAACGGCAGACAACACACCCGTCATCTGACCCTTACAAAAATTCCGGGAATGGACAAACCGATAAAAATCCTTTGTGAAAAAAACAAAGACAAATACGAATTTCAACTGGAATACAACCAAGAAACCGGAAAAATCACCGGAATCGACCTTATTGGGCATTACAAATTTACTCTTACTTACGGCCGTTACGAAACTGCCAATCTTATTACACAAATCAGCCAAACAGGCTACGACACACAACAGGATGTCATGACATACACCTATGAATACGACTCCCAAAAACGTCTGCAAACCGTAACGACAGACCACAACGGTACCTCCGAAATCCAGGTCAGCCAATGCTATTATGACGCACAACAACTCACAGGCTACACCACCGGTAACACAACAATCGAAAACATAGCCTATGAAAACCTGGGAGCTCTGGGCAAACCTCTGGCCGAAATCTGGAATACAAATCTTTCGGAAATCCGGGACGACAACCGCACCAAAGCCAGCGACTTCTGTACAGTTAAAATCCCCAGCTTCATTGAAGACCTTCCCCATTCAATGTTTGTGCCTCTACAGGTAAATATACCGTTTCAAGACATTTTCTTAAGCCGTTATATCCATTTAAAAAATGTAAGTTACACAAACAACCAGATTACGACAGACAACTACGACTATCAAACCGACAGCCAGGGAAGACTATCGAAAATCATCAGAAAAATAACAGACCCGGAGGGCAATCAAACTTCCGGATACATCTACAGCTACATATACGAAGACACTGTTTCCCCCGAATAAAACATTAAATGAGCATACCATGAAATACATACTCCTGATAGTCTCGGTTATATACAGTATACTTACCATACACCCACAAAAAGTACAGGCAATACAAGCCACAACGCAGCCAGTGGAAGTCAGGCTTCCGGACGGCACATCATTAACCATCCGCATCTATGGCGATGAACATTTTCATTACACCACCACCATCGACGGTTATCTTATAAAACAAGGCCGTGACGGATTTTATTACTACATCCAGTCATCGGGCAACAGAACCCAAAATACAGGCACCGTCAGAGCTCACAACCCCGGCAACCGGAGCCTTGCCGAACAGGCCAGCCTGAGATTAAATTCCCGGGCTACAAATCTGCCGGCAGCAACTTACACCACAGTCAAACGTTCAGGAATGGGACAAACTGCTCAGTCAAAGCGAGGCAACAACACGATTCCCTTGACCGGAAGCCCAAAAGCCCTGATTATCTTAATGGAATACGCTGATGTAAAATTCACGGTCAGCAACCCCCAACAAACTTTCGACCAAATGGCCAACCAACAAGGCTACTCCGAGAATGGAGCCACCGGAAGCATCCGCGACTACTTCCGTTACAATTCCTCCGGACAATTCGACCCCGAATTTATTGTATTCGGTCCGGTTACCTTAGAGCACTCACGGGATTTCTACGAAGGAGACATCATGTTCAAAGTCATTCCTGAAATATTCCCGAAAGCAATAGCAATGGGGTTGAACATCACAGAATTCGACAACGACGGCGACGGCATCCTCGATAACTTCTTTATCTATTTTGCCGGTCACAACCAGGCAGAGTCCGGCGAAGCCAATACAATATGGCCACACCGGTCCTCCATGCACAACCTCAATATAACTTATAACGGAATATTACTGGGAGACTACGCCTGTACTTCCGAATTGAAAGGCAGTTCAACTTCCAATCAGCTCTGCGGCATCGGAACATTCTGCCACGAATTCTCACACGTACTGGGACTGCCGGATGTTTACGACCTGAATAGCTCAACAGACGGGGCAACAGCCGGGCTATTTTCATTTTCTCTCATGTCAAACGGAAACTACAACAACGAAGGCAGAACACCTCCGTCAATGAATGCCGTAGAACGCAACATGCTGGGCTGGCTGGAATTGGAAGAACTGAATGCCGGCATTAAAAACTACGAGCTTCCGCCGATTTCCGAAAACAAAGCCTATATGTTCTCCACCGAAAATGAAGGAGAATTTTTCGTACTGGAAAACCGCAATGCAAACAACCCCTGGGACCGGCATATCAATTCTTCCGACCAAGGGACAGGACTTTTGATCTACCACGTCGACCGTTCTGAAAACATGGTCAATGGCCGGACAGCCAAAGAACGCTGGGAATACAGCGGAATAAACAACGTACTTGCGCATCCTTGTTTCCGGCTCATCCCGGCTTCCGGCAAAAAAAACTACGAGCAAGGAGATCCCGGAAACAATATGTTTTTCCCTGGAAATAAAAACGTAACCCAACTGAATTTCGTTCCCTGGTCCGGCGAAGTGCTGGAAAACCGGTTGGAAAGGATAAGACTGGAAAACGACATTATTCATTTTTCCTACTATGCAACAACCACCCTGGCAGAACAGGTAACACTCTCTTCCCGGTCAGCCACAGTCGAAATACTCCATAGCCTTCAGTTGGAAGCCACCCTGCTTCCGGAAGATGTCAGCAACCCCGCAATAATCTGGAGCAGTTCCAACGACTCCATTGCCCGGGTTAACGACAAAGGACTTGTAACCGGCACCCAGGCGGGTACAGCAACCATCACCGCCCGGTCAGCCGACGGAAATGCACAGGCATCCTGCGTTGTCACTGTGCATGCCGGCAACCTCGAAGAAAACCAAAAATTCGACATAGGACAAAGAGAAATCAGAATCGCATGGCCAGAACCGGAAACACCTCAAATATGGGTGATTAAATGGAAAAAACAAAAAAATCAAAACTTTCAGACGCTGGAAAGCGATACCACGCTATTTATCATCAACCAACTGGAACCGGATACAGAATATGAAGTGGAAATCACAGCCATAATAAACGATAACGAAACCGCACCACTCATAAAACAAACACTCAGGACACGTCCCCTCGAAGGACAATTTCCGGTCATCCACGGCATTCGGGCCGATTGGACGGAAGGAGACCGTTTCTGGCCGGTAGTAAATAACATTCCCGGAGAAGTCCGGCGCATTACCTGGAAACTCGATGACAAACCTTTTCCGGTAAGTAGCGACCTGATTCTGCCGGCAGGCGAACACAAACTCCAGGCAGAAATCACAACCGGCGACGGAACCACCGAGACTATTATCCGGCAAATCACTGTAAAACCTAAACAAAAATAACATGCAAAAATATTTACCCTACCTACTGTCAATAACTCTGATATGGGGATGCAAAGACGATGACCTGGAACACCGGACAGCAGAACAACGCAACGCTTTTCTGCAAAAAAACGAAATAGGTATATACAATGGCGATAACCCCATCGTTCTCTTTCAGTCCGACCTGCACCAGCTTGCTTACACCAGTAACGGAAAAAGCTGGCGCATACAAACAGACAACCAGCAACAATACCTTTCCTGCCGGCTAAACGAAAATGCCGTCCCCGGCAAAAACCTGACAGCAATCATTCATACCAAAGATATCGAAGCTATAACCGAAGGAACATATACAGCCGTCGCACTGAAAACAACAGACGAAAAATGCTGGCTATGGCTTCCGGATTTAAATACCGGATTAATAATCCAATACAAAAACTAACCATTTAATTTTATCATTATGAAGAAAAAATTCATCACAATGCTCGTGCTCTTAATGAGCTTAGGACTTAGTTTCAACTCTTGCAGCGATAACGACGACGACCCCATCGAAATCAAAGCAGAATTAACTGTTACCCCTGAAACACTACAATTTTCAGCTTTAGGCGGAAATGACAAAATCATCGTTTCGACCAAACTGAACAGTTGGACATTTACAGCAGACCCTGCCGAGACCTGGTGTACAGCAACAAAAGCAAATGATACCCTTAAAATAGAAGTAGGCGAATTCTCTGAAAAAACAGACCGTACAGCAAAAATTAAAGTAACCTCGGGGAATGAAAACAAAGAAATTACAGTCATCCAGAAAGGAGTCAGCACTGAATTATCCCCGGAAACAAAAGAGGTAACCCTGAACGGTTTCGGTACAGCCATCCAAATCAAAATAACTGCCACCGACGAAAACTGGGAAGCCGTAGCCGACGAAAACTCTCCCTGGCTCCGTCCGTCCAAAGAAGGCGAATACCTGGTAATCCGGGCCACTTTGACTGAATCCGACAGAAACGGTACCATCCTGCTCTCCCTGAACGATGCTAAAACCACCGTCACTGTAAATCAGACAGGAGCCTCCTTCAACGTCGGCGATTTATATCTGGGAGAAGACGGTACAGCCGTCGGTGTCATCATCAACAAAGACGAAGCAAACAACAACATTTATATCATTTCGACAGAAGAGCGTCAAATACCATTTACTAATGGCACTGACAATAAAGTGTATATCAGAACAGACAACAAAGACGGGAAAAAAGCCCTGGAAATATTAAAAGCCGAAGAAAACTGGAAAGAAAAGTATACCATTGCAACCTACTGTGAAGAAATAGAAGAAAAAACCAAAATAAACGGCTGGTACATTGCGGCTGGATATGAAAATGAAGTATGGAATGCCCTAAACGACAATAAAGACGCCATTAACAACGCCTTAAAATCTTCAGGGAATCAAGAATTAGGAAGCAGCAAAGATAATTATCAGGAATTCTGGACTTCTACTCCTTCATTCTCAGCAGGCGATACCTATGCTACCTCAATAACAATGAGACAACTCGATTTCTCGAAATACGCATGGAAAACTCCGAGCTACAGCTACATCGCCCGTTGTGTCCTCAGAATACAATACATCAACGAGTAAAACTTACAGAAAACTCTGACAACTATTTCATCAGAGCTAAATTTCAATAAAAAGAAAATCGCGATAAAAGCATATTTTATCGCGATTTTCTTTCCCTATCCAAAAACTCCTCAATTAATATTTATCCATCAGAACTTTAATCCGTCAATTAAAAATCTGCAAGACTGTCCTCTTCAGGTCCGCAAAAACGCTCATCCTTCCCCAAAAACAACCCCCTGTTATGTCCACAACACACAGAGGGTCAGAATCAACTTTAACAACATTCCTGAAAGCAGGCAAACAATTACAGACTTCCGTCATCACCACACTTTTCGGCACTAAAACCATCAGCACTATAAGCGGCCAGCAACTGTTCCAGGTCTCTCCCCTGCCGGGTATAATGCATAAGCATATGATTCACCAAATCATTATAGCTCTGCATCCCGACAATAGCCGACAAACGTTGAGCCCAGGCATCATTCACATTTCTCCTTTCCTTTGAAGAAATACTATGCTCCATCATATAAATGCCATATCCAATCTGCATTTGACGAACTCCCTCGTTCCACTGAAAATTATGCAAATCAGTAAACATTTTTATCAACCGTCTGACCCGAACCTGAAGTATTTCCAGACGAGCCTTCTCAGAACGGGCTTCCGTTGCAGTCGGGCACATCATCCGGGCCTCATTCAGATAAAACTGTCTCATTTCCCGTTCATTTAACACCTGAAAAGGCAATTCACCTTGCTGTGCTTGTGTGGCTCGAACACCGGGAGTTTTGTCATTTATCGTATTCATAGTGCATGATTTTAGACACAGCGGTAAGTGAAAAATAAATAACGGTCCCGCCTTTCCCGTTGTTCGACACCACGAAGGCCGGGGACGCATTAACGTTCCCCACGGGGGTGCGGGAACCGTATACCAAGATAGCAGGCAAAATTACCTACAATGTAACAAACAAGTTTCCCTGCCTTCGTGAATATGTCGAACGGTACAAATATATAACTTTTCTGCCAATTCTGAAACAAAAAAGTACAATTATGACATTTTAATTTGGGGGACACAAAAAAATCACCTGATTAGCATAAAAGCCCCTTTCTTCACATAGCGGGGAGGATTATTCTTTTCGCGTCCACGGGCAGTAATAATATAATAATAAGTTCCCGGATTGGCATATTTTCCATTAATCTTTCCATCCCATCCACCTCCCGGATCAGACCATTCGTAAATCTTTCGTCCCCAACGATTCAGGACCACTCCATGAAAATCCTCAACGGAAAGAGCTCTGGCCATAAAAACATCATTCTTTCCATCACCATTGGGAGTAAATACATTCGGAACATCCACCATAGACTCTATCACATTAACGTAATGAGCTTTCGTCGTATCCTGACATTTATTCCCCTGCTCATTTACAGCAATCAACAGCACTTTATATCTTCCGGTATGCTCATAAACATACGAAAACTCCTCCTGAGTACGAATCTGACCGTCCAGCAAACTATCAGCAAGATAAGGCATATACATTTCCATATCCGTAGTATCCTTAAACAACAACCACTCATACGAATCGGCATTCACACTATTATTATGAAAAAAAACCTCCAAAGGAGCCTGTCCCATCTGCTCCCCCACCTCACCGACAATATCCACTGTATTCAAAAGTTCCGGTTCTGCCTCTGCTTTCGGAATCACCGACACGTACTTCTCCGGTTTGCTTATCCACGGAAAACCGAACTTGTCCGTAATTGTAACCGTCACGGTCATATCATGCTCATCCACCGCAATAGCTTCCTCTTTGGGCTTAAAAGCATATTCATAATTCGGAAACTCCCGGGGAACAGACTTATCAGAAACCAGATAATAAACATGTGATTTATCTCCCTCGAAAGGCTGATAATTGCCATAGCGGTAAACGGGAATCTGAAAATCTGTAATTTCAGCAATAGAAACAGCCTTACAATTAAAAAGGTCCGTCAAATGAATTGAAAATTCAGGCACATAATCAAAAAATACATGAAACACCGGAGCAGACCTGGAAACCACCCCGTCTCTTTCCGCCTGAAAAGCATAAACCCCGTCGCCCAACAGAGCAACTTCCAGCTCAACAGTATCCGAATCCGACACCGGTTGAGGAATTCCATTATAACTCCAGGAAAAACGCCAGGGATGCCCTCCCTCTTCAGGAGTAAAAACAATACGTCCGAAAGGTTTTGTATTAGCTTGATCTTGTATGGCATACAAAGTCTCACCATAATAATTATTTTTTATTACTTCTCCGCATCCGGCAAACCGAATCTGTCCGGAAACAATCTGACTCCATCCTCCCAGTAACAGAAATAAAAAAACAATACGTCTCATGTGTTCATCCTGATTGAAGTATATTCCGTTACAAAAATAAACATTCCGGCGTCTAAATTGCCTGCTTAGGGATTAATTTTTAATTTTGCACCGGAAAAACAGATTTCAGCAAAATATTTATCTTTTACGATAAGACCGGAAAAACTCCAATTTCATCCGCATGCAAACAAATAATGCATGAACAATTAAAATTTATTAAGACGTGGATTTTATCAATGAGCTGAACAGTAATCAGCAAGCTGCAGTTTTAAATACCGAAGGACCCTCTCTGGTCATTGCAGGAGCGGGTTCGGGCAAAACCCGTGTATTAACCTACCGCATAGCCCAACTGCTGAGCCAGGGTGTACCAGCCTACAAAATACTGGCACTGACCTTTACCAACAAAGCAGCCCGGGAAATGCAGAAGCGTATCTCAGAACTTGTCGGTTCGGAAATTGCCGCCAACCTGTGGATGGGAACTTTCCATTCTGTTTTTTCCAAAATCCTGCGCTTTGAAGCCGAAAAACTTGGGTACACATCCAGCTATACCATCTACGACACCCAAGACTCTAAAAATCTGATAAAAACCATCGTCAAAGAATTAAAACTGGATGATAAAATTTACAAACCCAGCGTCCTTTTAGGTCGCATTTCCATGGCAAAAAACAACCTGATTGTCGCCCAGAGCTATTGCCAGTCCTCACGGATTTTATCCGAAGACACAGCAGCCAAACGGCCCCTATTGGGTGAAATCTACAAAATTTATCAGCAACGGTGTAAAAACAGCGATACCATGGATTTTGACGACCTGTTGCTGGAAACCAACATTTTATTGCGCGACCATCCGGACATCCTGACCAAATACCAACAAAAATTCAACTACATCCTGGTGGATGAGTATCAGGACACGAACTATTCCCAATACTTAATCATAAAAAAATTATCGGAAAACCACCGGAATCTCTGCGTTGTCGGGGACGATGCGCAAAGTATCTATTCTTTCCGGGGAGCCCGCATCGAAAACATACTGAATTTCAAAAACGATTATCCGGATTATAAATTATACAAACTGGAACAAAACTACCGGTCTACGACAACCATCGTGGATGCGGCCAATTGCGTCATCAGTAAAAACAAAGAACAAATTCCTAAACGGACTTTTTCCGAAAATGAAGAAGGCGAAAAAATCAAAGTCCTCCGGGCTCTATCCGACAAAGAAGAAGGATTTCAGGTAACCCATGAAATTTTCCGGCTGGCCAACTACGAACAGCAGGAATACAGCGACTTTGCCATTCTGTACCGGACTAATGCTCAATCGCGTATCCTGGAAGAAGCACTCCGGAAAAGAAATATTCCTTACAAAATATACGGAGGCCAATCTTTCTACCAACGCAAAGAAGTCAAAGACCTCTTAGCATATTTCCGGCTCACTGTCAACCAAAATGATGAAGAAGCTTTCAAGCGAATCATCAACTATCCCCGCCGGGGAATAGGAGATTCCACCGTTGAAAAAATACAAGACATCGCCGGAAAATACCACGTCAGTCTGTGGACTGTCCTCTGCAATCTGAATAAAGTAGCAAATATATTCAATGCCGGAACCATTGCTAAACTGCAAAAATTCGGAAGCATGATAGAAAAGTTCAAAGAACTGACCGCCAAGGAAAATGCCTATGATGCAGCCGGTATCATCGCCCGTTCTTCCGGCATCATCGACGACCTCTCCAACGATGAAACTCCGGAAGGAATCTCCCGGAAAGAAAACATCCAGGAACTTTTAAACGGTATCAAGGACTTCAGCGAAACAGCCTACAAAGAAGGAAAAGACGACAAACTGCCTGCTTTTCTGGAAGGAGTCGCCCTCCTTACCGACCTGGACGGTGAAAAAGAAAGCGACCACAACAAAGTCACTTTAATGACCATCCACTCCTCCAAAGGACTGGAATTCGCCAATGTATTTATCACAGGCCTGGAAGAAGACCTCTTTCCTGCTCAGCAATGCACGGTAAATCCGGCAGCACTGGAAGAAGAACGGCGTCTCTTCTACGTTGCCCTTACCCGGGCAGAAAAACGTGCTTTCATATCATATTCCGTATCAAGATATAAAAACGGACAGATTGTATCTTCACGGCCTTCCCGGTTTATTGAAGAAATTGACCAGGAATTTCTGGAGGGGCATATCCCCTTGCGGAATACACCTTCGTCTTTCAAATTGAAAAACACCCCCACCGCCGGCAACCCCAAAAAAACTACGATCTCCCTGAATCCTGTTACAAAAACAGACATTCCCGACCTGGACCGGTCCAAGCTACAACCCATTGAAGCTAATCAGGTCGTTCCCGGAATGATTATTTTTCATCCCACTTTCGGAACTGGCAAAGTAATCAACCTCGAAGGTCTGGGAGTTCAGAAAAAAGCAAAAGTTATATTTAAAGAAGGGGGAGCAAAAACCCTATTGTTAAAATTTGCAAAAATATACACACAACAAGAATAAATTTAATCACAGGAACAAGTAAAAATCTTATATTTGCCGCATAAATCTGAGGTCCATTAACTTATTCACATTTCCGGGAAGGGAACTTGAATGCACTAACACAAAAAACAAGACCAATATTCCGGAATCATAGGTACAGATACTGAACATTTTAAACACCCTGAAAAACAAATTGCAGTCGACCTGCGCAAAAATAAAACCATCATTTATAATGGAAGAACTCGAATATAATACCCAAAAGAAAAAACTATTACTCCCCGAATACGGACGAAATATACAAAAAATGGTTGATTATCTGCTAACCATTGAAGACCGGGAAGAAAGGACCAGAGCCGCCAAAACAGTAATTGATGTCATGGGCAATCTTTATCCTCATCTCCGGGATGTACCCGATTTTCGTCATAAACTGTGGGACCACCTGGCAATCATGTCGGAATTTAAATTGGATATTGACACCCCTTACCCGCTTCCATCCATGGAAAAACTCCAGGAAAAACCAGAAAAACTACCCTACAATACAGCACACATTAAATACCGGCATTACGGGAAATTAGTCGAAAAACTGATTGAAGAAATACGCCGGCAAGAAGACCCTGAACAGAAAAGAGCTCTGATTGTACTGACAGCCAATCATATGAAAAAATCTTTCCTGACCTGGAACAAAGACAGCGTGGAAGACGAACAGATTTACAACGACATCAACACATTATACGGCAGCACCCTGATCCTTCCGGAAGGAATGACACTTTCCAACCCCAAAGACTTACTCCAGAAAAAAAGCAAACCGAGTTCAAACAAGCCGATGAACAACAACAAAAACTACCAGAAAAACAATAACAACAAAGGCAATAACAACCGGCAATTCTATAAAAAACAAAACAACGGGAATTAAAAGTTGTCATGCAGGCAGTAACCATATTCGGAAGCAACTCAGGCAAAAAGCAAGAATTAATCATTCAGGCAATCCGTCAGCTCTCCCAGACAGGAGAGATTGTTCTAAGTTCATCGTTTTATGAAACCGAACCTTGGGGCTTTAAATGTCATGAAAATTTTCTGAATCAAATCACAATCTTTGAAACCCTCTTATCACCGGAAGAATTCCTGAAAACCTGTCTCGATATTGAAAAAAAACTGGGGCGGGTCCGTACATCAAACGGTCCGCGCTATTCCCCCCGTCCCATCGACATTGACCTGCTATTCTGCGATTCCCAAATCATAAATACACCAACTTTAACCCTACCACATCCACGCCTGAGCGAACGGAATTTCGTATTGATTCCTCTGGCAGAAATTATGCCGGATTTTGTCCATCCAGTCCTGGGAAAAACAATAGCCAACCTTCTGACAGAATCCCCGGACCGGCTGCAAGTAAAGAAATCAGATATTTTTCCGGTCTGATTTCATCACGAAAAACGCTGAATTTCCGCACCGATGGCATTCAACTTTTCATCTATCTGCTCGTATCCGCGGTCAATCTGGTCGATATTATGTATCGAACTTGTTCCTTGTGCCGAAAGTGCCGCAATCAACAGAGCAATTCCTGCACGTATATCCGGAGAAGTCATTTTCGTTGCTCTGAGCTGTGCCTCATGATTCTGTCCGATAACAGTAGCCCGGTGAGGGTCACAAAGGATAATCTTCGCTCCCATATCAATCAGCTTATCGACAAAAAACAAACGGCTCTCAAACATTTTCTGATGAATCAGGACACTTCCTTTTGCCTGAGTTGCCACAACCAGAAAAACGCTCAGCAAATCAGGCGTCAAACCCGGCCACGGAGCATCTGCAACCGTCAATATCGAACCATCAATAAAATCCTCTATCATATAATGCTCCTGACGCGGAATGTAAAGATCATCCCCTTTCTCCTCCACCCGGATACCTAAACGCCGGAAAGCATCGGGGATAATTCCCAATTGCCGCAAATTAACATCTTTAATGGTAATCTCCGACCGCGTCATAGCTGCCAAACCGATGTAACTTCCCACCTCAATCATATCCGGCAAACAACGATGATGACACCCTTTCAATTCCTTCACCCCTTCTATGGTGAGCAAATTGGAAGCAATACCGGAAATACGGGCTCCCATAGCCTTCAACATAATACACAACTGCTGTATATAAGGTTCGCAAGCAGCATTATAAATAGTTGTAACCCCCTCTGCCAGCACAGCCGCCATAATAATATTAGCCGTACCCGTTACAGAAGCTTCATCCAACAACATATAACAACCTTTCAGCTTTTCTGCCGAAGCCCGGAAATACCCCTCAGAACTATTATAATCAAAAGTCGCACCCAATTTCTCAAACCCCAGGAAATGGGTATCCAAACGCCGGCGGCCTATCTTATCTCCCCCCGGCTTAGGAATTATTCCGCAACCGTAAACCGCCAGCAAAGGCCCCAAAATCATTATAGACCCCCGCAAACTGACTGCCTTTTTATAAAAATCTTCCGTCTCAAAATAAGCAAAATCAATGTCAGAAGCCTGAAAAACAAATTCGCCGTGAGCAGGATGTTCAACCTGTACACCCATGCCCTGAAGCAATTCTATCAGCTTCATAACGTCAAGAATCTCAGGAACATTGGAAATCACTACCTTTTCCTGGGTCAGCAGGCAAGCACAAATCACCTGAAGAGCCTCATTTTTAGCACCTTGCGGACAAAGTTCTCCTTTCAGTCTCCTCCCGCCGGTAATTACAAATCTACTCATAACTTTACAAGTCATCAAATCACGTCAAGACAAAAGTCCCCGTTTTTCATTATTATTCATTTGCTCATCAACATTTTACATCCTGCACTTTTTCCCTCTCCGAATGTTTTTCAAAATTATAAAAAAAGAATACACTACAAAAATAACTCTTCACAGATATTGGCTTAAACAAATTATATAGCTACATTTGTAAAATAATGTTTGAAAATAAAGAGATTAATCCATGAAAAGCTTTCTGAAATACACTTTAGCCACCATTGTCGGAGTCATTATCGTTAACATAATCATCTTTTTCATCTTCCTGCTCTTTATCAGCGCGATTGCCGCATTCTCTGAAAAAAATGTGGATATAAAAAACAATAGCATCCTCACCATAAAATTCGACGGCGAAATTCTGGACCGCACTTCAGATCATCCTCTGGATAATATTAACCTTTTTTCTCTGACCCCAAAGAAAAACCTGGGGATGAACAAAATCCTGGCATGCATAAAAAATGCAGCCGTAGACTCGCGAATCACTGGAATATACCTGGACCTTACGGAAATACAAGGTAATTTCGGGGCACTGGCTTTCACCGAAGAAATCCGGAACGCACTGGCCAAATTCAAAGAAAGCGGTAAATTCATTTACAGCTATTCCAATTTAGGATACTCCCAGAAAAGTTACTATTTGGCCACCATAGCAAACAAAATCTTTGTAAATCCGGAGACTCCGCTCTTATTGTCGGGAATGAGCAGTAATATCTCATTTTACAAAGAAACATTAGAAAAATTAGGAATACAGGCTGAAGTAGTCAAAGTCGGCAAATTTAAATCGGCAGTAGAACCCTTTATCTCCACCGAGATGAGCGAAGCCAACCGCGAACAGGTAAAAAAATATCTCGATTCTTCCTGGGGCACAATCACCAAAGCGATTTCCGCAAGCCGCAATATTCCGGTTGATTCCATCAACAGGCTTGCTAACCATTTTGATATATACACCACGGGGCAATTCAAGGATTGGGGGTATTTTGACAGCATTGTCTACGAAGACCAGATGCTCAACATTTTAAAGGAAAAATGCGACCTACCCGCTTCCCGGAAATTAAACCAAGTGTCACTGACAGATTATCAAAAGGCATCTGTTCCTGTCCCCGGTAACGAATATACCAAAGAAAAAATAGCGGTTATCTATGCACAAGGAGAGATTGGCATGGAACAATCAGCCAATACTATCGGACCGGAATTGGCGAAAACCATTCGCAAAGTACGTGAAGACAATAATGTCAAAGCCATTGTCCTGCGGGTAAACTCACCGGGCGGAAGTGCCTTGACTTCCGACATTATTTGGCGGGAAACCAACTTAGCCCGTCAGACCAAACCCCTGATTGTATCCATGGGCAATGTTGCCGCTTCAGGAGGTTACTACATCTCCTGCGCTGCCGATACCATTGTTGCCGAACCGACTACACTGACCGGTTCCATCGGTATCTTCGGAATGTTTTTCAATGGAGAAAAACTAATTAAAGACAAAATCGGAATCCATACAAACACAGTAAAAACAAACGAACACAGCAATTTTGGAGGCAGCTATCCCTTGCCAATACCCATCAGTTCACGCCCCCTGACAACATATGAACGAAATGTTCTGCAAAACTATGTCAACCGGGGATATGAAACATTCCTGAACCGTGTAATGGCAGGCCGTGGCCTATCCCGCACCAAACTGGACGTCATTGCCGAAGGACGGGTATGGACAGGCGAAGATGCCCGGAAAATAGGATTGGTTGACGTATTGGGAGGATTAGAAGATGCCATTCAGATTGCAGCTCACAAAGCAGGCATTGAAAAATACAATATCGCCGAATATCCGGTACTCAAAAATCCCATTGAAGAATTTTTTACAGACTTGACAGGCAATGTCAAAACCAGCATGCTGAAAGAAGAGTTAGGTACTTTGTATCCCGCCTGGGAACAGTTGAAAAACACAATCCGCAATCAGGGACTTCTGGCCCGGATACCTTACGACATCTCTAACTAATAATTTTACGGCTATGGCATACACAAAAGTCTTATTATTGCCGCTAAGCATCATCTACGGACTCGTCGTTCAAACCAGGAATTTCTTTTTTCACATCGGAATCCTGAAATCCCGCAGCTTCAGTGTGCCTGTCATTTGTGTCGGTAATATCACGGTAGGAGGAACCGGAAAAACACCACATACCGAATTATTGATAGCCGAATTGAAAAAAAAATTCAGAGTTGCCTGTCTGAGCAGAGGATACAAACGAAAAACCTCCGGATTTGTCCTGGCCGGTGCCAATTCGACGGTCCGTCAAATCGGAGACGAACCCATGCAAATAAAAAACAAATTTCCGGACATTGTAGTTGCATGCGACGGCAACAGAATCCGGGGGATTGAAAAACTACTAAGCCAAAATCCCGCTCCGGAAGTCATTATTTTAGATGATGCTTTCCAGCATCGTTATGTTCAAGCCGACAAAAACATCGTATTGGTGGACTACAACCGGCCTGTACACGAAGATTGCCTGTTACCTGCCGGACGTCTGCGGGAACACACAAGTGCTCTGAAACGGGCCGATTACATTATCGTCACCAAATGTCCGCCAAACTTACAACCCATAGAACGCCGCATCCTGTCCAAACACCTGAAAATAAAACCTTACCAACAACTGTTTTTTACGACACTCAAATACGGAAATATTCAGGGACTTTCCTCCCGGGCCATACACATCCAACCGGGAAAAGATTCCGGAATCCTGTGTATAACGGGAATTGCCCGGCCGGCACCTTACATTGAATACTTAAAAACTTTTACCTCTCACGTGACGGAACTGCATTATCCGGACCATCACAACTTCACCAAGAAAGACATCCAGCACATAGAAAAAACCTTTCAGGAAATCAAACACGAAAAAAAATACATTTTCACCACTGAAAAAGATGCGGTTCGCCTGAAAACATGTAATCTGACCGAAGAAGTTAAAAAACGGATTTATTATATCCCCGTAGTACCCGTATTTATTAAAAATGAAAGTTCATTTTTAAACGAAATATCAGAATATGTACGAAAAAATCAAAAATAGCGCAAACTACATCACACGCTTCCTTGAAAATGAAAAATATACGATTGGTATAATACTGGGAACAGGCTTAGGAGAGTTGGGAAAATCAATAGAAATAAAACACACCATTCCTTATGCCGCCATCCCGAATTTTCCGGTTTCCACAGTACAAGGCCATAAAGGCAACCTGCTGATTGGAAAATTCGGAGGCAAAAATGTCATTGCCATGCAAGGACGTTTCCATTACTACGAAGGTTATCCGATGCAAGAAGTTACCTTCCCGGTAAGAGTCCTGCATGAAATAGGTGTAAAACAATTATTTGTTTCCAACGCAGCAGGAGGAGTAAACACCTCATTCCTGACCGGAGAACTGATGATTATCACAGACCACATCAATCTGTTTCCGGAACATCCGCTACGGGGCAAAAATCTGGACGAATTGGGACCGCGTTTTCCGGGAATGACTGAAGCTTATAGCCCGCGACTCATCCGAATAGCGGAAGAATGCGGCCGGAAACTGAATATAAACCTCCGGCACGGAGTGTATGCCGGTTTGCAAGGACCTTCATTTGAAACACCGGCCGAATACAACTGGATTCGTGTAATCGGAGGAGATGCAGTAGGAATGTCCACCGTTCCGGAAATCATCGTAGCGCGCCACATGGACATGGAATGTTTCGGCATATCAGTGATTACCAACAGTACTGCTTCCCCCGAAGCAATCAAAACCAATCACACAGAAGTCCAGGACATCGGAAAAACGGCCCAGCCCCGGATGACTGCCCTGTTCCGCGAAATTATTTCGAGACTTTAATTTACTGTAAAAATGATATTTATATACGTCCCGAACATCATTTCAAGAACACAAAAGAATAATGATAATTAATATAAAAATGCATATAAATATCCAAACATCACCCCAAACATATTAAACCAACCTCAACCTATGGCTTCCATAATCCATTCTATGACGGGTACAAAAATGGCAGTCATAATCCCCATCACTCCTATAGCCAATCCACTGACAGCACCTTCTATAGTCCCCAGTTCCATAGCCCGGGCCGTCCCGAGCCCATGAGCCGCCGAACCCAAAGCCAAGCCACGGGCAATACGGCTTTTTATACCCAAACGCTCCAAAATAAACGGTCCGGTAATTCCTCCGAAAATTCCGACGACAATAACCACTACAGCAGCAATAGAAGGAATTCCCCCCGAACGTTCTGCAATACTCATTGCTATCGGAGTAGTAACAGACTTCGGCTCCAAAGAAGCTATCAAAACCTGGTCTGCACCAAAATAACGGGCAATAGAAATGACACTTACAATACCCGTAATACATCCGGCAAAAATTGACGTAATAATGGAAACAGCATTCTCTTTCAGCCGGGCAATCTGCTCATACAATAAATATCCCAACACTACCACTGTCGGACCTAACATAAAATTAATAATCCGGCTTCCCTTTTCAAAAGATTCAAAAGAAATCCCTAACACATGAATAACTACAGCCAAAACAGGAATAGACACCAACAAAGGATGTAATATATTGAGCCTGGTCTTGCGGAACAACCAAACAGATGCCAGATAAACTCCTGTCACCAGGGTCAGAATGAAAACTTCAGAATTTAATAATTGTTTCATAAAAACATTTTACTTCAGATTCACAAACAATACTCTTTCCCCTATCTGTCCTCAGCCCCTTTCCGATGCTTTTCGAACCATTGCTGGACAAAAGCAACCACCACAATAACAACCACAGTACTCACCCCGCAGGCAATCACCACAGCCTGCCAAAACTGTGAGAGAATATCAAGCGCATTGACAATGCCCACACCCGCAGGAACAAAAAAAAGAGCCATATTATCACAAAGGAACTTTGCAACAGGCTTAATCCGCTCAGGCTTTACAATCTTCAGACACAAAGCGGCAAATAACAACATCATTCCTATGACACTCCCGGGAATAAATCCGTTAATCAACCAACCGACCCATTCACCAAGAACAAAAAAAAGCAATATAATAAAAATACCAGACAACATATCAACTGCTATATTATTATGTTATAAATCCGACTCTTGCAAAACAATCCCTGCCCCGAATCTTCCGGCAGCTTTCCCATCCCGGCGATAAGAAAAAAAATGCTCCGGATGGCAGACTGAACACATACCCGCCACTTCAATATGCTCCGGCTTCAGACCGGCATCCACCAATTCTTTCCGGTTGGCAGCCCACAAATCCACCTGAAACTTACCCGGACTTCTACCGGCAAACACGACCTCTCCCGCATCCGGAAATAAACGTTCAAAAGAAACAGCTACCTCCTCATCCACCTCAAAACAACATTTCCCAATCGACGGACCAATCCCTGCAAGAATACTTCCGGGACAACATCCGAACTGCTGCTGCATCACCTTCACAGTTTCCATTGCAATCCGGGCAACAGTACCCCGCCAACCGGCATGCACAGCAGCTACCACCCGCCTTACCGGCTCATACAGCAAAACAGGGACACAATCTGCCGACAACACCATCAGACACACACCCGCATCAGCAGTTACCAAAGCATCCGTCTCCGGCAAACGGCTCTCCCTGTCCAAGCCGCCACAACCAGCATCCCAGGCAGTCACAACACATACATGAGCAGAATGAACCTGATGTGCTGTCACCAGGCAATCCGCCCGGAAACCAACAGCCTTCGCCAAACTTAAACGGTTCTGTCGAATCAATCCGGACTCCGCAGGCTCTGTAAATCCGATATTTTTCAATCCGGAAGATACAAAGTGATTTATTCCCCGGCAGGCAGACAAATGCTGAAACTGATAAAACGGAAATTCTCCATTATCTCTATATCGCATCACTTTTCATATTTAAGACAAAAGTAATTCAGAGAACTTTCAATTCCTAAATTCGTAGAACAAAAACAAATCAGAAAATCATCAAATTTCAAAATTATGTGGCAAGAATTTATCCGTTTACGGGAAAACTACCTAAAACAAATTGTCGCAGAAAATGACGCTTACCGGGAATACCTCCGGGATCATTTTTTGTATGAAATTTTCAAACTGGCAGGTCATCTGCTGCCCGAAGAACAATTTCAATATATCATCCACAATAACAAACGTCCGCACGAACCGGAACAACTCCGGGTTTATGACTTGTGGCAAGCCTGGCTTTATACAAAAGAACAGGCGGACAAACACCAGACATTCAGCATGGAACTGATACAAAAAATCAATGCCAAAGTAATGAAACATACCGGCAAAGAAATCACCACCACAATAGGACGCTATGACAGTTCACTCGGCGATTTCAGATTGGAAGAAGATTACAACAGCGTTTATCCCATCGCTGCTTATACCCAAATACCGGAACTATTGAATGCACTCTGCCGGAAAGTAAATGCTGAATCCCAGGAAGGCAAAGTTATTCCTCTGATAAAGACAGGCATACATTACCTATTTGAATTTGCACATATAAAACCTTTTGGCGAAGGAAACACCGAAACCGGAATGCTAAGCATGAACTACCTGTTTCTCCGCCACCACCAACCTTTACTCATCATTTTTTCTGAAGACCGACCGGAAGCTCTCAATGCCATCAAATCAAAAGACATAAGCCAGACACCCGAAGAATTTGAATATTTTATGCTAAAAGAACAAATCAAATTTCTGAAAAAAGAAACCGATTGAAATTTTTTACCAGAAAATCAACAGCTTCATGTCCTGAAAAAAGTTTTCATTTTTCTTTGCAGTTTATAATGAATGATTTATCTTTGCGGACCGATAATGAAAGGAATAATTATAAAATTTACATACAATGAAAAAAGGCATACATCCTGAAAATTACAGATTGGTAGCGTTTAAAGATATGTCTAATGGTACGACTATCATCACTAAATCGACTGCAACAAGCAAAGAAACCATTGAAATTGATGGCATTGAATATCCGTTGATTAAATTAGAAATTTCCAATACTTCACATCCGTTCTATACCGGTAAAGTTAAATTAGTAGATACTGCCGGTCGCGTGGATAAATTCATGAATCGCTACAAAGAGCACATGGAAAAAAGAAAGAAATAAATTCTTTCCGGACGATATATTGAAAACGCTGCTCTTTACCGGGCAGCGTTTTTTTATAACCACAACTTTCAGCACATTCAATAATTCACACATTATAACCATGATTCACATGCAATGGCATGGGATTTGCGCTATAAGTAGTGAAGCCGATTTTTATGGAAAGAGATGACATAATGTCAGTCTTTCAAAAGCAAAGAATTTTCATAACAACTAAAACAAGAGAGGAAAAGTGAAATGGATAAAATAAATCTGAAAGCAGTGTTATTAGAGAATATCGGAGAAGATTCGGCAGATTTTCTGCCCATCATGGGGGATGAAAAAGAGCTGCTGAATGACAATATGCAAATTCCTGACACCCTGCCAATTTTACCACTCCGCAATACGGTTTTATTTCCGGGAGTAATTATCCCGATAAATATTGGCCGGGACAAATCCCTGCAACTCATCCGGGACTCTTATAAACAAAATGCCATGATCGGTGTTATTGCCCAAAAAGACACCAACACTGAAAACCCGACTATGAATGACCTGTACAAAATAGGTACAGTGGCCTCTATTCTGAAAATCCTGGAAATGCCGGATGGGACCACCACTGCAATCATACAGGGTAAAAAAAGATTTGAACTCGAAGACATCCTGTACGACGAACCTTATCATGTCGGGAAAATCCGGACCCAAAAAGAAGAAAGCCTTCCCGAAAATGACCCGGAATACAATGCTATTTCCGAATCATTAAAGGATATGGCCGGGAAAATTGTGAAATATTCCAGTAACATACCCAATGAAGCAGGATTTGCGCTCAAAAACATTGAAAGCATGTTATTCCTGATTAACTTCATCTCATCAAACACCGATATAGATTACCGGAACAAACAGGAATTACTGGAAATTGACAACCTGAAACAAAGAGCAATCAAACTACTGGAAATCCTAAGCAAGCAAGTCAGTTTATTGGAATTGAAAAACGATATCCAGAAAAAAGTAAAAATGGATATCGACAAACAGCAAAGGGAATATTTCTTACATCAGCAGATGAAAACCATACAGGATGAACTGGGTGGCAATCCGATAGATGAAGAAATACAGGAACTGGAAGAACTGGCAAACCATAAGGAATGGAATAAAAATGTCCGGGAAATCTTCAACAAGGAATTAAATAAGTTAAAAAGATTAAATCCGGCAGCACCTGATTATTCAGTACAATCCAATTATCTGCGTGAAATGCTGGACCTCCCCTGGAACCATTGTTCCACGGACAATCTGGACCTGAACCATGCCCAAAAGATACTGGATGCAGACCATTTCGGATTGGAAAAAGTAAAAGAAAGAATCCTGGAATATCTGGCAGTACTAAAATTGAAAGCAGACATGAAATCCCCGATTTTATGCCTGTACGGACCTCCGGGTGTCGGAAAAACATCCCTGGGAAAATCTATAGCCAAAGCAATAAACCGCGAATTCGTCCGCATGTCACTGGGTGGACTGCATGACGAATCAGAAATCCGCGGCCACCGGAAAACATACATCGGAGCCATGCCGGGCCGGATTTTGCAAAACATAAAAAAAGCAGGTACTTCCAATCCCGTATTTATACTGGACGAAATTGACAAAGTAGGTACCGATTTCCGGGGAGACCCGCAGTCAGCCCTGCTGGAAGTACTGGACCCGGAACAAAACGGCAATTTCCACGACAACTTCCTTGACATCGATTACGACCTGTCAAAAGTGATGTTTATCGCTACTGCAAACGACCTGAGTACGATAGCCCCTCCTTTACGGGACAGAATGGAAATCATAGAAGTAAGCGGCTATCTGCTTGAAGAGAAAAGAGAAATTGCCAAACGTCACCTGATTCCCAAACAATTGGAAAATCATGGCATCAAAGCTGAAAACGTAACCATTCCGGATGATATCATCGACCTGGTGATAGAAAAATATACCCGGGAGTCCGGTGTAAGAAGCCTGGACATGACAATAGCCAAACTTATGCGCCATGTTGCACGCAAAGTAGCTGCCAACAAAAAGTTTACCATAACTTTCGACGAAGCCAAAATAAAGGAATATCTGGGTAGCCCCATTTTCTCACGCGAAGAATATCAGGGCAACGAACTACCCGGAGTTGTCACGGGTCTGGCATGGACAGCCGCCGGAGGAGAAATTCTATACATAGAATCCAGCTATAGTAAAGGAAAAGGACACCTGAGTCTCACCGGTAATCTGGGGGATGTCATGAAAGAATCGGCAACACTGGCACTGGAATATATAAAATCCCATGCAGACGAAATCGGTATCGAAGAAAAAACACTCGAAGAAAACGACATTCACATCCACGTCCCGGCCGGAGCTGTCCCGAAAGACGGACCTTCTGCCGGCATCACAATGGTAACCGCCTTAGTTTCATCTCTTACCGGGAGGAAAGTAAAAAAAGCCATTGCAATGACAGGGGAAATCACCCTCCGCGGCAAAGTGCTGCCCGTTGGAGGAATACGTGAAAAAATACTGGCTGCAAAACGCGCCGGAATCAAAGAAATCATCCTTTGCAGTCAAAATAAAACAGATATTGATGATATTAAAAAAGAATATCTGAAAGGATTGAAATTCCACTATGTAGACTCTATCGCAGAAGTTCTGAAAACAGCACTTCTCTGAGTTGTTCCCCCATTTCCTGAAAAACGACAACTCCCGTCCGGAGTTGTCGTTTTTTATCAATAAGTCACTGTTACAAAGCCGAGAGTACCGCAAATATACCCAACGACAACAAAATCAGAAAAATCAAGTCCACTAAGGAAATAATCAACCCGGCAACAGCCAAACCACGCGGAGACTTAAAAATCCCACAGAAAGAAAATATAAGACCCAATAACCACAATAACCACCCCCATACAGGAACCCAACCCAAAAACAAAGCAATTAAAGCCAGTACAAAACCAGCCACTCCGATTCCGTTAGAACGGGGAGATTGTTGATTAATGATAATAGTTTGCTTTCCCTGTTCCTGATTTTTGACTTCTTCCATAATATTCCATGTTTAACATTAAAAACTTCATCCATCCCCGGCTTTGCCCCGCGTCCTATTCACTCAAACTCTGTGTAAGCTTTTTCACTAACTTGTATTTATTGAAAAATTCCTTCAAAATAACCCGGAAAACAGTGTAAGAAGGAATAGCGAGAATCATACCCGGAATACCGGCCAGACTGCCTGCCATCAAAATTACCAAAAAAATTTCCAGAGGATGGGCATGTACACTATTTCCATAGATAAAAGGCTGGAAAACCACATTATCTACCAATTGAGTCAACAACATAACAATCGTCATATAAATCAACAAAGGCAACATCTGGTGATAAAATTCCATATCCAGATTCAAAACAATACCCACTGCCAAACCAAAACAAATTCCAATCAAAGGACCAATATAAGGAATTACATTCAATACCCCCGTAACCAGTCCGATAACAATAGCATGATTGAAATTCAAGCCCACGATAGTCAAACCCAAAGTATTCAAAATCATTACCCCGAATACTTCCAGTAACAAACCCACAAAATACCTGACCAACAATTTTTGAATAGAATCCAATGCATTACGGGCCTGCTCCTCATAACGGGAAGGTATAACCGCCATAACCATACCCGAAAATAAACGGCTGTCTTTCAGAAAAAAGAAAGAAATAAAAGTAATGGAAAACAAAGCCACAAAAATATCACTCATCGTACCAGCAACGGCTCCGAACCAATTTTTTAACCGGGCAATATTCAATACATCACTCAGTTCATCCGAAAGCCAGGCATTCACATCTTCATCCGCATCTAAAAAACCATAATGCTTCAAAAAATATCCGGCGTCCTGAACAGGACTCTCCAACCGGCTGACAATATTAGTTACACCCACATTCTCCAAAGATTCAAATTCACGGACTGCCAAAGGAATAATCGTACTGAAAATCAAAATAAACAAACACCAAAGACAAACCACTGTGATTGCAGCTTTCAGGCTGTCAGACAATTCATATCCCCGGATTTTAATCCTAGCCAATAAATCAATAATGGGTTTACCTATGAAAGAAATAACAGCAGACACCAGAACATAAATAATGATAGAAAAAAAATACCAGGAAAAAAATATGGCAACTGACAATGCAATAAATCCCAGCAAATATTTAGTAAATGTATTCATTCCTCCTTGATTTTTCCAATTTTCCGGTACACTCATATCTTCATTTTTCAAAAATAATTATTTCTCCCTGATTTTATAAAAACATTTATATCTTTATTACGTTTATTTCAGATAAAATTAAAACCAACAAACATGTTCAGGCGTTTTTGGAACATATACTACGACGGTTTCCGTCACCTGCCCCGCTGGGGAAAAATAGTAATAGCCATTGTCCTGGCTAAACTGTTTATCATGTTTGCCGTAATAAAACTATTTTTCATGCCCGACTACCTGAATAGTCAATATACGACCGACCAGGAAAAAAGTAATCATGTATTAAACGAATTAATCACAAAACCTTAACCTATGACACCCGAATTAACTACAACATTGGTAGAATGGTCCAGATGGCAATTTGCCATGACAGCAATCTATCACTACATGTTTGTCCCCCTGACATTGGGACTCTCTTTTCTTTTAGCCGTCATGGAAACCATGTGGGTCAGAACCGGAAAAGAAGAATGGTTGCATGCAACCAAATTCTGGATGAAACTTTTTGCCATCAATTTTGCCATTGGCATTGCCACCGGGCTCATTCTGGAATTTCAGTTCGGGTCCAACTGGTCAAACTACTCCTGGTTCGTAGGAGACATCTTTGGTGCTCCGCTGGCCATCGAAGGACTATTTGCATTCTTCCTGGAAGCTACTTTCTTCGCAGTCATGTTCTTTGGCTGGAACAAAGTAAGCAAGAGCTTCCATCTCACCTCCACCTGGATGGTATTCCTGGGGTCCAACATTTCTGCCTTATGGATTCTGGTAGCCAATGCCTGGATGCAAAACCCGGTAGGCATGGAATTCAACCCACTGACAGCCCGGAATGAAATGTCCGACTTCTGGGCCGTACTATTTTCCCCGACAGCCATGAATAAATTTTTCCACACCGTAACCTCTGCCTATACCCTTTCCGCCTGTTTTGTCATCGGGGTCAGTGCCTGGTTTATCCTCAAAAAACGACACCTCGGATTTGCCCGGAAAAGCATCCTTTTAGCATCAGTTTTCGGATTTTTCAGTATCATTGCAACCATCTTCACCGGTGACACCAGTGCACAAGACATCACCCGTACCCAACCTATGAAATTAGCAGCAATGGAAGGACTGAACCAAGGCGGCCAGGGAATGGAACTTACCATCCTCGGATTCCCGGCAAAAGATTCCCGGCTTGCTTCGGACCGGATGCGAACCGTCAAATATGGTATCGCCGTCCCCAAAATGCTTTCTTTCTTAGGATACCACAATTCCAACGCTTTTATTCCCGGAATCGAAAATATCATAAATGGCTACACCTCTTTCGAAGGCAAAACTTACCCCTCCGTAGAACAAAGGATGGCTAACGGCCGGACAGCCATAGCAGCCCTGAAAACCTACAAAACAGCCGTCGAAGAAAAAAACGAACCACTGGCACAGGAAGCTTTAACCACCCTGAAAAAAAATTATGCCGATTTCGGTTACGGCTACCTGAACTCAAAATATGACATCATCCCCCCCGTTTCCCTGGTATTTTACAGCTTCCGGATTATGGTCGGTGCCGGAGTGCTATTTATACTGCTATTTATCCTCACATGGTGGTACGCCAAAAAACGAAAATTCGAAAAATTCCGGATTATCCCCTATCTGGCCCTTTTCTGTATCCCTTTAGCCTACATTGCCTCCCAATGCGGATGGATTGTTGCCGAAGTAGGCCGTCAACCCTGGGTGGTACAGGACCTGATGCCGACAAATGTCGCCATCACCCGCATCGCCTCCGGCTGGGTAATCACCACTTTCTGGATGTTTGCCACATTATTCACTTTATTGCTCATTGCAGAAATCGGCATCATGTTCGCTCAAATCCGCAAAGGAGTAACAGAAACTTCAGAAACACTGCAAAATTCATAAACAGCATACAGACCACTCACATAAAAACAACAACATCATGGATTTAAATATATTACAACACTATTGGTGGATACTCATCTGCATTTTAGGCGGATGCCTCGTATTCCTGCTATTCGTACAGGGTGGCCAAAGCCTGCTCTACACCATCGGAAAAAATAAAGATGAACGGGACCTGCTGGTCAACACGATGGGCCGGAAATGGGAACTCACTTTTACCACATTAGTCGTATTCGGAGGTGCTTTTTTCGCCAGTTTTCCGCTATTTTATGCCACCAGTTTCGGAGGTGCCTATGCGGTTTGGATGCTACTCCTTTTCTGTTTTGTGATACAAGCCGTATCCTATGAATACCGGAACAAAAAAAACAACTTTTTAGGCAGCCGCACTTATGAAATATTTTTGATAATCAACGGATTTGCCGCACCATTCCTCATAGGGGCTGCAGTGGCCACCTTCTTCACTGGCTCCCCTTTCCGGTTAGGGGCTATGCACGACGTAGAATGGCAGACTCCCTGGAGAGGACTGGATGCCCTGTTCGTTCTAACCAATTATTTTCTGGCTTTAGCCGTACTTTTTTTAGCCCGGACTCAGGCTGCCCTGTATTTTATTCTTACTATCGGTAACGAAAATATCCGGCATCGGAGCCACCGGCAAGTCTTGTATAATGCCGTTCCGTTCGTTATTTTCTTCCTGCTGTTCCTCGGCTCTGTCTTTACAGGAAAAGGCTATGCCATTAATGAGACAGGAAACATCGAACTCATACCCGGCAAATACTTTTCTAACCTAATCGCTATGCCATTCAATACGGCAATTCTCCTCATCGGTATTGCCTGTGTACTCTTCGGCATCATCCGCACAATCTTCCGTCCGCAATGGAAAAAAGGAATCTGGTATACAGGAACGGGAACCATTTTAACTGTCATAGGCCTGCTTATTATCGCCGGCTTCAACAATACAGCATTCTATCCGTCATCTGCAGACCCGGATTCATCATTAACCATTTACAACGCCTCTTCTTCACTCTACACTCTGAAAGCCATGTCCTGGGTATCTTTAATTATTCCCGTCGTAATTGCTTATATCTGGCATGCCTGGAGAAGCATGACCCGGAAAACGACAGACATCCGGGAAATAGAAGAAACAGAAAACAAATACTGATTACTGACAAAAAACAACCGGGGACATATCTGATATAGACATGTCCCCGGCCAATTCAAAACAATTTCTCAATTATTCGTAAGTAATTTCAAATGTATATCCATCCTCATTGTCCATCTTTTCTATGATTTTAGTGATATAACCATCCTTATCCACTTCATAAGTATAAGTTGTTATATCTTCTTTACCTTCATCCGTTGAAATAATTTTTACAGGCAATTTTTTGAATCGGTCACCTACAACATCAAACAAAAACGTATTATCATCCAAAATAAAAGAATAGAGATTAAGATTAGTATTATTATCCAAAACCCCCAACTCAAACTTATTGCTCACTTTTTCATTCGCATCTTCATCATAATGAGAGGTATAAACATAAGACATTTCTTCCAAATTAGCATCTTTAACCGTATATACAACATTCGCTACCCCCTCTTCCCTCCAAGAATTACGCTCTCTAAAATATTTAGCAGTATAATTTGACAAATATTTTCCGGAATAATTATAGACAAAATCAATACGCTCACCCTCCCTATATTCTATAAAACTAACAGCCTTACCATCCTGTAATTGAATAACCGATTTATTTTCAGTAGAAGTTGTTGTAATCGTAATTTTATTGTCTTCATAAATAATATCAGTTACCTCTGTTTCCGTACCATCTTCCTCAATATCAGTCATTTTCGAAAGCCGGTTATTTGCATCATATTGGAAAAGAGTAATAAATTTCTCGCTTTCAGTTTCATTATGACTTATTATTTTCACAATCTTTTTAGACAAAATTTCCACGCCGGAACCGTTCCCGGAACCCTGTCCGTTTCCTTTCTCATCATCGTCATCATCAGAACATCCTGTAAACAAGGCAGTAGCACAAAATAATGCCATTAAAGCAAAATAAAACTTTTTCATTTTCAAAAAATTTAAATTTAATTACATATAACAAAAACAAATGAGCGTAAATTTTGGTCAAAAATATACAAAATCTAATCAAATTACAATTATACTGATATTTTTTTAATCGCTGATAATCAGTATTGTTTTTTAGTACATATGACGGTTGGTTTGTAATTTATTTTACTGAAAAAAACGCTCGTTTATATAAACTCTCCCTATCTCAATCAATATTACAAAACAGTCTTAAAGACCTGCAAAACATTTCCAGGTACTTTAAGTCCGCCAATCTGCGGAAACATTTTTCCACTTCCGGAAAATGCTCCGCAACAAAACCTTTAACGTTTTCTTATCGGTACAATCACAACATTAAAAGTATAATCATCATAAGGCATCATATATTGCCCCCAAGGCCATGCCCCCCAACTATCCTGACACCCAAGCCCCATCTGCTTCAAATCAAATGAAAGAGTCGTCAAATCACGCTTTTTCAACTCCCCGGAATGACGCTGGGCCTTCACGGCACCATCATCCAAATCCTCCTGCAAATAATCTAAAGCAGAAGCAGAAAAAGGTACATCAGAACGAATCAACAAACCGCGGCCATCCACATCCGTCACCTTCCACCACCGGATATCCGTCTTATTACCTGATTCCTGAGGACGAATATAAGGATAATACTGCTCCTCCACCAACTGCTGATAACGTCCCAAATTCTGACTATAATTCCGGTCTATATAATTCTCAACAGGTCCGCGGCCGTAATAATCAATCCGGTCAAAACTGCCGGGCATCACCATCTGCAAACCGAAACGAAGCAAATAAGGCATTTTTTCTTTACTCTTGTCCACTTTCAAAGTCTCACAAATCCGGATTTCTCCCCGGTCATTCACCTCATAAACCATTTGCAAACCGGCAGACAAAGCAGGCAACTCATAATCCACCGTTACCAATACATTATTTCCCTTTTGTTCAACCTTGAATCCTTTCTTCTTCAGCTCAGGATTTTTCCAGGCACCAAAACGGTACTGCAATCCGGCCCCCATATCATTATCCGTCGGAGCACGCCAGAAATTCGGACGTAAAGCAAAACCATACTCCATCATCTCCAACCCATTCATGGAAAGTTCATGAATCCATCCGCTCCGCTTATCAAAAGCTACCTTTACCTCATTGCCGGTAGTCAAAACAACATGAACCAAGTCCTCATAGACTTTCACCGCCTGCCGTCCCGGCTCTATCGTTGCGTCAAACCCGGAATAAGGCTGAATAGACAATTGTTCCTCTGCCAAAACATAACCGGCAGGTATCAACTGCTTGCTCCGTTTCAGTTTATAAGCCACATTCAGCAACAATTCCCGGGAAGTCCGGGGTAACTGATACCCCAGCACCACCTCTTTCGTTTCCTGTGGCCCGACATTCAACTCACCCACCACTCCGCTCAGCACCGGTTCTCCGTCAGATAAAACCTGCCATTCCATATAATAATCGGACAAATCGGTAAAGAAATTCTCATTAAACACATTCACCACACCCCGCGATAAATCTACCGGAGTAGTCCAGATAGACTGATAAACTTTCTTTACCTCATACATATGAGGATTCAACACCCGGTCCGGACTAATCAAACCGTTACAATTAAAATTATTATCCGAACCATCCCACAGATTAAAATCACCTCCGTAAGTATAAATCATCGAACCGTCGGCAGCAAATCCGCGAAGTCCCTGATCCACGTAATCCCAGATAAAACCGCCCTGCAATTTCGGATACTTCCGGATTAAATCCCAGTATTCCTTAAATCCGCCTTCAGAATTTCCCATCGCATGAGCATACTCACACATAATGAAAGGCCGGTATTTCTTTGCATCCTTTGCATAATTCTCCATATGCTGTAACCCGGAATACATAGGGCACACCACATCCGTATGCGCAGCTTCTTCGGCACGCTCATATTGTACAGCCCGGCTACGGTCCCTCTCTTTAACCCACTTATAACAAGCCTCAAAATTAGGACCATCTCCGGCTTCATTCCCCAACGACCAGAAAATAACAGAAGGATGATTCTTAAAAGCCTCTACCATCCGTTGATTCCTTTCCAAATGAGCTTTCGCAAACGCAGGCTCCTTTGCCAAAGAACGGTTCCCGTACCCCATGCCGTGAGACTCAATATTTCCCTCACAAACCACATACAGCCCATACTCATCACACAAATTATACCATTCCGGATCATCCGGATAATGGCAGGTACGCACAGCGTTCAGATTATTCTCCTTCATAATCCTGATATCCTGAATCATCCGTTCACGGGTTACCACATAACCGGTCAACGGATCCATTTCATGCCGGTCAGCACCTTTAAACAACACAGGCTTCCCATTCACCCATATTTGTCCCAAATCCTGTTTCAATTCAATTTTCCGGAATCCTACCCGTTGCGGAATTACCTCTATCACCTTGCCTCCACTTTTCAAAATAAAATTCAGTGTATAAAGACAGGGAGACTCTGCACTCCATTTTGCCGGATTACTGACTTCAAAAACAGTATGAATCCGCCCCTTCGCATCAGGCTTCACAGTTTTATTTCCTACAACCTCTCCCTGCATATCCCTCAACTCCAAATCAACACTTCCACCACTCCTGCTCACATTAGCCGTCACATCCAACGTACCGTTCCGATAAGCAGCATCCAAATCAGGAACAACAAAAATATCCTCAATATGCATCCGATTCCGGGCATATAAATACACATCCCGGCCGATACCGGACAAACGCCAGAAATCCTGGTCCTCCAGATAACTGCCATCACACCAGCGATAAACTTGCATGGCAATCAGATTCTTTCCGGGCCGGAGGTATTTTGTCAGGTCAAACTCCGCAGCCATCTTGCTGTCCTCACTATAGCCAACAAACTTGCCATTCACCCACACCCACAAATTGGAAGTCGCCGAACCTACATGCAAAAACACCTGCTGTCCTTTCCAGGAGGCAGGCAATTCAAAAGTTTTCCGGTAAGACCCCACATGATTATTTTCAGTCTCAATCTCAGGAGGATTCGGAGCAAACTGATTGGCCCACGCATAACCGACATTCTTATAAACCGCATCACCATATCCGTTCAACTCCCACAATCCCGGCACCGGAAAATCCACCCAATATTGGTCTTCAAAACCCTCTTCATAAAAACGGACAGGTCGTTCGGTTTCATTCTTCACCCAGTTAAATTTCCACAGCCCGTTCAAAGACAAAAAATTAGAAGCATCTTCCCTGCAACCTTGCTGAGCCGTCTCCACAGACGGATAAGCAAAATAAGCAGCACGCATAGGGACACGATTGATAGCATTAACCTGCGGGTCCTGCCACTCTTTTCGTGTTGCAAATGTTGTCATTGACAAACACACACAAACAGACAGTAAAAATTTACGCATAGATAATTTATTTAGTATTTATAACAAGTTTCCTATCGTCCATCATTACTCCATAAAACTGGAATTATCCCAGCAATGGGTACAAAGCTGTTCCTTCGGCAAACCGATAGAAGCAATCAAATCGTCCAGACGCTGAAACTGCAATGAATCCAATTGCAAATGCTGGCACATCACCTTTACCATTTCCTTGTACTTATCCGAATCTGGATCCGCATAAGGTTTCAGGAGCTCATCTGTCAACTCTGAAGTCCCTTCCAAATCACGGATAACCCGGCGGGCAAACAAATCAAAAGTTGAACGCGAAGTTGAAAAATTCAGGAAACAGCAAGGATAAATCAGCGGCGGACAGGCAATCCGGATATGAACTTCCTTCACGCCACACTCCCGTAATTTGACAACATTATCTTTCAACTGCGTTCCGCGTACAATAGAATCATCCAAAAACACAATCCTCGCATCCCGCGTAAAAGCTTCATTCGGCAAAAGTTTCATCTTAGCCACCAAATCCCGCATACTTTGATTCTGAGGCATAAAACTACGCGGCCAGGTCGGAGTATATTTTACAAAAGGACGCTTATAAGGAACACCTTTTTCATTGGAATAACCAATAGCATGTCCCACTCCGGAATCCGGAATACCGGCAGCAAAATCAGGCATCAGCTCATCCCTCCGGGCCATAGCAGCACCACAACGGTAACGGGCATCTTCCACATTAATCCCTTCATAATAAGCAGAAGGATACCCGTAATAAACCCACAAAAAAGAACAAATCTGTTTGCGGCAACCGGCAGCAATAATAGGCGTAATCCCATCCTTCGAGACCCGCACTGCTTCATGTGGCCCCAAATCGCGGACAATGCCGTAACCCAGATTCGTAAAAGACGAACTTTCACTGGCCACAACATAACCGAATTCGTTCTTACCGATAATAATCGGTGTACGTCCGAATCTGTCCCGGGCCGCATAAATACAACTATCCGTCAGAATCAGAAAAGAACACGAACCTTTCACCGTCCGGTATACATTCTCTATCCCCTCCTTAAACGTCCCGCCCCTGTTAATTAAAATGCTGACCACCTCCGTCGGATTAATAGCAGAACCCGACATTTCAGAAAAATGAATCTTCTCCTCCAGCAATTGAGCAGTAATTTCTTCCAGATTATCAATACGCCCAACCATCACCACAGCAAAACGCCCCAGATGCGAAGTCACCGTAATAGGTTGGGATTCCATATCACTGATAATCCCTATACCCAGGTTAGAACCCATAAAACGGTCCAGTTCAGGTTCAAACTTATTCCGGAAATAGGCACTCTCAATACTATGGATAGACCGGACAAAATCCTCACCGTTGTAAAAAGCCATACCCGCTTTCTTCGTCCCCAAATGTGAATGATAGTCAGTACCGTAAAAAACATCAGCAACACACTCTTTGCGTGACACGCAACCAAAAAAACCGCTCATATAATTGTAGTCATTGATTTAGAATGACAAAATTACAAAAAAGCACAAAACACAAAAGTTTTTTTACTAATTTCGCACCTTGTCAAATAAAGTGTGCTTACCATGAAACATATTGATTTTCAACCGGTATTATTCGATACCATTAAAAACTACAACAAAGAAAAATTCTTCACCGACCTGATGGCCGGAATCATTGTCGGGATTGTAGCCCTGCCCTTGGCCATTGCTTTCGGTATAGCCTCCGGAGTCAGCCCGGAACAAGGACTGGTTACAGCCATCATCGCCGGATTCATCATATCTTTCCTGGGAGGAAGCAACGTACAGATAGGAGGTCCTACAGGCGCATTTATCATTATCGTCTACGGCATCATCCAGCAATTCGGCACCGCAGGATTGGCCATCGCTACCGTCATGGCTGGAATCATGCTCCTATTAATGGGAATTTTTAAACTGGGAACAATCATCCGGTTCATTCCTTACCCCATTGTCGTAGGCTTTACCAGCGGTATCGCCCTTACCATTTTCACCACCCAAATCAAAGACCTTTTCGGCCTGACAATGGACAAGGTTCCGGCCGATTTTATTTCCAAATGGAGTGCCTATTTCCAAAGTTTCGGCACCACCAACTGGATTGCTTTGGCAGTCGGTATTGGCAGCATTTTGCTCATTGTAGTTACCCCGAAATTTTCAAAAAAAATACCAGGCTCCCTGATTGCCATCATCGTCATGACCATCGTCAGTTACCTATTGCGCAACCATATGGGCATTACCGGACTGGAAACCATCGGCGACCGCTTTGAAATCAAAGCCTCGTTACCCGTTCCGAATGGATTGGATTTTAACCTCGGGACTATCAATGAACTACTCCCGGCAGCCTTCACCATTGCCATTCTGGGAGCCATCGAATCACTATTGTCTGCCACCGTAGCGGATGGCGTCACCGGCCACAAACACAATTCCAATACCGAACTGATAGCACAGGGAGCAGCCAACATCGTAGTGCCTTTCTTCGGAGGTATTCCCGCCACCGGTGCCATCGCCCGCACCATGACCAACATTAATAACGGCGGACGGACTCCCGTCGCAGGATTAATTCATGCCGTCGTTCTATTACTGATTCTATTGTTTCTCGGACCTCTGACCAAACACATCCCGATGGCATGCCTGGCCGGGGTACTGGTCATCGTATCCTACAACATGAGCGAATGGCGTACTTTCAAATCTTTAATGAAAAATTCCAAGTCGGATGTAGCAGTATTACTGACCACATTCCTGCTAACCGTCATTTTCGACCTTACCATAGCCATTGAAATCGGACTTCTCCTCGCTTTGGTTCTCTTCATGAAGCGAATGAGCGAAGTCACCCGAATCACTGTCGCCAAAGAACAATTAGACCTGTCACACGAAGGAGAAATCTATCACGAAGAAGAAAAACTTACCGTACCTAAAGGAGTTGAAGTATATGAAATTGACGGACCGTTTTTCTTCGGAGTAGCCAACAAATTTGACGAGTGTATGAAAAACATCGGCGAAAAACCACACATCCGCATCATCCGCATGAGGAAAGTCCCCTTTATGGATACAACAGGTTTACACAACCTCGAAAGCCTTTATCGTTTGTCTGCCAAAGAAAAAATACAAATTATCCTTTCCGGTGTAAATGAAAAAGTACACGAAACCCTGAAAAAATCAGGATTAGCTGAAATAGTCGGAGAAGAAAACATTTGCAGCAATATACATGAAGCACTCAAAAAAGCCGAAAGATTTACAAATTGAGATTATCCACACACATCTGCCCCGATAAGAAAAATCTTTCAGACTTCTGAATGACTAAAACTAAAGTCTCCGATAAATCGGAGACTTTTTTACTAATAAAAAACGGCAATTTCTCTTATTCCCAAACCACCCTTTTACACAAAACTAAAATCCGAAATCATCCAGTATCACTTCCTTCTTTTCAGCCTCCGTAAAAGCCTTTGCCTGCTGATGGACAGAATTGCCCTCAATATAAATTGCCCGGAAAGGACGAACCGGACAAACATACTCACAACCTCCGCAACCGACACAAATATCCGGATTAACAGACGGAATAGTCAGCCCGTTCTTATAAGGCACCATACTCACTGCCTGAGTGGGACAATGTTCCGAACAGGCCCCGCAACTGGTTTCGTCCGTATTAACAATACAATTCTCCCGGACAAACACCACCCGGCCCACCTGCAACCGATGCTTTTCATCCTTTGTCAAAGGCAACAAAGCTCCGTTGGGACAAATATCCCCACAAACAGTACAATCAAAATTACAAAAACCATGTTCAAAATCCATCTTCGGCTGCATCATTCCTCCTAATCCATATTCCAGAAAAGCCGGTTTCAGCACATGCGACGGACATTTGGTTACACACAAATGACAGGCCGTACAATGGTCTGACAAATGCTCCGCACTCCGGGCCCCCGGAGGACTCAGAGGATGTTTCCTTTCCCAGGATTTGTTATTCTTTATCACTGCTTTCTCCCGGGCCAAAGCCTGAGGAACTGCCAAAGACAAAGCAGCCACAGTCGCCATAAACTGTCTTCTGGAAGAATTTGTCGCTTCGGCTCCGCAAAAATCCGTTTTCTTTCGGGGCAAACGATAGGTTATGGCACCTTTATGGCAAACCGACAGACAATTAAAACAGTCCACACAACGGCTGCAATCAACCATTTTTACTCTACTGTCTATGCAACCGGCCTTACAGGCATGTTCACACTTTCCGCAACCCACACAAGCATCAGCATCTATCCTGACCTTCCACAAAGCATAACGGGAAAAAAATCCCAACACAGTCCCTACCGGACAAACCGTATTACACCAGGTCCGCCCAAACCTCCAGGCCAGAAAAGCAATTCCTGCAAAAGTAAGTAAACCGATACTTAAGGCAACTCCGCTTAACACATACACATCCATATGATAAAAAGTGTAATTGCCAAAACTATTAAAAATCCAGGCAAGCAAATTATTCATAGCCATATACGACGGCCGGAAAACGTTCACCATCATCCGGCCAAAAGCACTATAAGGCTCTAATAAACTCAATACAACAGTTGCTCCCCCCCAAAATGCCAAAACACTAATTCCCAGAAAACCATAACGCAAGATTTTTTTCTCCGGAGAAAAACTATATTTTTTCTTCCGGTTTACTCTCTTAGACATCCGGGCCGCCAAATCCTGAAAAATTCCCATCGGACAAATGACAGAACAATAAACCCGCCCAAACAACAGGGTTGACAATAACAACACAATTACAACACCTGCACTCCCCGCCAGCAATGCGGGAATAAACTGAATCCGTGCCAAATTCGGCCATCCGGTTGTCAAACCAGTAAAATCCAGAAAATAAAAAGCAATCAGACAACCAACAACCACTGCCAACCCGAAACGTATTTTTTTTAACATATTCTGCTATCCTTTATTTATCCCCTCCTGTCTCCCTAAATCTTTATTCTCTTTACATGCAAACTATTAATATCCATAGTCCCGACTTTCAATTCTTCCCCTTTTGCCAAATGTCCTACAACGTCAAGCGGCATGGTCTCCACCTGATTAAAAAACCTGGTAGCAGCCGTATCCACAGCGACAATATCAGGAGACATAAACAAACCTTTAGTCAGCACCACATCAGCCTCTGATTTCCCCCGGGGACCATTAGTCTTCATCATACGATAAGCATCCACAACATTTAACACCGCCGGTTTAGCAATCGTACAAATATCAGCTATACACTGTTGCAAATCGTTCCTGTGAAAAAAACCGCGGTCCCACACAATGCCCATATGATTCTTCATCGAAATAGTCATTTTTGCACCACCATGATTCTTCAGGACAGGCACATTAATCCATACATCACAATCCAGAATGGCTGTATGTACCTTTGCCGTCTTCAGACTTTTGGCCCGTGGCAAAGAAATTTCCCGATAATAAGATTCCTCATGCGCAGGCATCACTTTCGCACCGGCAGCCTTTGCCGCATCTTCAATACCGCTGTTCCTATAACATTTCCGCCAGTCATCGCAGGTATGGTCAAAAACCACTACTTCCTCCGCGCCTGCCGCAAAACATTGTCTGATAATTTCTGCCACCAGTTCAGGATTAGTATTACCAGCCAATTCCGGAACCTTATCCCAACCGATATTAGGTTTAACCACCACCTTCTGACCGGCTTTTACAAATCTACCCATTCCCCCGAACTCAGCAATTGCTTTCCGGAACATTTCAGCAGGTTCACCCCCCATCACGGCAACCAGGTCGCATCCGCTTCCCTCTCCCGGGACAGTCTGCGCCATCACTCCCGTTGCACCTTCCCACTTTAACGTCGCTGCAACACCTGTCAATGCCAAAGCCTTTAAAAATTCCCGTCGATCCATAATCGTAAAATTGATAATTTAAGTCCGCAAATTAATAAAACTGTAAAAATAAACTCCCCTCCTCATTAATCTGTTCGCCAGGGAAAACGAAAACAGGTCTCATTGTACAGACAATAATCCGCATTACCGTTAACAGCAAAAGTCTTTACCATTGCAGCTCCTTTCTCCAGCAATAATTTCCGGGCATAATTCAGAGTCGTCCCCGTCTTTACCCGGTCTTCCACCAACAAAACCTTTTTCCCTTCCACATCAAACGAAATCTCCTCCAGCAAATGAGGCTGGTCGTACAATCGTTTCTGCCCGGCATCTCTGAGATGCAATTTCAGCAACTGAATATCCAGATTCAAACGTTGATTCAATATCGCCGCAGGAATTATCCCACCGTTAGCTACCGCCACAATCAAATCAAACGGTTCCTCAAAAGTCACCTCTGCAAACCGCTGCCTGACCTGTTCAAAATCTTTACTATTCATATTCCGACAGCCATCTTAACACCAACCAGCCGACAGAAACCTGCAACAACATCCCCGGATAACCCAATCGGAAATCCCGGAGTGCCATACTCCATTCCCCCGTCAACCCCCATTCTGCAAATCCGCCGGCAACCTGATAGACCAATACCACCAATGCAACATGCAAAAGAGATAACTTTGCAGTCTTACCGGACACCCAGGCAGCAGCTATAGCCAAAAACGAAGATTTTACAAGCAATACCGGTAAAACAGCCAACGACGGCATCCCAAACAACAAATAATTGCACAAAGGAGACAAAACGGCTGTCAATAATCCGACTTTCAAACCAAACTTATAACCGGCAATCAAAGTAAAAAAATAAATCGGCAGTAAAATCTTCCCTCCGTCAGGAATCAAATGACACAACTGAGGCAACAAAATATTACCTGCAATAAAAAGCAAGCAAAACCCGTAAGTCCGGACACTAAAACCCGAAAGTTCCACTTGCCGGAATTGAGACACTACATTCATATTCAATCGATTTAAACATTTAAATTTTGCAAAAATACATTTTTTCTAATGACATTACCCTAAAATTCCGGGCAAATATCCCCCGGCTAATCCCGACTGTAATCTCCCTTTTCCTTGCTTTTAAAAAACGGACCAAATTCAAATCCCAGTTGTTCAAACCACTCTTTTCTTTGAAGGATGTTCTGGTAAAACCGGGGAAAATCAAGTAGTTCCCCCTGATACCACATTTGTTCTGACAACGCAAGGATACGGGGAAACAAACGTCGGTCTATCATCCGTTCCGTAACTCCGTAATCAGTCCATAACGCACAACTCATCCCGATAACCAAAGGATTCTTTTCACTGATAACTTTGTCCGAGGGATTATTCTGATACACATCCTGCAAATCAAAAGTACGCGCTTCCGTATATCCTTCCCAAGGAGTTACCGGAAAATTCAGATATGTATAATAATTGGAACTGCAAATAACCGGATAATGATGATTAAGTGCATTCCGAAGAGCCAAATCTTTGCGTCCACGATAGTTCCACCATTGAATAACTGTATTATCCGGCAACAAATATCCGTCGTGATAAACAACATCCCCCCAAAATATGGCCTTTCGCCCTTTCAATTTCAGATAATCCGCCATCTGTGCCGCAAACCACAATTGCAAATCGTGACTATCTTTCAGATTCATCTCAGCGATTCTCTTTTGGCAATCCGGACATTTATCCCAATTACCTTTCGGAGCTTCATCTCCCCCCAAATGTATATAAGGAGAAGGGAAAAGAGCACATACCTCGTCCAATACATTTTTCAGAAAATGCAGAACTTCTTCTTTCCCCGCACAAAATATATTTTGGGAAAATCCATGCTGCGGTACTTCTGCCGGCAAACCGAAACAACTGAATTCCGGATAAGCAGAAAGGGCAGCTTCAGCATGCCCGGGCATATCTATCTCAGGAACAATAGTTATATTCCGTTGACTGGCATACTCAATGACCTCCTGTATTTCTTCCTGCGTATAAAATCCCTGTTGCTCTTCTCCTTTTCCTACCGAACCGCCTATTTGCGCAAGACGCGGATATCGTTTGATTTCAATCCGCCAACCCAATCCCTCAGTCAAATGCCAGTGAAAATAATTCATTTTAAGCAACGAAGCCATATCAATATATTTTTTGATAGTGGATATTTTATGATATTGACGCCCCGAATCCAATAGAAAACAACGCCACTGCATACGAGGAAAATCGGAAATATCAGCACAAGTGAAAATAAGATTTCCCCCTGAACCGGTAACCCATTGCCGTAAGGTCTGCACAGCATAAGTAAACCCTCTCTCGTCACAGGCCATAATCACCATTTGTTGCGGACTGATATTTATCCGGTAACCTTCAGGAGACAGAGAAGAATCGGTCATCCAGCAAATGTCAGCTTCAGATTCCTTTTTCATCCATCTGACAGATGTGCTACAAAGCACTTCCGTCCGGAAAAAATTCAGATAAAACATGGTAGTATCTTCAGCATACATAGAAATCTCTTTTCCTAATGTCAGATTCCCTTTCCGCATTTTCACCTGATTGGGAGAAGGAAATACAATCTGGCTGTGAGTGACAACCGTAAGTGATACAAGAAAGAAAATAATAAGAAGTAAATACTTCATAGAAAATGTATAAATGATTCAAATTTATTTTGAGCAAAAAATAAAACAAAAATACTACATTTCAAAATAACAGCTATTTTTGTGAAAAACTAAAACACGACATCATGCTCACAATCATCATTCCCATTGTAATCATACTGTTTTTAACCGTAACTTACAACAACCTTGTCCGCAAAAAGAATAATGTGGAAAACGCTTTCGGTTCCATTGACACCATGCTGAAAAAAAGATTTGACCTGATTCCGAATCTGGTTGCTACCGTGCAGCAATATGCCGAACACGAAAAACAAACATTCTCAGCCATCACCAACCTTAGGACTAAAAGCTACAACACCCTCAGTGAAACCGAAAAGGCAGAATTCGACCGGAGTTTCACTTCAGCCAGCCGGAACTTATTCATGATTGCTGAAAATTACCCGCAATTAAAAGCATCCGAAAATTTTATCCAGCTCCAGCGGACCCTGAACGAAACCGAAGAACAACTATCCGCATCACGCCGCACCTATAACGCCTGTATCACCGAATACAACAATGCTGTTATGACTTTTCCCTCCAATCTGCTGTCCGGCATATTCGGATTTACTAAAAAAGAAGTGTTTACAATACCGGAGGCAGAAAGGGCAAATCCCAATGTAAAAGACTTGTTCAAAGCCTGAATATTCAAAAATTATTTCACAACAGTATCGCTAAAACACCCTCTTTGTATACAGACTAACCCAGGTACCCTACAAAAATATGGAACAAGATTTTGACAAAATACATGCCCAACTGTATCCCTCCCTCAAACAACTGGAAAAACAAAGACTGGAATTAAAAGCAAAAGGCAACCGGAACGGAATGATTTTTGGTGCAATCACCTTTCTTGCCGGATTATTCATCAGCCTGTCCGGCGGAATAGGGTGGACAGGCATCGCCATCTCACTAATGATTGCAATCTTTATTTGGTATAACTGCATTTCCTGCAAATCCGGCCAGTTATCTGTATTCTATAAACAAAACATCATCTCAGCTATCATTTCCCAACTGTGTGAAAATGCCTGCTTCCAACCGGAAAACGGAATTCCGGAACAAACATTCAGAGCCAGCGGATTATTTGGAACATCCCCCGACCGTTATCACTCGGAAGACCTGATTAACGGCAAAATAGATAAAACCTCCTTCTGCTGTTCCGAAATTGTAGCAGAAGAAAAACAGATAACCACCGATTCTAAAGGACGTACACGGACCCGGTGGGTGGACATCTTCAGGGGCTTTTTTTTCATTGCCGACTTTCAGAAAGACTTCCAGGGACAAACCGTCGTTTACCGGAATTCCTGGTTAAAAATAGGCAACGGAAAACAACGTGTAAAACTGGAAAATCCCGAATTTGAAAAAAGCTTCGATACATTCTCAACAGACCAGATAGAAGCAAGGTACATTCTCACCCCGTCTTTGATGGAAAAATTACTGGAACTGGACCGGAAATTCCCCGGCAGAATCACCGTCAGCTTCCTCAATTCTATGGTAATCATCGCAATTCCCGACTCTAAAAACCATTTCGAAGCCAGCATCTGGCATTCACAACTCCGGAATAATTCCCTCCGTGAAGAATTCTTCACCTTAATTGCATTATTAAACATCATCAACGACCTCAATCTGAATCTCCGGATTTGGACAAAAGAATAACCTTTCAAAGCAAAACACGTTTTATGTAAACAAAACAATTATCCATGTTACTGAACATTATCTTTCTGACCGCAGGATTAATGATATTAATATACGGGGCCAACCTGCTGGTTGACGGAGGAGCTGCACTGGCCCGCCGGTTGGAAATATCACCGATGGTCATCGGTCTGACCATTGTAGCCTTCGGAACTTCAGCACCCGAACTAGTCGTCAACATAGTCTCTTCGATAAAAGGCAGTCCGGCATTAGCCTTAGGAAATGTTATGGGAAGCAACATATTTAATACCCTGGCCATACTGGGAATTACCGCTTTAATTGTACCACTGGGAGTCAATAAAACGACCACCCGGATAGAAATACCTCTGGCAATTTTTGCCGCCGTACTCATACTGATTTTTGTAAACGGAACACCTCCCGGACTCATCACCCGGACAGAAGGCATCTGTCTGCTTTGCTTTTTCGGAGTATTCCTGTTATACACCTTCGCACTGGCCAAATACGGCGGCGCAGGCAATGGGGAAGAAGTAAAAATCAAAAACCATACAATAGGCAAGTCCCTGCTTTTCATAGGACTGGGTCTGGCCGGTCTGATAGCAGGCGGGCGGCTGCTTGTAACGGGAGCTGTCCGAATTGCCCAGGATTCAGGCATTTCCGAAAGAATCATCGGATTAACTATCCTCTCCATAGGTACTTCACTGCCCGAATTAGCTACATCAGTCATTGCCGCATACAAAAAAAATGCAGACATTGCCATTGGCAACGTGGTTGGCTCCAATATCTTTAACATTTTCCTGATACTCGGCACATCAGCCGTTATCACTCCGTTAAAAGCACCGGAAGGCAGTACAACTGACTTGTGGGTCAACATCATAGCCTCTGCTCTGCTCTTTCTATTTATCTTCACCGGCAAAGGCCGGAAAATCACCCGTTGGGAAGGAGGCATTTTACTCACCCTCTATCTGGGATATTTGTTCCTCATTCTGAATAAAACCACCTGACCCGCCGGAAGAAAACAGTAAAATCAAAACCATCAAAACCCAAAATTCATTAAATTTGCAAATATCAAAACAATAAATCCATAGAAAATGAAAAAAAGTTACATCATTCTTATTGTCATTGCAGCAGTCATACTCTGTATATTCTTTTGGTTTAAAGGAACCTACAACAACATGGTAAACACCCGTGAAAACGTAGCAGCACAATGGTCCAACGTTGAAAACCAGTATCAACGCCGCCTGGACCTTATTCCCAATCTGGTCAGTACCGTCAAAGGCTATGCAGCCCACGAAGAAAATACCCTGACCGAAGTCATCAATGCCCGGGCCAAAGCTACGCAAATGCAAATCAGCATCGACCAACTGGACGAAACAACACTGAAAAAATTAAACAATGTGCAAAGTGAACTGTCTTCCGCCCTCTCCCGCCTGATGGCCATCTCCGAAAACTACCCCAACCTGAAAGCCAATCAGAATTTTCTGGATTTACAAGCCCAGCTTGAAGGAACCGAAAACCGGATTGCCGTAGAAAGACGCAAATTCAACGACGTGGCACGGAATTATAATTCCTATATCCGGCAATTTCCCCGGAATATACTGGCCGGCATGTTCGGATTTACTCCGAAACCCTATTTCGAAGCCAACGCCGGAGCCGAAAATGCACCCAAAGTAGAATTTTAAAACAATTCCATGAAACCATCGGATTTTTTTACATCTGAGCAAAAAGCAGCCATGGTAGTTGCCATACAGAAAGCCGAGAAAAACACTTCCGGCGAAATCCGCATACACATCGAAAATCATTTTACCGGCAATATACTTGACAGAGCGGCTAAAGTATTCGCCCAACTGAAAATGCACAAAACAGCTCTTCGCAATGGAGTGCTAATCTATGTCGCACTGCAAGACCATCAATTGGCAATATTGGGAGATGCCGGAATTAATGCCAAAGTGCCCGACCATTTCTGGGATAACATCAAAAACCAGATGATAGAACAATTCAAGGCCGGGAAAGTATGCGAAGGGCTATGTCAGGCAGTACTTGCTGTAGGACAACAACTAAAAACCTACTTCCCCTGTACAGAAAACGACATAAACGAACTACCGGACGACATCTCTTTCAAAGACTAAAACCAATCCAATGAAAATTCTGACACTTTTCCTCCTTCTGTTCACGTTCTCCTTTTCAGGAATAGCCGGAGAATTTCCGGAGCCTATGAAACCGGCACGTCTTGTAAACGACTTCACCAATTTATTCACTCCGCAACAAAACAACGCATTAGAACGGAAACTCAAAAGTTTCAATGACACTTCATCTACTCAGATAGCCATTGCAACCGTACCCTCAATCTATGGTTACGACCCCAACGACTATGCACAACGCCTGGCTGAAAAATGGGGCATCGGTCAACGGGGCAAAGACAACGGAATCCTCCTCCTCGTTAAACCCAAAAGCCAGCACGAAAAAGGACAGGTTGCCATAGCGGTCGGCTACGGACTGGAAGGTGTCATTCCGGATGCCATCGCCTCACGAATTATCCGGAACGAAATCATTCCTCAGTTCCAGCAAGGAAATTACTACACCGGCATTGTCAAAGCCACAAACGTCCTGATGAAACTTTCCGCAGGAGAATTTACAGCAGAACAATACGCCGGAAAAAAGAAACCCGACAGCGGCATCTGGCTCTTCATCCCGTTCCTGATAGTTTTCATCATACCGTTTTTCATCCGTAAGCGCAAAGGCTACACAACAGGCAGCCACGGCAATGACGGATTTCCCCCGATTTTCTTCGGAGGTTTCGGCAGCAGCAGAGGCAGTAGCTTCGGCTCATTTCACAGCGGAGGAGGCTCATTCGGAGGCTTCGGAGGAGGAGGCTTCGGAGGAGGAGGAGCCAGCGGCAGTTGGTAAACACCTCTACACATTTTTTCACAACAAAACTATAAAAACAGCAAAACATCTTTCCGGCAAAAAATGTATAATAAACAAACTACATCATTCCGGAATAACATGGAAAAAAAGAAACGTCTTACAGAAACAGGCACTTCACTGCCCGATGAAAAATACCGTATTAAAATCGTTCCAAACGGACCTTATCTGGTATACGGCAACCCGACCATACAACAGGAAATACTGACTTTAAATGAAGAAGAAATCCCCTGGGAATATGCAAAAGGCCATTGTTATTCAACGCCAGGAAACCCCACCGCTTTATGCCGTTGCGGCCATTCCGGCAATCACCCGTATTGTGACGGTTCGCATACCCGAATCACCTGGGATTCCACCCTCACAGCCAGCAACAGCCCCCTGTTGGAAAAAGCGGAATCATATGATGGCCCCACATTAGAATTAGCCGACAATCCCGGTTATTGTGCCCATGTCCGCATCTGCATGGCCAAACATACAGTCTGGAAAAACACCCGGCATTCCGACCAGACAGAAGCAAAAGACAATGCCGTTCACGGAACCGTCCTCTGCCCCTCCGGAAGATTAAAAATCCGGGACAAAGCAACAGGAAACTACATTGAACCTCCTCTAAAACCGGAAATAAGCCTCATTGAAGACCCTCAAAAGAAATGCAGCGGTCCGCTTTGGGTAAAAGGAGGCATTCCCATAGACAGTACGGACACGGCCTACGAACAGCGCAACCGCGTAACCCTATGCCGCTGCGGAGCTTCCGCCAACAAACCCTTTTGCGATGGTACCCACATAGCTAGCGGCTTCGACGATCATTTGCCACTCGATACAAAAAAACAAACAGAATAAATCAAGTACATCAGCTATTCCTCCCGGGAGTTCCACTCCCGGTACGGATGCCGGCTCAGCATAGCATTATAATAACGTAAATCTCCGGTAACCTCTTCACCAAGCCAATCCGGTAATTCAAAAAACTCATCTTCGGCAGACAATTCTACTTCCGCCAATACCAGCCCCTCATTTTCGCCATAAAACTCATCCACCTCAAAAAGATGTTCCCCCACACATACGAAATAACGGATTTTATCAATAACTCCCGGCTCACACAACTGCAATAACTCCCGGGCTTCGTCCACCGGAATCTCCTTCTCCCATTCATACCGTGTCAAACCACTGACATCACTTTTTCCCTTAACCGTAATAAACCCTTGCTCCCCACAAATCCTCACTCTTACAGCACGTTCCGGGACAGAAGACAAATATCCTTGCATAATCCGGACAGAAGAGTAAGCCTGCGCTCTAAATTCACCTTTTATCAAAAACTTACGTTCAATTTCCTGTGGCATTTTCAGATATTCACGTCACAAATACACCAATGTTGTAATAAAAGTAAAGGTTTCCCTATCAGTTAAATATCAATCAAAAATAAATATATTTTCCCCTAATCTAAAGAAAATCTATTTCCTCCGGTGACAAACCGGTCGAAGTTGCAATATCCTGAATAGAGATACCCAATTTTTTTAAATTGCCGGCAATTTTACGCTGAGCTTCATATTCTCCTTCTGCCTTTCCCTCCGCTCTTCCTTCAACTCTTCCTTCAGCTCTACCTTCAGCTCTTCCTTCAGCTCTTCCTTCAGCTCTTCCTTCAGCTCTTCCTTCCCGAATTGCCGTATCCATCACACTACGTTGCACTCTCAAATCCTCTATATTCCGCAAATAAGCGATTTTATCTACCTTTGTCAAACCGGAAAACCTCAAACGTTCACGGGCTTCCGACAAACCGGGAGCTTTAGCATCATCACCGATTTCTCCGGTTTTCAAAAAAGAGACCCACTCATCCAAAGAAGAAAGAGCCTTCCCGTTAAACTCATTGACACGCAAAACATAATACTCCGGAAAAAGATCACCTGCCGTATGCTGGATAAATTTCTCCATTTGTTGCTTCGACAATTTCAAAAGATCATGATTATGAATACCCCGGAATTCAGTCTTGCCATGATAAACATAATCATCCCCCTGTCCCAAATCAAAATAGACAATATTCACCGAATATATCTTACGAATCTTCTCATAAAGATCCCCCTCTTTAATATACTCTGTCACTGCTTTCGACACACCATACAACATCCGCAAAAAATAATCAATCTCCCGATTATTCTGCACTTCCACAATAATCAGTTCCCCCTTACTGTTTTCTGCCAGCAAATCCACCCGATTAAACTTATCGGTAACATCCTCCTTGTTTCCCTCACTTTCCAATAAATGTTTGATATGAATTTGCTCACCCAACAAACTACTTAGGAAACCTTCCAATACGACAAAATTGGTCTTATGGCGCAACAAGCGTTTCATCGCCCAATCAAAACGTACTAAATTCGGTGTAGACATGACAAATGATATTAGTTATTAACTACCTCAAAGATACAGATTTTTCCTTTGTCCACCAAATTGCACTTTTTTGCCCAAATTCACCATATCCGGGGAATTTAAAATAGTAAAGTCTAATGTCTGTAAAATCTGAATTTCAATACTTCACAAACCTTACAAACATTAAACTCCACAAACCTTCCAACTAATTATATCCCGGATTCTGCACCATCAGCTTATTGGCACTAATTTCATCCCCGGGAATCGGGTAAATCCGGTTATAAGGCAAATTGGCTTTATACAACGCCGGGTCGGCAGATGCATTCATCTTTTTCAATACCGCCTGATTCATCTCCAAAAGCTGGTCTACTCCCATCCGCCAGGTAGCATACCATTCATGCCCGTTTTCAAACCCCATTTCCAACAGCCATTCCTTATAAATAGTTTGCAGAATATCCGTTGCCTCCGCAACCGGAGCAAGACCGTGCCCGGAACGCAAAGCATTCAAAGTGGCCAGCGGATCACCCTGTCCGGTACGGGCCTCACATTCTGCCTTTATCATATAAATTTCGGAATAACGCATCAGATAAGTCGGCATAGTTCCTTCCTGATTAGCAGCTTTCCGTATGGTTCTCTGCGGTCCGAACACCTCGCCAACCCCATCTTTCAAAATAACCTCTTCACGGGGGTCACCGGTAACCAAACCCACAAAAGACTCCGTTGGTCCCCATTTTCCCTCATTGTAATAAGCCTGCACCCGGGTAACCTGATACTTCACTTCATCAGTACCGGCAAAACCACGGGTATAAATCAGCTCTGAATTAGAAAAATCAGTGAACACAGCAGAGTAAGGTGCCACCAGTTGCCGTTCGCCGCCGGCAATAAACGTATTGGCCGCTTCCAAAGCCTCCGGATATTTTCCCATATAAAACAACACCTTAATTTTCAATGCTCTGGCAGCCATTTTCGAAGCATAATCCGAAGAAGTAAAATCCGGAGCATTCACAATGGCATATTCAAGGTCCCTCAATATAAAATCATAAGTTTGCTCCACTGTAGAACGGGCTTTATACACATCATCAGCATCAGGCGGCGTTTCCCGGATAATCATACCATACTTACTGTCCAATCTATCATATTCCCCGAACATTCTCAGCAATTCAAACAAATACATACCACGCAGGAAACGGATTTCCCCCATCATGGAAGTTTTCCGCCCGGCAGTAAAAACCTGGTCGTTCATCCCCTCTACCACAGAGAGTAACTGAGTGGAAGAATTGACAATCGTATTAAAAGCATTCCAGAAAGGAAGATAGGCGGCACTGACCAGATTCAGTTCCGGCAAACGATTTTCAATATAATAAATACTGACCACAACCCCGGGATTATCATTCCGTTGTAAAATTCCGGCAGTCATAGCAAAATTGCCAATAGACATATAAGACTCATAACCAATCTGTTCCCCATATATACCGGTCAAAGCAGTCTCCGCCGACTTTTCATCTGTTATTGCATTTGCAGGAGTCAGATTATGAGGCGGTTCCTGCTCCAGGACATCCGTCAACTGACAGGAAAACAGTAATCCGCCAATCATCAAAAGGAAAAATATCTTTTTCATAAATACACATTCAAAAGATTAAAAATTAAGTCGTAAACCTATCGTATAAGAACGGACCCCCGGATAAATATCACTATCATAATTACCGCCATAATTAGCCGTAGCACTGCCAACTGAAGCCGGGTCAATACCCGGATAACGGGTAATGGTAAAAAGATTGGCAACAGCAAAATAAACCTGTCCGCCTTTATAATATTTTGCATTCCACAAAACAGGCAAATTATACTGCAACCGCAAATGCGACAACTTCAGATAAGAAGCTTTGTGTACAGACAAATTATTGGTGGCCGGCACCGGATCATCCACATACAACGCAGGCAGAACGGAAGAAGTATTTTCCTCCGACCAACGGTTATACAAATTATAATCAATCAGGTTATTCAGCGAGCCCGAAATATTCTGGAGGGTATTGTTATACAACCGTTCAGCTCCCGCCGAATAAGTAAACATCAGATAAAGAGACAGACCTTTCCACGTCACGTCAGACGAAAAGCCGCCTTGAAACTTCGGTTCCGGATTAGCAATAATCACCCTGTCCTTCACACTCACATAACCATCCCCATTCACATCCCGGTAAATGATTTGTCCCGGTTTGGTTGTACTGCTGTAATAATATTTCGCCGTACCTCCGGACAACTCCTGAGCCCGCAAATTATACTCATTAATCTGTTCCTGGGATTGAAAAATTCCGTCCGTCAGATAACCCAGAACAGCTCCCACCGGATAACCTTCGGCCAGTACTTCCGTTCCGGACCCTTGCACCACTCCCCGTCCGGCCCAATTCTGCGAACCTTCAGACACCAAAGACTTCACCTTATTCCGGTTGACAGATAAATTAAAAGACAAATCCCATTTCACCTCCGTATCACGGAAAATTTTCGCATTAAGCAACCACTCAAATCCTTTATTGTGCACCCGGCCGACATTCTTATACATCCCCTGGAAAGGTTGAAGAGAAAGCGGGAACTGAATATACCAAAGCAAATCATTTGTATTCTTATAATACCAACCCACAGAACCACTCAGCCGGTAATCCCAAAAAGCATAATCCACGGCAACATCAACCTGCTTTGTCCGCTCCCAGCGTAAATCGTCATTTCCCAAAGTAGTAGGCACAATCCCCGGTTTCCCCAAAAAATCATTCGGTCCGTACAAATCCTTATTATTGTAATTACCGATATTCTGAGTTCCCGTCACTCCGGCAGAAACACGGAATTTCAATTCATTTACCTCCTCGGCATCTTTCATAAAAGACTCCTGGTCAAGCTTCCAGGCAATGGCTCCGGAAGGGAAAAAACCGAAACGGTTATGCGAACCGAACTTGGAAGAACCGTCAAAACGCGCAGTAAAAGTAAACAAATACTTCTCCATCAACTTATAATTAAACCGGCCGAAAACAGACACCAGTCCATTCTGCGAACCATCCCCGCCCACATCATAAGGAGTCGTTGCACTACTCAGATTAGTCAGAATACGATCCATCGGAAAATCCACACCGGTCGCATCAAAATTATCCGTCTTATAACGTTCAAACGACACCCCGAACAAAGCATCCAAAGTATGAATATCCTTAAAAGTCCCCTGATAACTCAGCGTATTATCCCACAAAGTGCGGACAGACTCACTACTTCCCTCAACAGCCCTGCCGCTATAACTATTGTAATTATTTCCCTCCTGCAAAAAACTGGGATAATACTGACGCGAAAAATTAAAACTCTTTGCCAAAGACAAAGCAGAACGCACCTTCAACCCCCGGACCAACTGCAACTCTCCGAAAACAGTACCATTCAACCGGTAAGCATCCCTCTTATTGGTAATCTTCGTTTTAGCCACCGGATTATCCGTCGTCCCAATCTTATAATAACTGCCATCTTCGGCATAAACCGGAATATCGGGACGGAATTGCTTAATCTGCCACAACCCCTGTCCTTCCAAAGCCTGATCGGTATAAGCCAGACTGATATTTGTTCCAAACTTAAAAACAGAGCTGACATCCCAATCCAGATTAATACGTCCGGTATACCGTTTCAAATCGTCTCCTTTCAACACTCCATTCTGGAAACTCATTCCGAAAGAGGTGAAATATTTCAATTTTGTACTACCACCCCGGACAGACAATTCAACGTTATTGGTATAGGCTTTCTGCGACAACAATTTATACCAGTCTGTACTGTCATCCCTCAGAATAGTCCCCTCCTTTATACTCAGAGCAGTCTTATTGGTCGGATCCACTTTCAACGTATTCACCGCAGCATTCATCATCACATCCCGGAACTGGTCCGCATTCAGAATCCTGAAATTCTCTATCTGCGTATCGAAATTAGTGAAATACCTCAGATTAAACTGCGTCTGCTCACTCTGCATGCCCCGTTTAGTCGTAATCAAAACCACCCCGTTTGCCGCCCTCGAACCATAAATAGCAGCTGCAGAAGCATCCTTCAGAATATCCACCGACTGGATATCATCCGGATTAATTGCAATCATATCCGCCTGCTCAACCGGAATACCATCAATCACATACAAAGGTTCATTTGTTCCCTCAAGAGAAGTAGACCCCCTCACCCGGATTTTCGCCGGTTCCCCGGGCTTGGCAGAAGCCATTGACACCTGTACACCGGGAGCCTTTCCCTGCAAAGCCGATGCAACATTCATAACAGGCTCTTTCTCCAACTGTCCGGCATTAACAGACGACACAGCACCCGTCAAATCTTTCAGCCGGGTAGTACCATATCCTACAACAACCACCTCGTCCAGATTACGGGATTCCGGTTGCAAAGAAAAATTATACACTTCCACTCCTGGCACCAGACCCTTCTCCGCCTGCACATATCCGACAAACGAAGCATTCAGCAACTTTGCCTCCGGACCAACCCTCAACGAATAATCCCCGTACACATCCGTTGCAACCCCCACTGTCGTCCCCTTCACCCAGACATTCGCCCCGACAATGGGAACCCCGTTACTATCAGTCACCCTACCGCGGATCACCCGTTGTTCCTGAGGCACACTTTGTTTGCTACCCCCCGTCCGGTTACCCATTACCTGTCCGGGCCACAACAAAATACTTGTCACTCCCAGGAATACACTCAGGCATACACACCTGTAGCCGGAGCATACTCTCAACCGAAAAATTTGTTTTGATTTATGTTCCATAAATTCTGAATAAATTATTTCACTCTTATTCGCATTTCCGCAAATAAAGTTTGAAATTTCGGACAAAACCTGATAAAAAAAACGTGTAAACATCCAAAGACTGTTTACACGCTTCCACAAAAACCGTTGCAAATTACCTGTCCGGTACTCTCCGCATACACTAAAGAGCCCCGGTTTCCTCTTCTATTACCCGGATAAAATCCTCTTTAACCTCTTTCATACAACTACCCCCATACATCAGGGACTTGTCATTAATTACAACAGAACCGACAATCATCCCCTCATCTTCATCATACTCCTCATATCCCCGGTATCCCTTATATTCCAATCCCCTCAAAAATTCCAGAAGATATGCAAACCGTCCTTCACCCGGATTCCGCCAATGCCATACCTTAAACCCATTTTCCAGAGAGTAAGCCATCAACCGCTCACTGCCATCCGGAAATAACAATACAAACTGATTTTCATCTTCCTCCTCATTATACCCCTTCATCGTCACAACCATCCCGTCATTCCACATACCCAACAGATACATCTCAAAAGCACCCGAGCAGGCATCCGCAACCAACTCACCCGTTTCATCAAAACAAAGAGAAAACCGTCCTATGCAAAACCTGTCATAACAAACCGAAAATCCTTTCATTCCTCTTTTCCCATCCATCATAAACCGTCACTTATTTATTCAGTTTTTCAACAAAACTCGCCGGAATATCCACCAAGGCACATCCCAGCATATCAATTCGTACTGCTATCTTAGTAACACCCCGGAACTTCACCAATTCACCCTCCAAACCCTTTAAAGGTCCCTTAACCACTTTAATCAAATCCCCTTCTTCAACATCCTCATTCACCATCTCAACAGTCTCTTCCGAGAAATCCAGCAGAAAACGGAACTCCTTCATTTGTTTGTCCGGAATCATCGCCGGTCCCTTTTCCCCCCTCAATCTCAAAAACAAAATCACCCCTTTAGTCTGCAACACCTTCACTTGGTCCTGCCGGTTCACCCGTACAAAAATCATCCCGGCAATCACCGGCACCACAACCCGTGACTTCCGGTAAGTCCACTGCCTCACCACCGTCTGCACCGGCAAAAAACACTCCACGCCAGCCTCCGTCAACCGATCCCTCACCTTTTTCTCTGCCCGCGAAGCAGTAAAAACGGCATGCCAACAGAGTATTTCCTGCTTATCTGTCGCCATACATTCTTTCATAGTACCTCTGATAATCCCCGTTAGTCACTTGCTCCAGCCATTCCTGATTATCCAAGTACCATTTCACCGTTTTCTCAATCCCTTCCTCAAACTGCAAAGAAGGTTCCCAACCCAATTCATTCTTCAGCTTCGTTGAATCGATAGCATAACGCAAATCATGTCCTGCCCGGTCCATTACATAGGTAATCAGTTTTTCTGAAGTCCCTTCAGGGCGTCCCAGCAAACGATCTACCGTCTTGATCAATACCCGAATTAAATCAATATTTTTCCATTCGTTAAAACCTCCGATATTATAAGTTCCGGCAATCTTGCCTTTATGGAAAATAATATCAATGGCCCGGGCATGATCCACTACATACAACCAGTCCCGCACATTCTCCCCCTTCCCGTAAACGGGTAACGGTTTGTTATGACGGATATTATTGATAAACAAAGGAATCAACTTTTCCGGGAATTGGTAAGGACCGTAGTTATTACTGCAATTCGTCACAATGGTAGGCATACCGAAAGTATCGTGAAAAGCCCTCACAAAATGATCGGAAGAAGCTTTCGAAGCCGAATAAGGCGAATGCGGATCATACTTCGTTGTCTCCGTAAAAAATGTACCATCAAACTTCAGTGCCCCATACACCTCATCGGTAGAGATATGATAGAAACGTTTCCCATCATATTGTCCGTCCCAGCTTACTTTAGCAGCTTGTAACAAAGACAGGGTCCCCATCACATTCGTCTGTGCAAAGGTAAACGGATCTTTGATCGAGCGGTCTACATGACTTTCCGCTGCCAGATGAATCACCCCGTCGATACAGTACTGCCGGAACAATTCCAGCATCTTTTCAAAATCACAGATATCTGCTTTTACAAAAGTATAATTCGGCTGCTGTTCGATGTCTGCCAGATTAGCCAGATTTCCTGCATAAGTCAGCTTATCTATATTAACAATATGATACTCCGGGTATTTCGTTACAAACAACCGGACAACATGCGAACCGATAAAACCGGCTCCTCCCGTAATCAATATATTCCGCTTAAAATCCATCATATCCGTTTTAATTCATTTATACATTTCACAAGTGAATCTTTCCAGTAAGGAATGACACAATCAAAATCCCGTTTCACTCTTGTTTTATCTAACACTGAGAAAGCCGGACGTTTTACTTTACTCGGGAACTCATCCGAATGGCAAGGCCGGATGTCACAAGTATTTCCCGATAATGTAGCAATTTCCCGGGCAAAATCATACCACGAACACACGCCTTCATTGGAAAAATGGTACACGCCCTCGTGTTGCCTGTATTTTCCTGTCTCAAGGATGTGGATAATCAAAGCGGCTAAGTCAGCGGCATAAGTCGGCGTTCCCACTTGATCGAATACAACAGACAACTGGTCCCGTTCCGCAGTCAAACGCCGCATGGTCTTCACAAAATTATTCCCGAAAACAGAATACAGCCAGGCAGTCCGGAAAATCAGATGCCGGCATCCGCTGGCTTCTATCGCCCGCTCACCTGCCAGCTTAGTCTTTCCGTATACCCCGAGCGGGTCCGTCGGTTCATCTTCCCGGCAGGGCAGATTCCCATTTCCACCGAACACATAATCGGTCGAAACATGAATCAAAGTGGCATCAGTCTCTTTACAGACAACAGCCAGATTTCCGACCGCCAGATGGTTAAGCCGGTCAGCCATTTCCACATCATCTTCCGCCTTATCCACATTCGTGTAAGCAGCACAATTTACTACTACCGAAATCCGATTTTCGTTCATACAACGACGGATAGCTTGCAAATCGGTGATATCCAATTCTGCTACATCCGTAAAAATAAAACACCCTCCATTTGCTCGCCGGGCTAAACACCTCATCTCATTTCCTAACTGTCCGTTTGCCCCGGTTACTAATATCCGTTCATTCATACAAATTCTCATTATAATCAAACAACCATTCCGCCTCTTTTAAACAAGGATGATGACGATCTTTCTCCGAAAGAATTACCTTTTCAGCCGGCAATTGCCAGTCTATTCCCAAATCCGGATCATTCCATGCCAATGCCCCCTCACATTCAGGTGCATAAAAATTATCGCATTTATACTGAAACATTGCCTCCTCACTTAGAACGGCAAAACCATGAGCAAAACCACGCGGAATAAAAAACTGCCGTTTATTTTCCTCGCTCAATTCCACTGCCACATGTTTTCCATAGGTCAGCGAACCTCTCCGGATATCCACTGCTACATCCAAAACTCTTCCTTTCACTACCCGAACCAATTTTGACTGTGCATATGGTGGCTTCTGAAAATGCAATCCCCTCACCACGCCATAACACGACTTCGATTCATTGTCCTGCACAAACACCGTCCGGCAAACCTTTGCCTCGAAATCCCGTTGTGAAAACAACTCAAAAAAATACCCGCGTTCATCGCCGAAGATACGGGGTTGCAAAACAACAACACCCGGTATTCCAGTTTCAATTAATTCCATATTTTAATCGATTAAATACTGATGGGTAAATTCTATCGAATATCCTATCATTTCACCTTTGCCGAATATTCCTCGAAACTCCTACATTTTATAGTCTTAGTCTTACCCTCCTTCAATTCCTTAATGGCTCGCTGGATAGTTTTATTCGGTACATCAACAGTTTCCTGTACAATAATATCTCTCACCCCGCAACATTTTTATTACACGTTTCAAATCCGACACTAATTCCAAATCATCTATTGTAACAATTAACTATGTCATAATCTTATATATCCCGTTTTACAACAAAAAAAGCAAATTCCAAACGATTTTTATTTTTTCCCCCTTCCGGAAAATTCATCCGCCAACTTCAGAAGATATTGCCCATACTGATTTTTAATCATCGGCTGAGCTACCTCGCGCATTTTTTCTGGCGTAATCCAGCCTTTCCGCAAAGCAATTCCTTCGAGACAGGCAATTTTCAACCCCTGTCTTTTTTCAATCACCTCCACAAAAGTAGACGCCTCACTCAGTGAATCGTGCGTACCGGTATCCAACCAGGCAAAACCACGTCCCAATAATTGTACCTTTAATTCTCCATCCTGCAAAAATCGCTGATTTACCGTCGTAATCTCCAACTCACCACGCGCAGACGGCTTGATATGCTTCGCCACATCCACCACCTTATTGGGATAGAAATACAAGCCCACCACCGCATAATTGGATTTCGGCACTTTCGGCTTCTCCTCGATGCTCAACACATTACCCTCCTTGTCGAACTCCGCCACTCCGTACCGTTCCGGGTCATTCACCCAATAACCGAATACCGTGGCTTTCTCCCCCTCCTCGGCTGTTTGCACCGCCTCTTCCAACATACGCGTGAAACTCTGCCCGTAGAAAATGTTATCCCCAAGCACCAGACACACACTATCCTCCCCGATAAATTTCTCCCCGATAATAAACGCCTGTGCCAATCCGTCCGGACTTGGCTGCTCCGCATATTCGAACCTCATCCCATAATCCGAACCATCTCCTAACAACCGTCGGAATCCCGGCAAATCCTGAGGTGTCGAAATAATTAGTATCTCCTGAATCCCCGCCAGCATCAACACGGAAATCGGATAGTATATCATCGGCTTATCAAAAATCGGAAGCAACTGCTTGCTCACCCCTTTTGTAATCGGATACAGCCGCGTACCGGAACCTCCGGCAAGCACTATTCCTTTCATAAATAATTAAGATTAAGTGTTTATATAAACCTATACCAACGAAAAGTCAACCTTATCTTCCACTAAAACTCTCTCCTGCCTCCTTATATTCTTTCCCCTGCTCCGTCAAACGGTATTTCTGCAAACCGCTATTAGGTTTTTCCGGAATTGTCATTTCAATAAAACCCAGATTCAAAGCCGGACGCAAATATTTCAAACGTAAATATTTTCTATCTGCAAGATTTAATCTTTCCAATATTTCTTGCCGGTTCAACTCCCTATCCATCACCCTGACCAACTCCTGGACTTGGGGGGTAACTTGGGGGATAACTTGGGGGATAACTTGGGGGGTAACTTGGGGGGTAACTTGGGGGGTAACCGGAATCGTCATACGTAAAAAGTTTTCCGTAAACCTGAAACATTCCCTCCCATAACTCCTTAAAATACGCGGCACACCCGATCCCAAATGCTCCACCAAATCCAAATCCCTGAACACCCGCATCAATTCCTTATTGCGAGGTACAGAATACCCTTCAAAAAATTCCTTCTCCGCCATACCCTGTGGTAAACCTCCGAAAGAAGTAATCTCTATCCGGTCATCAAAAATCTCAAACTTCGGAGGTACTTCCTGTGTATAATCATTATGCACAATCGCATTAATCACCGCCTCACGCAATGCAATCGGATTCCACAAGCGCGTTTCAATCCGCTCCCTGGAAGTAATCTTTGCTACCGTCTTGTTCTCCACTTCCAATCTGTCCAGCACTTGCTTAGTCGCCTTCACCAAAGAACAATAGCCATACTCATTATTCTCTTTCAAATCCACCCTATCCGTCCCGTCATACTTCGCCAACTTCACAGACATACCATTCACATCTGCCAACAGGTAAGCCACATAATTATACCGTCCGTCATCAGTCAACAGCTCCAGATTGACGGCGAATTGCTGATTAAGCGTTTTATGAGCACTCTCATAATAGATCTTTAACTGCTCAAAAGTCAACTGCTGATTGGGCGACTTGATTTTTCCAATGGAATTGCGCGTTCGCTTGGCAAACAACGTTTCAATCATCCGCACCGGCATCGGCTCTGCCGCCGACCCCACCCGAATAAATGTTCCCCTCTCCGACATTCCCAACTTCTTGATATAATAAGGTTTCTCCGTACCGCTGGCAAACGTCACTTTAATCACCTCCACCCCGTCCATCACTTCCACCGCCACATCAAACAACCCCATGCACGAAGGCATGACATTGTTCTTCAAACGGTCTTTAATTCTGAGCATATCGCCATCGATATCCTTCACCCCTATCGGCTCTCCCGTCTTATACATCCCGACATACAACACCCCTCCCTCCGGACAATTCAAAAAAGCCACTGCTTCTTTCTCCAGATCATCCGTCAAACATTGCTTGTATTCTATTCGATTTGTCTCAGACGGCATAACGCTAAGCAAAAAATCTCTCTTTCAAACGTTCTTTCAATTCTTGTCGTTTATCCCTCATGTCAACCGTATTCCATTTAACAAAGCCTCCTGCACAACCACATTATCCTCATAATCCCCAATCACATCTATCTTCCTATCCCCCAATGCCATCTTTAATTTTGCAATCATGCGTACCCGTTCCAGGGTTCCTTTCTTTTCCCCTGCATTTCGAATCAACAAATCAATATCCCCTCCTCGCTTACTATCGTCTGTGCGCGAACCAAACAAAAACACCTCTACCCCACCAACCATAAATCTCCCGCGCAATTCGGACAATCGTATCTATTTCCCCATGAGTCAATCGCATAATCTTTTATTTGATCTTTACAAAAAAAAATACATTTCTCTCCGACAAACAAAAAAATTCAATCTGTTATTCCGTCTTAAAAGTAATATCATCCGTCCGCGGATGTACAAACTCGAATTCCAGCGTTCGTGCCAATCCTTCCCCTAATGTATAAGGAGCTTTAAATCCCGAAACCATCACTTTCGTCGCATCAAACTGCGTTGTCGCACAAAACTTCTTCACACGCACAGAACTCACCGTCAATTTCTTCCTCAAAATCCAAGCCAACACATCAAAACCATAACCTCCCAACATCCCCAACCAATACGGGAAATGCGTCGTCGGAATATGCTTTTTCAATACCTCACTCACATGCCCCACCAACTCATTCATCGTAAAATCAGGCTTATCGATATAATTATAAACATTATAACCCTCTCTTTTATGTTCTACCAAAAACTGAATAAAAGCCACAATATTACCCACATAAGCCATCGACTTCTTGTTCTCACCTTTTCCCACCATCAAAAACTTCCCGCCCGAAATTTGCTTCAAAAGGTTATACACATTCCCCCGGTTCCTTTCTCCAAAAATAACAGTAGGCCGCAAAATATTGATATTCCAATCGGGGTGCTCCTTATACCATTTCTCCAACTCCATTTCCGCCAACCACTTACTTTTCCCATAATGATTGAACGGGTCTTTTTCATGTTCCTCATTCGGATTTTTCTTATTCAACCCATATACCGCCACCGAAGAGGTAAACACAATCCGCCTCACCCCGTTCGCCTCCATCGCTGCCAAAGTATTCTGCATTCCACCCACATTCACATCATAATATTTTGTAATCGGCGTCACATCATCCCGATGTTCCGCTGCCAACAACACTACGATATCTGCCCCTCTCAATTGCTCTGTCAATTTATCCTTGTTCCTCACATCTCCAATTACCGTTATATCCGGGAAGAAATGGCTCTGTTGCTTATCTACGTTCAACAAATCCCAACCACCTCCTTTCAACAAATCAATTAAACGGGTACCCACAAAACCCGAACCTCCAAGTAATGCAATTTTCATTGATACAATTGTTTAAGTTTATCTTTTATTTTATCCAAAACAAATAATTCCATTACTCTTTTTTTGGCATATATTGCCATCTGCTCTCTCGTTTCTTGATTTTTCAACAAGCTCTCAATTGCTATTTTTAAAGCACATACATCAGAATTAGCGACCTCTATACCTGTTATTCCATTTAAATTCACCCAATTAACTCCAGACCCCTCGATTGTGAAAGTAATTGCAGGTGTTTGGCAATACATTGCTTCTGCAAGCGCAACACCAAAAGCTTCATTTTTAGTTATAGAAGGGAAAACAAAAATATCAGCAGCATAATAATATGCAACCAATTCTTCGTTAGGAATTCTGCCAATAAAATGAACATGTTTTAAATTTTTTGCAGCCTGTTTCAATTCTCCTGTTAAAGGGCCTGTACCTCCAATAACTATCGCACATTCATTCATTATACTCTTTGCTGCCTCTATTAAATAGATTAATCCTTTGTATTGTACATGCCGCCCTACAAATAAAATAATTGGCAAGTCTTTATAAAATGATTTTATACGAGCAATTTCTTCTATCCGTGAACTTGAAAGTTCAAATTTAGAAGTGTCTATAACATTAGGAATTACAATTACTTTGTTTTTAAATTTCTGTAATTGACTTGAACAATTTATGTAATTGGGACTTGTTGCGATAATTACATCGGCTCTTTTTAATAAACGAGTCTCAATGTGCTTAACAAATTTGTATATTAATTTTTGGTCTACAACATCCGAATGCCAATGCACAATAAGTTTTGTTTCTTTAGGTAAAAGTGGAAGTAAAATCCAAGCAACAAACGGATTAGGTGCATGAAAATGAACTATATTAGGACGATACTGCTCTAATATCTTTTTCAATTCTCGTTTATAAATCAATGATAATGACTGACTTGCAACCTTTTTCCAACAACCAATCCTTATAACTTCAATTTCTTCAACAATATCTTTGCATGTTTGTTTTGTCTCACTAAAACAAACTACTTTCTGTTGATAATCAGATAACTCAGACAACAATCTTACCACATTAAAACAAACATCCTCTATCCCACCAGTATGAGGAGGATAATAATTCGGCACATGAAGTATTCTTTTCATTTTGCGAAAACTACTCTATATAAAAATTTACAACACTCTCTAACCAGAATACCACGATAAGAGAACTTAAATCTCCAGGTATTTCTATTTTTAGGTAATCGGGCATTTCGTTTCATAACTACAGCAGAAGTAGCAGAAACGTTATGTTCATGGCGGCGATACTTAATCGTAGGTGCATGCAGAATCCCTATCCGACCTTTAAATTTCACCGTCAGACCAATCCAAAGGTCATGTGGAACATTCTTAGGAAATGGTAATACATAACTCAGAACAGAAGACTTTAAAGCCATTGCGCACCCCAAATAGGTACATTTGATAATATTTTTGATAATATTTGTATAAATACCTTCCGAACTAAATTTAGAAGGAAGTAAAATATTCAAATCTCCATCAACAATTTCACAATCGGATACTACTACATCATAATACTTCAATTGCTCCAACATCTTTTCAACACGCCCATCAATCCACACATCATCTTGATCTGATAAAAATATGTAATCTCCTTGAGCATATGATAATGCATTGGCAAAATTGGCAGTCGTGTAAGCAAAAGAATATTTTTGCTTTATCTTCTGATGATGATACAACTTTATTCTGGCATCTTGATAACTTCTCAAAATATCTAACGTATCGTCAGTTGACCCATCATCAGAAATTATCAACTCATCTTGCCAACTTATCTGTTTCAATATAGAATCAATCTGCTCTCTCAAATACTTTCCACCATTATAAGTGGCCATACATACAGATATCATAGAGGTATAGAAGAAATAAGTTGCATACTAAAAATCCGAACCATCACAAACCCTACTGCAGCAGTTACAATAACAAACCAAGCAAACGCTGGTGGTCGAATAATGTAATACAACATTGGAAACAATATAATAGACACCACTCCATAAAATTCTGAAATACGAAGACTTGCGGCCAAATTTTGAGAAAACACCAATAATGAAGCCAATGATAAAAACATGATTTTAAGTAATAAATAACCATATTTGTTCTTAGCTACAACTATTTCACTCTTCCATAAAAGCACCAGCGTAAGAAATAGTTTCATCAAAAACAAGACACTAAAAATATTAGCAGTAAAATTCCCTTCTTCTTGCTGCAATTGGTATAATTCAAACTTTTCTCGTACTTGTTCAATTGGGATATAGGCTATCAATGAAATTACATCTATTTTCAACAACGCAATAACCTCACAACAAAGAATAAATACAATCCATTTCTTTTTATTAATTCGATGAGGATTAAGAAACCAAAGCGGGAATAATATTAAAGCAGAAATATGAAATAATGTTGCAAGTAAAACCAATGCAAAAAATTGCTTCATTTTACGCTCAAACAATGGTATGATGGCAAGCAACATAATACTAGTAGCAACTCCCGCTCTTATTTGCGTCATCTCATGCAAGGGAAAAAAATCTGCCACATACAACAAAATAGAAAAAGGTATTAATGTTGACAAACGGTTTATAGCTAAAATTTTTATCCCAACTCCAAGCATTGCATAAATTAAAAAGAAGCACACAACATTATCTCCTAATACATTGTGTACAATGTAACTTATGGCTGAAAATGTAGGTTCAAGCACATATAATTCATTCTCATATAACCATTCATATACATTGTAATCAGCAACATACCTTCCATCGCGAAAACCTGCAAATAATATGAGAATTATACAAAGGAAATAACCATACACAGATTTTACACCTGATTTGCTTCGACACAAATCCGTCATTGAAAATAAAATAGTACAAAAAAATATAAGAAAATATGTGTACTGCAAAGCTCAAATATCAATACTTCCCTAAGATACCTCGTTTAAAATCCCTACGTCCCTTCAGTGCCATTCTCAAAGACTTCCATCTGTCTTTTTCATACAAAAAAATCTTTATCCACATATTGCAATTAGTTCTCCGTTCAGAACGAAGATAATCCGGAAATCTTTCCCGAAATCTTTCCCGAAGATATAATCTGTTACGAGCCATATAATAATGACGCAAAGGAGAATGATATGTCGGATACATCTTTATTCCCAAAAAAGATTTGGGACGAAGATGCCCCAAAGAATGGATTAAAAGCACATTATTTAATTGCACAATAGAATAACCGGCCTCCCGCACAGCTAAACAAAATACAAAATCAACATAATCAATAAACAATTCATCAACAAGCCCCCCTGCTGCCTTATAAGCATTCAAATTCACCAAATTACCGGAAGTAATGACAACATCCATCACTGAATAGTTCTCATGTCTGACCGTACGGGAAGGCGTATTAGGACGTGCTGCAATAATTCCAAGATTTAAAGATTGATTATTCAAGGCAAAAGCATAAAGTTGCTCCACCATCCCCTTGGAGGCCATTGAATCTTGGTCCATCGTCAAAAACCAAGTATAGCCTAATTCCTCAATTCTATGCACACCAACATTAAGTGCATAAGCTATTCCCCAATTACCTCCTAATGGAATATACAGCAATTTAAGATCATTTGTCACGTAATCTTGTAATTTTTTCAATAATGGTTGATCTGAATTATCTACAATACAAACAAGATCAACAGATTGTTTGTAAGATTCAACATTCTTTATAACCTCCTCATTTATAGGATTGAACCAAACTACTATCGCAGCAACAGCCTTTCCCATTAAAATCTATTTTATAGCTTAATATCTACGTAAATAACGTCCATAAAACCATCTACACAAAAACAACAACCAACCTAAATGCAATGTATCAAACATGAATAATATTTTATCACGAAACATCTTTTTCACCAATATTTGTTTAGCCCTTTTTATATCTTTTTTCTTTTTATAAATTATCATAAAAGGTAACGTATCGCGACAATACTTAACCTGGCATTTATCCCGCCATTCTTGAGAAAAATTATATTTATCTATTAATGCAAATTTTAATTTTAATATCTGCTTATGATATTCATAAAGTTTCTCTGCCCCCTTAAAATGTGATGCACTTTCTTCTAATACTCTATAAGTAGCAGTAACATCAGGCATCGCATAAACTTTTGATGTACATAAGAAATGAGTAAAAAGAATAAATGTCCCGTCTATTCCACTCATGTTCTCTTTTGGTAAACACTCTTTTCTATACATCCAACTTGGAGGACATACATATCCTCCGGCAAGAACAAATTCTTCCGGAGAACTATAATACATCGGGAAACGCTTAGGTGCCGTAGTAAAAAGACTTCGACACAGTTTTCCTGTTTTCTGATATAGCATATTAAAATTGCTATAAACCATCCCTACCCCAGGATTATTTTCAAGAATATCCACCTGCTTCTGCAACTTCAACGGATCAGTCCAATAATCATCTCCTTCACATATCGCAATATATTTTCCTTTTGCCACTTGTGTAAACAAATATCCCCAAATATTTTTACCCTGAGAATACCAATTTTCTGTCCGATATATATTATGAAATAAATGAGGATATTTCTCCTCATATTCTTTTATCACAGAAACTGTAGAATCTGTTGAAGCATCATCATGTACTATGATTTCAATCGGAAAATTTGTCTTTTGAAGCACAAATCCATCCAAACATTCCCGAATATAAGCTTCGTGGTTATATGTTGTACAAACAACTGAGACCAAAGGCCTAAGTAAATATTCTCCTTCAGGCATTTATTTTCTATGATTGATTAAATTTATAACTTTAAGCCAAGTTATTCCTTAACAGACGCAGATAAAATCATCACTTTTTCTTTAAAACGATGAAAAATCGTTGTATTATCACTAATATTTTTATCTACAATCATTCCCGCTTGTATAACATTCCGATCTCCTATTGTCACCTTAGGCACTGTAGTTGCCCTAATTCCAAAATAATTATCGTTACCTACAATCGTATGTCCGCATAACAGAGAAGTTGCAAAAAAATTAAAATCCCCTACGTTACAATCATGACTAATGATTGTTTGTGAAGTCAATAAATTGAAATTCCCTAACTTTACCTTAGGCCCTATAATTGTAAAAGGATCTACAATATTTCCTTCACCAATTATTGCTGTTTTAGCCACAATAGCTGTTGGATGAATCAAAGTAATAAACTTTCCTCCCCTCCGCTTTATTTGTGAAACTATCTCCCTTTTAGCTTTAGGATTGTCTCCTATTGCTACAACAAAATAATCATCCTCTTGTATTTTATAATCATCAAAATGTCCTAAATATGGGCTATTATAATTATAAGCATGCCAACTTTCAATTCCATTTTCAACAGAAGTAACGTATCCTTTTATACATAAACCAACTTCTCTACCCCAATTACTATCTTCTAATAATGAGGTAATCTCGGCAGCAACAGCACCCGTTCCAAATATTACTATCTTTTTACTATCTTCCATATTCCATTAAAGTGCTTTATTCAAATCATAATCATCCAAATCAAAACTATCCCCGTGTCCGGGATATACCCGATATTCCTTTCCTTGCAAATTCCGGATTTTACTAATGGTAAATGCCAATTTTTCCTTTGAACCGCAAAATAATTTCGTAACGGTCCGGAGGTCTTTCAAAAGCGTATCGCCGGTAAACAAACAATGTCCTATTTCAAAACAAACCCCGGCATTTGTATGGCCTTCCGCAATAAAGAAAGTGATTTTCCACCCATTCCAATTCCACCTAAACCCTACATCCTCCACACATATATCCGCTGCCGGAACCTGAAAAGCTTTCTGTTGATAAAACAAAGAATGATTTCTCTTAGCATCTTGTATCGCCTCTGAGCACATAGCAGAACAAACAATTTTCGAGCCATACCTTTCAATCAGGGAATTGCATCCCCAGATATGATCGAAGTGCTCATGAGTCAGCAGAATATATACCGGATACAAATTCAAAGCCCTTAACTGCTTTTCCAGTTCTCCCGGATCTTCACTGCCCGGATCTACAACCAGACAATTATTATCGACTTCCCGGTCAAACACTAAGAAACAATTCGAAGGTACCGGGTCATTGATTATCCGCACGATTTCCAACGCCATCAACCGGTAATATTAATCGTTCGCCCACCGTCCACTGTAAATTGTTGTCCTGTCACCCATCTTGCCTTATCTGACAACAGAAAATTTACCGCTTCATAAATGTCCTTGGTTTCTCCCAATCCCAAAGGATAAAGAGCAGCCATGCGGTCAATCAGTGACGGATCCTGATACATGTGTTCCGTCATTGACGTACGGACTCCACCGGGCAATACGGAATTTACCCGAACCCGTGGTGCCAGTTCCACGGCCAGCGAACGCATCAACGCATCCACCGCTCCTTTCGAAGCTCCGTAAACAGAAAATGCCTTGGCTCCGAAATTACTGATATTACTGGAAATCAAGACCACACTTTTCAAGGCCGTATCATTGACCTTCCGGCTCATCAAGGATTTTACCAACAAAGCTCCGGAAATCACATTCACATTGAGAGTATCCAGAAAAAGTCCCGCAGTAACCATTTTCAAAGGATAAGTTTTCATAAAGCCGGCACAATGTACAAAATAACTCACCCGCACCTCATGAGCGGACATAAAGGCGACAAAAGAATTTTCCAGCTCTTCCACCTTTGCCAAATCATACTGCCAAATCAAATGCTCTGCCGGATTTGTACACAATTGCCGGGTTTCCTCCAAACGTCCGGCATCCCGGCCATTCAATATGACCCGGTAAATTGCAGAAAAGCGAATCGCCATCTCCCGGCCCATTCCCGAAGATGCTCCGGTAATCAATATACATGCTTTATTTTCCATACTTATTGAGCTGTAAATCCACCGTCAACATTCAGCACCGTACCGGTCACCCATTTCGACATATCCGAAAACAGCCAGACAACCGCATTTGCGACATCTTCCGCTTCTCCCAAGCCTAACGGATGCAGACGTTCCAACGTATTCAAATAATCATCGTCGAATGAACCTGTATTCGCCTCCATCATCGGAGTGCGGATAAAACCGGGGGCAATACAGTTAAACCTGATTTTTTTCGGAGCAAATTCCATTGCCAAAGCCTTGGTGATCCCGATAATCCCGGCTTTCGACACAGCATATCCCACATTAGCGGCAGAACCCACCACACCGTACACGGAAGAGATAAGCACTACGGAACCCCGTTCTCCCGCATATATTTTCCGGTTTGTAAAAAGCTTGGCCAATTCTATCGCCGCATAGGTATTCAACTTATAAACTTCCGTACATACCTTTTCACTTACCCCTTTCAGGGGAGTAATATAAGGTCGGCCTGCAATGTGAGCAAAACCGTGAAGTTCCCCGAAGTCAGTAACAGCCGCAGTGATTTTTTGCCGCATTTCTTCCGTCTCTGTTAGATCCAAAGGCAAAAGCAGATTCCGTGTACGGCATAAATTCTGCGTTTCTTTCAGTCCGGATTCATTCAGGTCGGCCAATATCAGTTCCGCCCCCAAACGGGAAAGCAGTACAGCCGTTGCCCGGCCAATACCCGAAGCTGCTCCGGTGATTAGGTAACGGCGTCCGCTCAGATTCAAAAAACAATCTGCCATCATTTCAACAAAGCTACCAATCCGCCTACAGTCCGTGCTTCATTCACATCTTTCGCCAGAAGTGTTTTCCCGTAATTTTCGGAAGCCAATGCAATAATCGAAAGCACCGTCAACGAATCCCAGCATTCAAAATCAGCTAAGACCTCATCATCTTTCACCGAATCCACTTCCAATAACTCCGCCAGTTCTTCATAAATCTTTTCCATAGTTTAATAGTATATTATATTACAAAAATCCACTTTTCCGGCAGGCATCAGCAAAGCTCCCCAGGTAAGTCCGACACCAAAGCCCGACAAACAAAAAAGATATTCTTCGTCTTTCAGTTTCTCCCCGATATTAAAACAGATATTGGTTGGAATAGTTGCTCCGCTGGCATTACCGAAATTTTCTACAATATTCGAAGGCATCTTCTCATGGGGAATTCCCAATTTATCAGCCAGTTTATGCAACATAAAGCGATTGGGCTGATGAAACATGTACCAATCCACCTCTTCCTTACCGCAAGCGGCCCGATTCAGCAAATCTTCAATCAACGGAGGCACTTCCCGCTGCACAAAATTGAAAACCTCATCCCCTTTCATAACCAAATGCTCAAGCGAACGGAAATTACCGGCGGAATCCTCTTTCATCTCTGATGTTTCTGCATTCGCCGGCATGCGCATGCCACCTGCCGGAATCATCAAAGCATCGGCTCCAGTCCCGTCCATGCGGATACAGCCATAAACCGTCGTATCCGAATCGCTCTTTTCTACGACCGTAATCGTTGCGGCATCCCCGATCAGGGGATTGCTGTTGCGGTCACGCTTCGAAACTTTACGGCTCAATACGTCTGCATTAAGCAATACCACTTTATTTACCTCTTCCTGCTCCAACAGCATAAACGCTTCTGTCAGTCCAACAATAAAACCGCAACATCCCTGATTGATATCCATACAGATAACCTCTCTCCCCAACCCTAACTTGCCCTGTATGATATTGCTCGTCGGCGGCATTTGATAATCCGGAGACTGGGTCACCAGTAATAAAGCATCTATGTCCTCTTTCCGAAGCAAACCGTTTTCAAACAGATAATTAAGCCCATATATACAAAGCTCCGAAACACAGACTCCATCCTCCACCACCCGGTGTTTATTATATCCCATTGCCATTTTCAACTTCATCGACTTGGCAACAGAGAAATTGTAGTTCTGCATCTCATCCTCAAAAGTGATTTCCCGGGAAGGCAGCACTGTCAAGAGGCCTGTAATTTTCTTACGGCGAAACTTCAGGTTCATGCTTTCACCCCGTTTTTCTTCAACAACCTTTCAATAGCATCTACGGAAGAAAAATTCTCCGGCAGCACATCCGTACCGTCTATCGAAATTCTGAATTCACTATCCAGCGTGGTGACCAGATTAATAACATCAAAAGAATCCAGCATTCCTTCCTCGATAAAATTCACAGCCACAGTAAAATCAAATTCAGGACGAAGTCCCGACAAAATCTCTATTATCTTCTCTTTCATTTCACTTCTTTATTAGGACATAATCAAACATTTTTTCCTGGCAAAAACCATAATGAATATACCGTTTTATTGCATTTTCATTCGATGTGATCACCCAAAACATCTGTCGTTTCGTATTTGCTCCCCGACACAGGAATTCCCGGAATAAAGCGGAACCGATTTTATGCTCTCTATAATCCGGATGTATAAACCAATATCGCAGATAAAGAGTCACTCCGGTCAAGTCATAAATTAAAAAACCCGTTATCTTTCCAGCCTCACGGTTTACCAATAAATGTCCGGCTTTCACCCATTGTATCAGTTCTTCTTTTAAGGGTATTTGCTCGGAATACGGATCAAAATAACAGTCATATAATTCCAATATGGAAAAAATATCCCGCTCCGTAGCTTCCTCTATTTTTACAAGCGACTTCGCTTCTCCTACTATCGGCACTCCAGTCCGGTTCATTCGGACCAGGGAGGTATGTTCTTCAAAACCTTCATCTAAAAACATCCGTTTCCCCGCAACCACCGATTCTGTTCCCACCAAATCAGTGACTAACAGCAATCGGGAGCATTCTTTCAAAAAAACAGGCAGATTATTCCTTAAAGCCTCTTCATCCACAGAACAATAATACAGATTACTGAATTCTCCCCTGTTTCGCAGAAAAAAAACAGTATCGGCATAGCGGACATAAAACAAACTGTCATACCAGCACCACAATGAAATACGAAAAGGATCGGGATAAAAATTAGTAATGAATCCCCTTTTTAAGCTGCGCACTTCATTCAAAAGGAACTGTATTTCTTCAAAAGAACTTACCTTCTTCATTAAACATTCACTTCTTTATTATAAAACAACCGGTCGATTTTCCCATTAGTATTCCGCCGGAGTTCCTTTAAATGATAAAAAACGGTAGGAATCATATATTTCGGTAATTCCTGCCCGATAGCCAGCCGGAATTTCCCTGTCGTCAACTCCTGATCGGCCTCATAAAACAAGGTGATTTCTTTTTTAGCAAAATTATAAACGATACAACCATTCTTCACTAATTTCAACTTGTTGATAATCACATGCTCAATCTCTCCCAATTCAATCCGATAGCCCAAATGTTTAACCAACGAATCCTTTCTTCCTTTGAATACAATCTCATTCCGTTCATTGATAAATACCACATCTCCCGTGCGGTATATGGTTTCAGGATAAGCCGTGTTCAACGGATTCTGTACAAAAGCTGCCGCCGTCTTTTCCGGATTGTTGTAATAGCCCATAGCCAAAGAAGTACCCCTCACACATAATTCGCCTTCGGTATACTTCTCCGTAACCCGCAGGTCATTTTCATCCAAAATCAGAATATCCGTATTCCGGCAAGGAAATCCTATCGGAATAGGCTCTTCATCTTTCAGTTCACGCTCCACCTTAAAAAATGTACAATCCAAGGTAATTTCAATGGGGCCATACAAATTGGCAAACAGAACATGAGGTAACTTATGATACCAATAATTGAACTGTTTGGTCGGAAATACTTCTCCGGCAAACCAGCACAACCTTAAATCCGGTAACTGCATCTGATTCAGTAAATCCATATTGGCAATATTCACCATAATCGTCGGTACCCAAAAAATAAAGGACACCTTTTTCTCTTGAAGTAGTTTCAGAATCATCACGGGGAAAGCCGACAAATGATCCGGAATCAATACCATCGTACTTCCCCGGGACATCAAAAGACATAATTCATAACTATAGATATCAAAAACCAAAGGTGACAGGGAGCCAATAACCTCATGATCCGTAAAACCGAATTCTTCCTGTGCCCACTCTGTAAAATCAAAGAAACTCCGGTGATTTAGCACTACCCCTTTGGGCGTTCCGGTTGAACCGGATGTATTAATAATACAAAGCGGATCAGTATCGATCAATGTCGACAGACGTTCCGATAAAACTTTCTCGTCATAAACTTCCGTTCCCCATTCCACCGCATCTAAATTAATCAGAGCTACTCCTTTTGGAAGAATTTCCCTTATATTTTTTTCATATTGATTATTTGTAATGACAGCGGCAGGTTTCACCAATTCCAGTATGTTACCGATCCGTCCCGCAGGTGTCTTCACGTCTAAATTCATATAAAAGTTACCACTATAAATAATAGCTAAATCGACATATACGCTCTCAATGCTTTTAGGTAAAAAAACCGCCACCGGCTTTTTTATTATTCCTTTGTCCCGTACTATTTTACAAGCCAATGATTTCGTATATTTTTCCAATTCCAAGAAAGTGATATTCCGGTCCTTATCCCATACGGCTATTTTACCGGCGCATTTCTTTACTGTATTCTCAAAATATTCAATAAGATTAATTTTTATCATATAATAAAAATAGTTTAGTGTAATCTGGTATGCAGGTGCCCAATCAATAGCATCAATGCCCAGTAAAAATTATAAAAATGTTGAATTTTTGGAAACCAAATATTTGCAGCAATATTGCTGTACTAATTTGAATTTATCCTTGTCAAAGCAAAGAATAACAAGCCGCTTCCAACAATATTGATTTCTTTAGAAAATATAATTACAAAGTAGACATCAACTTTATAAAATAACGGGTTGCCGCCAATAAGTCCGGTAAATTTTCTTTCACGGTCGTATAAATAATATCGGCATCTATTTCAAAATACCCGTGTGCAATCCGGTCCCGAATTCCTTTCACTGCCCGCCAGGGTACATCCGGATACTGTATCAATAACTCACCCTCAGTCTCTTGGTCTATTTTCTTATAAGATTCCCCGATTGCTTCTATTAACATACAACTCGCCGCCAGGTTCTTTGTCCCTTCTGCCGTCAACAAATAATCATCAACACTATACACACCTCTATTCCACTCCTGCAATAACAGGATTGAACGTTCAATTTGCTGCAAAGCAAGCAACACCCTTTCTCTCTTTTCAGATGACACAAATTCCATCCTTCTCTATCTCCCTCTTTAAGAATACATTCATATTCCGGTGCATTCGCACAACATCCACATGACAACCCAACAATTCTTCGAGAAACAAGCCAAGTTCCACAAAGGCATATAATTTAGGACTCATCTCCACACACACGTCTACATCGCTTGACTCCTTTTGTTCATCCCTGGCCACAGAACCGAATAAACGCAATGAATAAACTCCAAAACGCTCTCTCAGAACATTTGAAGAAGACTGCAATAATGCAATATATTCACTCCGTGTTTTCATTCTGTATACTTTGAATTCATTTCAAAGGTAAAACAATTTCACAAACCTACCAATATTCTCTCCTAATTTATACCACATCAATCTCACTTGTCAAGTAGGCAGGCCAAAATTCTTTCCACATCTCCCTCCGTCAATCCGGCATACATCGGCAAACAAATCACACTATCCGCCACTCGGTGCGCTCCCGGCAAATTCTCCACCCGTGAGGACTCCAACCCCCGATACGTTGAAAACTCACTGATCAGCGGATAAAAATACCGCCGTCCCAATATATTCCGGCCTTTCATCTTAGCATACAACTCATCCCGCGTCATCCCATATTGCTCTGCATCCACAAAAATCGGGAAATAAGAATAATTATGCCGCACTCCCGGCATATCCTCCATCACCCGTATTCCCTTCACACTCCGCAAACTTTTTCGATACCTTACCGCCACCTGCCACCGCGCCTCAATCGCCGCATCCACTTGCTTCAGGTTCAACAACCCGAATGCCGCACGCACTTCATCCATCTTCCCGTTGATACCCGGTGCAATCACCGTCGTTTCCCCCGCAAAACCGAAATTCTTCAAATAATCTATTCGCTGTTTTGTTTGTTCGTCATGACATATCAATGCTCCGCCTTCCACTGTATTATAAACCTTCGTGGCATGAAAACTCAGTGTTGACATATCACCTGCTTCCAAAACAGATCTTCCATTTACCTCTACACCAAATGCATGAGCAGCATCATAAATAACTTTTAATCCATATTTGTCCGCAATTGTTTGTATACGTTCTGTACTACATGGCTTCCCGTACACATGCACCGGCATAATCGCCGTCGTCTTCGGCGTAATCGCCGCCTCTATCCTATCCGGGTCGATATTACACGTTTCCGGGTCGATATCCACAAACACCGGCTTAATCCCGTTCCACCACAGCGAATGCGTTGTCGCCACAAAACTGTAAGGCGTCGTTATCACCTCCCCAGTCACCCGCAACGCCTGCAACGCCGTCAACAAAGGCAACGTCCCGTTCGTAAACAGACTCACATACGGTACTTTCAAATATTCCGCCAACGCTTTCTCCAGCAATTGGTGATAATGCCCATTGTTCGTCAACCACTTCCTCTCCCAAATATCCTTCAAATAAGGTATAAAATCATCCAATTCCGGCAACAAAGGACTCGTCACCGTAATCTGCTTTTCTGTATTCATATTATTTCTTCCTGATTATAGAAACCAATTCGCGCATTTCCGGAAAACGGAACAAATAAGACCCTCCCGTATAGAACACCACTCCGGCAACAATCCCCACTCCCAACTGTACATATACATTCGCAAATAAAGTTGTCAGTAAATAAACCCCACCTCCCATCACAAACGTCAACAGCAAAGTCGGCGACAAATCCGCCATCTGACGCACAAAACCCACCCGAATCAACCGCCCCGTATAATAAGTGTTAATTGCCAAACAGATAATCGATGAAAATATTTGTCCCACACACATCATCATCAACCCCATCGGCAAGGTCATCAATAAAATCCCCACCCCTACCAACTTCTTGAAAACCTCCAACCGCAAAAACAAATCCGACCGCCCTTTCACCTGCAACAAATTCAAATTCAACGCATGCACCGGATAAAACATCGCGGCGACACAAATCACCTTTAACAAATCCGCCGTAAATAACCACTGTTCTTTCAACAACACCAACACCAGCGGCGTTGACACAGCCGCCAATCCTACCATCAACGGAAAAATAATATAAGCCACAACCCGCAATAACCGCCGATAATTCACAGCCAACCGCTCATTATCTTCCTGCAAATTGCATAACACCGGATAGGTCACCCGTTGGAATACCCCCGTTAACATCGACGAAGGAAAATCCGCAAACTGTTGTGCCCGCGTATAATACCCCAAATCCGCCTTCGAGAATACCTTCCCGATGACTATCAAATAAACATTCCGCCACAACGTATCCAACAACCCCGAAAGCATCAACTTAGACCCGAACCCGAACAGTTCCCGGAACGATGTCCACGAATAACACCACGACGGCCGCCACCGTGACACCACCCACAATATCAACGCATTCACCGCTAAATTACTCACCTGCTGCGCCACAATCGACCACACCCCGCATCCTCCATACGCCATCCCGATACCCACCACTCCCGACACTATCGCCGCCGTCACCGTCGCTTTCGCCTGCGTCTTGAAATCAATCCGTATCGTCAATATCGCCCGCTGCACCACCGTAAACGAATTCAACGCCAATCCGATAGCCATCACCCGCGTAATATCCACCAACTCTGGCACCTCGTAAAACCGCGCTATCCACGGAGCCGCTACAAACAGCACCCCGTACAACACCAACCCCACCACCACATTAAAATAAAACACCGTAGAATAATCCCGCTGCCCCCGATCCAATTTCCGTATCAACGCCTGCGAGAATCCACTGTCAATCAGCGACTGCGACACCGCAATGAAAATCTGCAACATCGCCACCAACCCGTAATCCTCCGGAGTCAAGATGCGCGCCATCACAATCATGATGACGAACTGCAAGCCAGCCACCGAAAAACGCTCCACACTACTCCAAACCACCCCGGATACTGTCTTCTGTTTCAACGATTCCGCCATGTCATCTATCCTTAAACCCGACTACAGCCCTATGCAGGAAATTTTCCTGATAAAAAACAATTACCTTTTCCTAATTTAACTTACGAACCAAGAGTCTCAATTAAATCAGAATTTAATTGGACTTTTAACAATTCCGATAACATTTATATTTTTGTAATAAACTTCGTTTGTTATTGGGAGAACATGACAGTTATCAACAAAGAGGTCCAGGGAAGGATCATTGGTTATGCCAGGGTGAGTACGCGTGACCAGAATCTGGATATGCAACTGGATGTGTTACAGCGTCAGGATTGCGTACAAATATTTTGTGAAAAAATTTCAGGAGTAAAAAAACGGCCTGAATTAGAACATTGCCTTTCTATATTGCAGGCCGGAGATGTATTGGTTGTGTATAAATTAGACCGTTTGGCCCGTAGTTTGTCTGAAATTGTCCGGATTTGTTCTGAACTTGAAAGTAAAAAGATTCGCATTAAATCAGTAAAAGACAATATTGATACGACAGATTATATGGGAAAATTCACTATGCATATTTTTGCAGCATTGGCAGAATTTGAACGGAATGTCATTATGGAAAGGACACGTGAAGGCCGGGAGGCTGCCCGTAAAAGAGGAACAAAATTTGGAAGGCCTCAGGGCTTGAATGTGGTTACTCTGCAAAAAGTGAAAAAGGCTGCCACACTATATCGAAAAGGATATACTGTAAAACAAATTTGCCAACAAATTGAAATTAAGAGCAAAAGTACATTATACAAATACCTGCAATTGGAAAATGTTCCATTAAGATATGTTCCCCGAAACTGAAAAGGCAAAATTTTGTTTGTTATGGGGAAATAAAAGTTTACTTTTGCATTGAAAATTTGAATGGTTCTTCAGTAAAATATGACACTGAGGACCGCGGAGCGTACCTAAACAGCTCCTTTTCTAAAAGATAATCGTATAGAAATCAAGCAGTAAACTGAATTTACCCTGAGTTTCGTTTGAATAAATTCAGTGGGATAATTTGTACTAAAAAAGTCCAATTAAATTCTGATTTAATCGGACTTTTTTTATTATATACCTGTAACTGCCGGGTCCGCTGATAGCATAAGCCAAGGCAAGATATGTGTATAGACAAATCCGGATTAAATCCAGTATAAATCCTGAAAATAATCAGATCAATAATTAAGTAAACCTGTTTTAATCCGGTTTAAATTCGGATTTTAATTATTTTTTTATTAATTTTATAGTGGCCAATGCCTGAGGGAACTTTAAGGGAAGCATTGCCATCGGAAGCTTTTGTCGTTTTCTAATAAAAAACCGGGATATGGGTATAGCAAAATCCAACTTATTGAATCACCTGAAAGGAAGTGTCGGAAACATTATCCTTTATGAAGTGAACGGACAACTGAGAATGAGGAGTAAGACGGGACGGTATAAAAAATCGAAAAGTAGCCGGCAAAAGGCACAGAAGAACAGATTTAAAGGGGCAGCTTCATTCTATCACAAACTGGAAATGCCGATGTATATGACCTGGAGCGACGCCACACGCGGGCAAAACATCAGCGGATATAATCTGTTTATAAAAGAAAATATCCATAACTTCACAGAGACCGGAGAACCCGCCGCATTTTCAGGTCTGAAAATATGTTACGGCCCGCTTTATATTCCGGAGCATTTCAGAATGCAATATACCGCTCCGGACCTTATCCGTCTGGAATGGGATGCCGGGTATGAAAATCCGGGGTTCCGCGACGATTTATTACAAATAGCTATTTACGACAAAACCAGGATAGACGACGGCGAAATATACTGGCTGGAACATTGCGGAACAATACGGGCTACAGGGGAATATACATTTACTCTCCCGGCCGGAAGAGGTGAGGAAATCCATTTGTTTGCTTTTTTCAAAAACAAATACCGGAATATTTTTTCGGAAAGCCGCTTTCTGGGAACAGTGGTAAAGGAAAAATAAACTGTACCCCGGCAACAGAAATGAACGGGTTCATTTCGTTCTGCTGCCGGTTTACATTATCTTTGCCGCCAGAATCAAGCTGTGCGGAATTATGAAAATGTGTATTGCAGAAAAACCGAGTGTGGCCAGGGAAATCGCTAATATTCTGGGAGCTACGAACCGGCAGGATGGGTATCTCGAAGGGAATGGCTATTGCGTGACCTGGACATTCGGCCATTTATGCACTTTACAGGAACCGGGAGAATACACGGAAAAATGGCAAAAATGGAACATGGGAACATTACCGATGATTCCTTCCAAATTCCGTATCCGGCTGATTGAAGACGAGGGAATAAAAAAACAATTCGCCATCATTGAAGAATTGGTTTCCAAGGCTGAAATGGTCATCAACTGCGGGGATGCCGGCCAGGAAGGGGAACTGATACAACGCTGGGTGCTCACAAAAGCCAAATGCAGCGTACCGGTCAAACGCCTTTGGATTTCCTCACTGACCGAAGAAGCCATCCGGGAAGGATTCGAAAAACTCATGGACGGCAAAGAATTTGATTCTTTGTATGCAGCCGGTTCCGCCCGGGCCATCGGCGACTGGCTGCTGGGCATGAACGCCACCCGGGCATATACCCTGAAATACGGCACCGGCAAAAATGTATTGTCCATCGGCCGGGTACAAACACCCACACTGGCACTGGTCGTGGAACGGCAAAAAGCCATCGAGAATTTCAAACCGGAAACCTACTGGGAAATCCGGACAAATTACAGGGACGGTATATTTTCCTGCCAGCGCGGACGTTTCAATAAAAAAGAAGAAGCAGAAGCCATTCTGGAAAAAATCACACCCCAGGAACTGGAAATTCTCAGCGTTGAACGTAAAAAAGCCATGGAACATCCTCCCAAACTTTTCGACCTGACATCGTTACAAGTGGAATGCAACCGCAAATTCGCTTTCACGGCCGAAAATACGTTAAAAATCATCCAATCCCTGTATGAAAAAAAACTGACCACCTATCCCCGTGTAGACACGAGTTTTTTACCCAACGACCAATATGCCAAAGTACCCAAAATCCTAAAGGCATTAAAACCTTACGAGGCCCTGACAAAACCGGTATTGGAAGGCAGTAAAATACGCAAATCCCCCAAAGTGTTCAACGATAAAAAAATTACCGACCACCATGCCATCATCCCGACAGGTATATTCAGTTACGACATCTCGCCGGACGAGAAAAGAGTCTACGACTTGGTGGCCAGACGTTTCATTGCCGTGTTTTACCCCGATTGCGAAATGGCCAACACAACGGTAATGGCCAAAATCGGGGACGAAGATTTCAAGGCCACCGGAAAACAAATCATCAATCCGGCCTGGCGGGTGGTTTTCGGCAACAACACAGACAAACAAAACGAAGAAAACGTGCTGCCGGTTTACGAAAAAGGAGAACACGGCCCCCACACACCAGAATTGCAGGAAAAACAAACACAACCTCCGAAATATTATACAGAAGCCGATTTATTAAGAGCCATGGAAACGGCCGGCAAACAAGTGGAAGACGAAGAACTCAGGGACCTGATGAAAGAAAACGGCATCGGCCGTCCCTCCACACGCGCCAACATCATTGAAACCCTGTTCAAACGCCAATACATCCGCAAAGACAAAAAACGGATATTAGCCACCTCCACCGGCATAGAGCTGATAGATACCATCCAGAACGACCTGCTGAAATCCGCAGAACTGACCGGACAATGGGAAAAGAAACTGCGGATGATTGAAGACGGCACCTACCAGGTGACGGACTTCATGGAGGAACTGAAAGTCATGGTAAACGAAATTGTCCACTTTGTCCGGTATGCCTCTACCAAAACAATCACCGTGGAAGAAACCGGAACGGAAAAAGAAAAAAAAGACAAGCCGGAAAAAAAAGAACCGGAAAAGCTGAAATGTCCGAAATGCGGGCAAGGCGAGGTGGTGAAAGGAAAAACCGCCTGGGGATGCACCTTGTACCGGAAATCATGCGATTTTCTCATTCCTTTGGAAATACAAGGGAAAAAGCTGACCCAAAAACAGGTCGAAACGCTTGTACAAAAAGGAAGAACCGGAAAAATATCAGGATTTAAAACAGCTGAAGGCAACAGCTTTAATGCAATCATCGTTCTGGACGAAAATAAACATCCGAATGTGGAGAAAATCTAAAAAGTAATTAACTTTACAGCCAACAGAACCATAGGTTTGTGCATTCAGTGATATGAGCCAAAGTACTCTACCCTCATTTAAAACTATATTCCGGGAATTGTATCCCGGAATGGTAAGAATTGCTTTGTTTTATATTCACGACCTGCCAACGGCCGAAGACATTACCCAGGAAGTCTTTGCCAAACTCTGGGAAAAACGGAAGCAACTGGAAACGATAGACAACCTGAAAGGCTACCTTTCATATGCTGTCAAAAACCATTGTTTAAATCATCTGAAACACCAGCAAGTCATCACCAAACACCAGCAGGAATACCTGAAACAAATAGCCACGGATGACCGGCCCGACGAATTTATCCAAAAAGTACAGACTTCCTTGGGAAAACTTCCTCCCAAAAGGCGTCAGATTCTTGAAATGAGCATCGTTCAGGCCAAATCATATCAGGAAATAGCCGACCAGGAAGGCATATCCGTAAATACCGTAAAAGACCACATCAAAAAAGCTTACGCTTTCCTGCGCAAAGACATTCACCGGAATATCCCGGATTTCATTCTCTTCATTGCTTTTCAAACGGCAACTCTTCTGCAAACAGACAAAATAAATTGAGAAAAGTGTAGTTTTACTTGCAAAATTGAATGAAAAAAGCGTATTTTTAATTTACAAAAACATAAACTTTATGAAAATTCTGTGTTTGCCGGGAATTTTAGTGTTTTTTATCATCGGTTGCCACCGGAATAATCCTCCGGCAATACCGGACGGACCGGAATATTCATCGGCTGTACTCCGCTATTATTCCGAAAACATCAGAGACACCCTGAAAACAAAAGCAGCCTGTTTTCTGCTAAGCCATTTGCAACAACATCAGTACAGCAACACCGGCAAACCGGACAGCAGCCTTCTGACCAAAAATCAGTTTATAAAACACATCGAACACAAATTTCACCAATTGGACTCATGTCCCTGGCTAACTGGTATCAGTTTTGAAAATTTCAGCGAATACCTTCTGCCCGGCAACATAGATTGTAAAACGGAAAGCACCCGGACCGGACCGTCAAATCCTTACCGGGAAAGATTCAATTACATCATCACACATTATGATGACTGCCTGAACTCTTCTTACCAACTGGTCAAACTCCTCTTAAAAGACCCTGCAAAAAGAGAAAAGACAACAGTAGCCGGAATCATACCCGAAATTCCGCTCCTCCGGGATTTAGGAATTCCGGCCACCATCGACTTCCTTCCGGTCACCAACCGGGAAAACCTGAAAAAAGCCTGGATGTTCATTCCCGACGACCGTCTTCAACCACAAATGCCCAACTACATGCATGCAGACCGCACCGGGAAAGTGTACCGGAAAACTTTCTCCCGTCAACCCATCCCCCAGCCTGCACCCGGAGAATATATACCGCCTTTCTTCCGGAATCCCTTCCAAAAAGACGTCACTTCATTATACCTGCATACCCGGGCAGTTACACTACCCGTTCCCAACGAAATAAAAGCACAGCACGCTTATCTGGCTATGTTTAACGATAGTGTATGGCAACCGGTAGCATGGGGAAAAATCGCAGACAATCACTGCCGTTTTGAGCAATTAGGTACTCAAAACATCTACTTGCCGGTATATTATCAGGATTCGCTGCCAAAAACCTGGACCGCCCCCTTTATACTGGAAACCAACGGAAAAATCTGTTATCTCACCGGAGACACAACGTCCGTCAACCTGACAATAAACAGAATGCGCCCTTATTACTACAACAGTGACCGCTTGAACAACTATTTTCCCGGCACTCACTTCGAAAGTGCCGATGATGCCACATTCAACAACGGAAAAAACAAGTATGCTATCAACTACCCTCATTACCAATGGGGCCGAATCAAATTAACTCCGCCCCACCAAAAACGTTACTGGCGGCACACCGGCCACCCCAGATTCCCGTATTATCTGGCAGAATTACAATTTTTGGACACCACAGGCCAGGTGTTATCCGGCAAATTCTTCGGTCCTGACATTCAAAATGCGGAAACCATAACCGACAACAACCCGGATACCTATAAAGGATACAAAGGCTGGATTGGCGTAGACCTCGGGAAACCGGTATTTGTTTCTGAAATCCGCTACCTGCTGACCTTACCGCACCGAATCCGCAAAAACCACCATTATGAATTGCTTTATTTTTATGAAGGCCGGTGGCAATGCGCAGCAGCCCGCACAGCTCCCGGCGAAGAAATCACATTCCCGGCAATCCCGGCAGGATTTCTCTACCGCTTAGCCGATACAGAGCGGAATGAATACAGCAATATTTTCACCATCCAAGACCAAAAAATACAATTCCGGTAAAATAAAAGTCCATGAAAAAAATCCTTTTCTTTATTATCCTATTTTCTTTGCTCTGCGGAAGTTGCCGGAACTATTCCGCCCGGGTGGAAAAAGTATTGAAATACAGCGGACCAAACCGGCCGGAACTGGAAAAAGTACTCCGCCACTATTCCCGGAATCCGCAAGACAGCCTGAAACTCCGGGCAGCTCTGTTTCTAATTGAAAACATGCCGGGACACTATACGCTGGAAAGCGAAACCCTTCAAAAATACCGGGATAAACTGGATTCAACAAAAGGAATCGAACAGCACGTCAAAAAAATGATGCAAACTATCCCCTACCACTATCCGGAACAACGAAGCCAAATGACCATCCGGGAAGACGTAAAATACATCCGGGGAGATTATCTGATTTCACGCATAGACAAAGCCTTCTCCCAATGGCACGAAAACCCGTGGCTCAAAGATACGGATTACGAAACTTTCCGGGATTATCTTCTGCCCTACCGGATTGAATATGAACCGCTGGATTACTGGCGGGATTCCATCTCTGCTTTTCAGGACCATATCAACGAATGCCTGAAATGGTATGACAACAGCCAGCGCAGTTTGCAGGAATTCGCCAATATGTTTTTCCTTTTCAACAACAATCTGCCACATAAAGTGACAGACCCTCTGTACCAGAATTATCAATACGACTGTACTTCTACCAGTCTGACAGAACTTTTCGCCATGTACATCATCGGTATACCGGCAGCTATAGACTTCACCCCGGGATTTGCCAATCACAACGGCCGCCATTACTGGACAACCACCATAGACCCACGGGTCAATAATGCAGAATGCTATCAGGTTAAACTAAACACAACAGGCAAAATATACCGCCGGACCTACGCTCATCAACCTACCCCCAAATACACAGGCAAAGAATATATCCCTCCTTTTTTCCGGAATCCGTTCCAAAAAGATGTTACCGCACTTTACCTGCAAACCTGCGACGTCCGGCTCAAAATCCGAAATCCGGCATCCAACCGCTACGCTTATCTGGCCACTTTCAATGATTTGCAATGGAAACCTATTGCTTATACAGAAATCAAAAAGAAACGCGCCACTTTTAAAAACATGGGCAAACACATCGTTTATCTGCCGGTATGTTATGACAGCCGCGAAGAAATGCAACCCGTTGCCCCTCCTTTCATCCTTCACAAAAACGGCTCCATACAATACCTCAACTGCCGCCGGGATTCCTTACAAACTCTGATTCTGAAAAGGAAATACCCGTTTCAAAGTTTATCGGACTATTGGACCAAGGCATTAATAAACACCCGGTTCGAACGGGCAGACAACCCCGCCTTTAAACAGGCAGAGACAGCAGCCATGATTGAAAAACAACCCGACAACAGCATCAATAGCATTAAAATTACCAATCCCGTTCCCAAAAGATACTGGCGGGTGGTATTTCCGGGTACAGGAAACTATCTGGCAGAACTTCAGTTTTTCAACCCGCAAGGCCGGTTAAAAACAGGTAAACCATTCAGTCCGAACTCAATCAGAACCCAGGTATTATTCGACAATGACCCGCTGAGTAATGTATACATATGGGACTGGCTGGGCATGGATTTCGGACAACCGGAAAACATTACGGAAATCCGTTACCTGCCCCGGAACGACGCCAATGGTATTTTTCCGGGCGACGAATACGAATTATTTTACTACTGCTTCCCCGAAGGTTGGGTATCTATGGGGAAACAAGTAGCCACCACTTATTCACTGACTTATAAAAACGTGCCCGCAGGCACACTATATTGGCTCCGGAACCTTACCGCCGGAGTCGAAGAAAGAATCTTTACCTGGGAAAATAATAAAGCCCGGTTCTGGTAATGTACTACATAAACCCATCTGTATTTTAACCATCTCCAAACACTTAAACACAATTTTTCACGATCAACTATTTATCCCCCTGAAATACCAACTTCTTAATAAGAAGATAAAGATGTATATAAACATCTTATATTTTCCTCATACACACAACCACCCTTTTTAAATATAAACTTGTCTTTGGGAAAACGTTCGTTTTTTTTAGTCAAAAGTTTATAAAATGCCTGAAGTTTATCAAGTGTTAAACTTCACAGGATGATTGATTCATATTTGTAAATAAACGGTCTGTTTTTTTCTTAAAATCAAGCACTTCATTTTAAAAATTTTGCACTAACCCGTTACGCACACTTTCTTTCGTTATTACCCGTTCATCTTGCGTCAGTCCGTTAAATTTTGCGGAATTCCGCAAAATTTAACGAACGTTTTCAACCCCCTCATAAAAACAACACCATAGAGAATAATTTCTATGACAATAGAAAATATAACACACAAATTATTATCAGGCCAACAGCTTTCTGACGAAGAGAAAGCCATCTTTGATAATTGGATGCTTAATCCGGAAAACCGGAAGACTTTTTTTGAACTGCAACACATCCGGTGGGCTATCCATGCCATCGGAATAAGCACAAAAATCGACCAGACAAAAAGCTGGGAACAGTTAAATAAACGGCTCACACACCGCAGGAAAACAATACCTTTCCGCTCCTATGCTGCCATAGCGGCTATAGTCATTGTCTGCCTGGGCATTTCATTCCGGTTATTCACCGGCCGGTACGAAACACAACCTGATTCTGTTGCGGTCAGCCGGCAAACTGTCCCGGACCAGCAACAAGCTGTACTGACGCTTTCCACGGGCCGGCAGATTATTTTATCCGGCCACCTTGCTCCCCTGACAGAAAAAAACGGAACAACCATTCACAGTACAGACAAACAACTGATATACAACACAACGGACACAACATCCGCAGTAGTATATAACACCATCACAGTGCCCCGCGGAGGAGAATACAAACTGGCTTTATCCGACGGTTCCGCTGTCTGGATTAATTCGGAAAGCGAAATCACCTATCCCGCTAATTTCGGCCGGGACAAACGGGAAGTCCTTTTAAAAGGAGAAGCCTTTTTTGAAGTACAAAAAGACACCACCCGCCCTTTTATTGTACAAACAAACCAATTTGCCATCCGCGTAACAGGAACCCGGTTTAACATCCGGAATTATCCCCGGGAAAATGCCTCAGCCACTTTAACTCAGGGAAGTATCCAACTGGAAGAAAATAACCGCATCACCCGGCTGCTCCCCGGTCAGCAAGCTTCATTAATAGAAGGAAAAGTACAAGTAAAAGAAATAGACACAGAAGAAGCTATAGCCTGGCGGCACGGGACCTTCTGTTTCAAACAGCGGCGTCTGGAAAGTCTGTTGGACGAAATAGCCCGTTGGTACGACATCGAAATCATATATCAGGACGAAACAACCCGGAACTATCATTTTACCGCCTGGTTCAGGCGAAGCACACCAATCCGGGAATTAATCGGAATATTAGAGAAAACACAACAAATAAAATTAGAACTGAAAGAAAAAACACTCATTGTAAAAACAAACCACAATTAACCCGAAAGCCGGGAAGTACACCCATACTTTCCGGCCGGCAAATTCCCCCGGCAAGGGGAACATGTAAAACTATTAACAACAAAGTTATGAATTTTTTATGCAGAAACTTAATCAAACTGACAATTAAAACAAAGTTAGCTTGTCTGATTATGATTCTAAGCCTCTCCAGCCTCCAGGCCAAAGTCTGGTCGCAACAGGAACGGCTTAATCTGAAATTTAACGACATGAACATTGTACAAGTACTCGAGGTGCTACAAAAAAAGACGAACCTGAAATTCGTCTTCAACCACGAAAATGTACAACATTACCGCGTGAACGCCGAGATAAAGGGAAAAACACTGGAAGAAATCCTGAACCTCGTTTTTTCAGACAAACCCCTGAAATACGAAATCACAGAGGAACATGTAATTATTTCAAATGCACCGGTTGTACAGGCACAAAACCGCAGCATGCTGCAAATCACGGGAACTGTGGTCGACGAAAAGGGCGAGGCCATTCCCGGAGTGACCATATTGGTGAAAGGAACCTCCATCGGTTCAGCCACCGACACTGAAGGCAAATTCAACCTGCAATTACCGGAAACCGCCCCGCTTCCGCAATTGATTTTTTCTTTCATCGGAATGAAAACCAAGGAAATAGAATTGGTTAAGGGCAAAACCAATTATAAAATCGTCATGGAAGACGAGGCTCAAAAATTAGAAGATGTTGTGGTAACCGGTTATTTCCAGCGTAAAAAAGTCAGCCAGACAGGTTCGGAAGTAGTGGTCGACGGTGAAGAATTGCGTAAAGTAGGCTCACTGAACCTTTTGCAGGCAATTTCATCCTTCGACCCCGGCGTAAGAACACTGGAAAACAATGAGTGGGGAAGCGACCCCAACCGGATGCCGGAAATCACAGTGCGCGGCGAAAAAGGCTTAGACCTGCGCGACCAGGCCGACGATTCCCGCACAAACCCGAATGCGCCGTTGTATATTATGGACGGCATCGAAGTGTCGGCATCCACAGTATTCGACATGGACATGAACCGGGTGGCTTCATTTTCCATCCTCAAAGACGCTTCCGCCACTTCCTTATACGGTTCACGCGGGGCCAACGGCGTCATTCTGATTACGACCATACGGCCGGAAGCAGGAGAAATCAAAGTATCTCTGAATGCAAATTTCAATATTTCCGTACCCGACCTGCGTTCATACAACCTAATGAATGCCCGGGAGAAATTGAAATTCGAACAGCTCGCAGGCTTATACACTCACCCCAATAACAACCCGGAAGAGCAAACGGTGCTGGATATGAAATACAACGAAGTATTGGCGGAAATTGAACGCGGAGTGGATTCCTACTGGTTATCACAACCGCTGCAGACATCCGTAAACCAGCGTTACAGTGCCTATTTGGAAGGCGGCGACGAACATTTCCGCTACGGCATTAATCTGAAATACGACAAGGACAAAGGAGTCATGAAAGAATCCGGACGCGACCGTGCCGGTATCAACGTATATTTCAGCTATGACATCGCCACCAAACTGATTGTGCGCAACGACATCAGTGTAGAAGACGTAAAAGGATATAACTCGCCCTACGGCAGTTTTTCCCAATATGCCTCCATGAATCCGTATGAAAGAATGAGAGACGAACAAGGCGGATTGATTCGCGAATATAACCGGCATGACCGCATTACACGCAACCCGATGATTAATTCATTACTGCCGAACACTTCCTACGATAAATACACTGAAATACGGGATAATCTTCAAATGCAATGGTGGGCCACCCAACATTTGCGCGTAAACGGAAACATAGGTTTAACCAAAACACTGAACCGTGACGAAGCCTTTACTTCTGCACAATCCACCCAATTTGACGGTATCACCAACATGGCCGAAAAAGGCTCTTATGTCATTGCCAACGGCACCGACATGAACGTAGAAGGAAAATTAATGCTGGATTACTCCAATCTGTTTTTCGACAACCTGTCATTTAATTTCGGTATCGGGACAGAATTTACAACCAGAAAATCACAGGAAGACGGTTATACGGCCACCGGTTTTGTCAACGACAAACTGACCTATCCGTCCTATGCACAGCAATACCAAAGAAACGGAAAACCCAGCGGCTATTTCGACAAAGGACGCACAGTGGGCTTTTTGGGAAACATCAACTTAGGATGGGACAACCGTTATATCATCGATTTTTCATTGCGCACCGACGGTTCCAGCCGGTTTGGCAGCGACAATCAATTTGCCCCCTTCTGGTCAGTCGGTTTTGCCTGGAACGTCAACCGGGAAAACTTCTGGCAAGGGATAGGTACGATGAAAATCCGCGCATCCGTAGGGAGCGTCGGCTCATCCAACTTTGATGCGGACCAGGCCATGACACGTTTTATCTACAATTCAGACAGCGAATACAACGGTATTTACGGAGCCACATTATCACAATACGGAAATACGGCCTTAAAATGGCAAAACGCCCTGAAATATAACATAGGCCTGGATATGACGGTGTGGAGAAACATCATCACCTTAAACCTGGATGCCTATCTGGAACGCACGGAAAATTTACTGATGAATGTGGATGTGGCACCTTCTACGGGTTTCACTTCTTACCGGGAAAACATGGGGTCTCTGGACAACAAAGGCATCGAAGCACGCTTGCGTTTCAATCTTTTACGCGGCGACAGGGACGGATGGAACTGGAACGTAACACTAAGTACAGCCCATGAACAAGATAAAATCCGGAAACTGTCCAATGCCATGCGGGCCATGAATGAACAGGCACTGGACATTGAAAACAATTCAGGTACGGAAATTTTCAAAATGTACGAAGTGGGACGTTCACAAAATGCCCTGATGTTAGTGAAATCATTGGGCATCGACCCTGCCACTGGTAATGAAGTATATGTAAAACGGGACGGAAGCACCACTTTCGACTATGACCCGAACGACCGCATTGAAGTAGGAAATACCACTCCAAAACTGCAAGGATTCATGAATTCCAACCTCAGTTGGAACCACATTGAATTATATATGGCTTTCAACTATGAAGTGGGTGCCAAACTGTACAATTCAACGCTGGCCACCAAAGTAGAAGGAGCAAGTCCTTACCAGAATGCAGACAAACGGGTATTGTACGACCGCTGGAAAAAACCGGGAGACATTGCCATGTTCCGGCGGATTGACGACCAAAGCACAGTTTACCAAAGTTCACGACTGGTACAGAAAAGCAACTTTATCCGGATGTCCGGTTTGTCTTTGTCCTATGACATGCCCCGCGAAATGCTGAACAAAACATTCATCGAACGTTGTAAGTTCACTTTCTCCATGACAGATTTATTCCGGATTACCACCATCAAACAAGAACGCGGAACCTCTTATCCGTTTGCATGGACATTCTCATTAGGCGCAAATCTAACTTTCTAAAACAGAGCATATGAAAACAAAATTATATATATTTATTGTCCTGCTCTTCATCTTCTCGTCTTGCTCGAACTGGTTAGACGTACAACTGGACAATAAAGTCGATGACAGTAAATTATTTAACTCCGCCGAAGGTTTCAAAGAGGCATTGGCAGGAGTATACAGCAACATGTCCAAACAAAATCTGTATGGCAAATCACTTTCCATGCAATATCTGGATGTTTTGGCAAAATATTATAATGCCAGCAACAACACCTACCAATATTGGAATGAATACAATTACGAATATTCGTCCACCAAAAGCGTGATTTCCGGATTCTGGAACAATTTATATTCAAACATCTCCCAGTTAAACTGCATTTTAATGTGGGCAGATAAAAATGCCGGTGTCATGGACGAAAACACCAGGAATCAGGTGCGCGGTGAAGCTCTGGCACTCCGGGCATTTTTGCATTTTGACCTTTACCGGCTGTTCTCACCCGATGTGAAACGCTCTCCGAAAGCGGACGGCATCCCTTACAACAAGGAGTACGGCATTTCCCTGCCTCCGATGTACTCGGCAGAAGAAGTAATACAATTGGTTATCAACGATTTGAAAGATGCAGAAGAATGTCTGGCAAACGACCCCATTCAGGAAGTTGTGCCCTATATCATCGCCTCCACATGGGACGGTGTGGCCGATGGCAGCAACGAATCCAAAGGTGTTTCAGCCTACAAAGATGAAGCAGACAAATATGTGGCCCGGATGAACCTGTATGCCGTAAAAGCCATGCTGGCCCGTGCCTACCAGGCACGGGGCGAATTTACCACGGCAGTGGAAAAAGCCAAAGAAGTGATTTACAGCGGGAAATTCAGACTGCTTGAATTCAGCAGCATCGACCAGGACGAAAGATATGTAGACCTTCTGTTTTCGGACGAGCACATTTTTTCTTTGCGGAACACTCAACTTTACAACTACAGTGCTTCGTTGCACCGGAATAATGTTTCCGGAGGAGTAACCACACAGACACCGCTGCCGATGCGTGACCTGGCTTCCACATACGAAAGCAATAACGACGATGCCCGTTATGCCAGGTGGTTCAATCTGGGCAACCTCATCAAATTCCTGCCGGATACAACTTCCGCTTTTCCGCAAAAAATGCCGGTGATTAAACTTTCCGAAATGTATTTGCTGATTGCAGAATGTACCGTTACAAACCAACCGGACACAGCCATGCACTATATCAATATGCTCAGAGACCACCGCATCCGGAACAACGCGCACTGGCACACCATTGGAAAAGACTTTATTTTTGAAGAAATGCGCCGGGAATTCGTCGGAGAAGGCCAATTGTGGTTTGCCTATAAACGCAACAACCGGAGCATCCCGGGAGATTCCGGCGAAACAGAACCAAGCGACGATATTTTCGTATTCCCATTTCCGGATACTGAAATTGAAGACGGCCACAGAACGGAACGTTAATCATTAAACAAAAAGAATTATGAAAAATAAATTGATTTATATTTTGTTATCCGGTTATTTGGCATTATCGCTAACCGCTTGTAACCAGGACATCGATTATCCGTATGAGGGAAAAGACCGCATTTATTTTCAATGCTTCACTTTTAACTCCTATACCCAGATACGGACCTATACGGATTCACTGACTTTTTCATTCGGATTACTGAATGATTCCATACGGATTGATACCGCCAAAATCGTCATGGAATATACAGGCCGGTCATCAGATGCGGAAAGAATTTATCATGTGAATGTAGTACAAGACTCGTCAACGGCCACCGAGGGTGTACACTATCAGGTTATTGATAAAAAACAGATATTCCGCCCGAATGTCCTGCGTGATACCCTGCGCATCGTGGTCTGCCGCGACAACATGAACTCCCGGTTTAAGGAACAGGAACGTTACCGTTTAGAATTGGAACTTGAACCCAGTGAAGACTTTGATTTGGGAATCCGCCAGGGTATACGCAAAACTTTATGGTTAAATAATTACATGTCCGAACCGGTATGGTGGGAAGGAAATTTCCACGGAACACTGGGATTTTTCCATCCGGAAAAATGGAAAATTCTGATTAGCTGGGACCAGGCATTTGCCAATCAGAACAGTTGTCCCTACGATTGGAACAGCAGTAAAGACTTTGCCCAAACACTCCGGAGCTATATCAACAACGATGCGAATGCCGTTTACGACGAGGACGGACACCGGGTTTACTTTGACCGCATCGACACCCCCGAAGATGATGAATAAACAATGAAATCAGAAAAATATGAAAAAAACAAATATACTATATGTCCTGTTCATAGCATGGTTGCTACCTGCCTGCTACGAAGATTTAGGCAATTATGACTACCGCGAAATCAACGAGTTGGAAGTAGACAGTATCCGCCCGCTTTATAACGTGGATATTGATGACAGCCTTCGTATTTACCCTATACTGAAAGGAACCATATACAGCGATACGAACCGTTTTACCTATCAATGGGAAATCGGTACACAAACGGTTGGCTCTTCACACAATCTGGAATTGTTGGTCAACCTGACCGCAGGCTATAAATTTGCCCGTTACGTAGTGACCGATAAAGAAACCGGCGTCAGAAAATACCATACATTCAACATAGAAGTAAAGAGTTCAACGGCAGCCGATTTAGTAATGGTATTGAGCAAATACCAGGGTCGCGCAGAGCTTTCTTACATCCGGCTGGACAAACCGGCCAATTGGGCGGTCAACTATTATAAAGACAGGTTTGGCGAAGAATTGGGAAGAGAACCGCAGCAATTAGCCATTTGTTATACCGAACGGATGTCAAAAAATTATCCTTTTTTGAATTATTACGGAAGAATCATGGCACTGACTGACAATCAGATTCGGTTAATGGATAAAGCCACCCTGGAACCGGATTCGGTTACCCCCTATTTGCAGGGCGAACACTACACCAATTTTATGACCCCTTATCCCGTACCGGATATAAATATTTATAAACCGGAATGGATTGATGAAGTGGTTGGCCCCACCCGTTTCCAAACAGCTTACAATTCTTTATACAACAGCAATTACTTCATGCAAATCGGGGGAGGACGTTTCTACACAATGTATCACGGTGCATTCGGTTCTTCCGCACAAGTCAATATTAACAGCCCCTATACGGACGGTCATATCTCTCCGTTCGGATACTGGGATGACATGAGTAACGCTGAATCCTATGGAACAAATATGTATCTGGGATGCAATACCGGCGATTTTATCATGTTTGACAGAAACAACCACCGTTTCTTTTACGGTAGCGGTTACGGAGGTAAAACTTCCATAGAAGAGCAGGACGTACCGGCATTCCCGCAATATGACAACCTGTTGTGGGGAGCAGCCACCGTGATTGAAAACAACACCAGTGTTGCCGTTCTGAATAGCGGAGATAATTGCCGGATGGTTATATTGCAAAATGGTAAAGGCGGAAGTACAGGGACAAAGGATACCAAGAAATTAGTCAAAGAAATAGACTGCAATGGGGTTATGAACGCACAAAGCAAGTTCTATATGATGAAATACAACACGTATATGTTTTTCACCAATGGCGATAAATTGTACCGTTACAATCTGCTGAACGGCATCAACAGCAATATGGGACCTGCCAATACGCCGGTATTGTCATTGTCTGAATTGGGCTATGGTCCGGAAGCGAAAATCACATCCATGTTTGTCTCCCGCTCCGAGCAAACCCTGCTGTTAGGCGTGTCCCGCTACGGGAACGACAGCGAAGCCGCCGGGGAAGAGGCGAAAGGGGATGTGCTTTGGTTCGACCTGAATGCTTCTACTTTAGATATCAGATACAATGAAAACCGCTCGGCCAAAGGAGTTGCAGGCATTCCGGCAGATGTGAAAATCAAGTTTCAGACACTTTGGAGAGACGGTAAGAATTATCAGGATATATTAGTGGATAAATACTGATGAAAATGAAACTTTATAAACTTTTGACGAATAAAAATAAAGGACTATGAAAAGAATACATATAATATTATTATCGCTTATCGTCTTTTTCTTTTCCTGCTCAGAGGACACTACCCTCTATGAACCTCAGAATAAAGAAAACGTGATAGTAGATAATACCCAAAACGAAGACAAAGACGAAGAGGAAGAATTGCCGGAAGGGCAATTGCTTCCCGGTATGCACATCGTAAAACTGAACGTAACGGAACCCGACGGGCAAATTGCGGAACGCCGTTTCAAATACTATATGCCCATTGCAGCCCATGGAAATCCGTCACTGATTTTTGAATTTCACGGCAGTTATGAATTTGTAAAAAGCGGAGCAACTCCCGACCCGCTAAAGGACTTCACCATCTCTAACGCTTTGGTACAACTGGCCATCCAGGAGAATTGTATTATTTGCGTACCCGTGGGATTAATCCCCGAAACAGACCGCGACACAGCTTATATTAACTGGACGGAATCCGGGAAGCATTTGCCTTTTTTCGATGCAATGGTAGACTATTTCAAAGGGTGTTCTCCTACGATTGATGAAAACCGGATTTTTTCTACCGGCCAATCCAGCGGTGCCATCTTTTCATGGGTATTAGCGTTTGAGCGACCGGATGTGGTTGCTTCCATCGCTCCGCGTGCCGGACAAATGAACACCGACAATCAGACCAACTTTCCCGCCCGTTGCGTACCGGTCCGGGTATTTGCCGGCGAAGCAGACAATACGGTGCAACATGCTGCCGTGATTTCCAACACCACCAACTGGGCGGAAAGAATAGGCGGTTATTTTGCCGCCAGTGTAGTGACGGATACATTTTCCATTATTGACTATACCAAAGTAACTACCCGCAAATGGAACGGAGCCAAAGGCGATATTGAAATTTATTCGCTCGAAGGCATCGGACACGGAGTGTCACTGAGCTACTGCTGTCCTTACATGTGGGAATTCTGGAATTCACACACATTAGACCAAACCTCTTCGTCCGTATTTGTCACTACGGATGCGGATACGATAAAAGCGGAATGCGGAGATGTCATTAAAATCGGTTTGAAATACACCGCCGGGGCTACCGCAGAAATGACCGAAGCTCCGAAAAACTGGCAGATAGCATGGAATGCGGACCGCACAGAAGTCACCTTAACCGCTCCGGCAGCCGAAGACTATTACAAGAATGTCGGCCGGGGAGGTAAAATCGTATTCACCGCCACTTTAAACGGTCAGGAAGCCACCAACGAAGTAGTTTATCAATTAATAGAACCGCGCGTTTATTTCAAAATCGGCGACATTTACTACAACGCAAACGGCGAAGCCGTAGGCGTAGTAGTATGGGTCGATGATGAAAATCTGCAACGCGCCAAGATTGTAAGCCTGGAAGAAGGAAGCGTGCAATATGCAGGAACCGGCAACGGTTTGGGCCTGGGATTTGATACGCCCGACAAAGACGACGGAACCGCAAATACGGCCAGAATGCTTGCTTACAATAACAACTTATCACAACCATTTACAGGAACAAATGCCGCCTTTACCTGGGCAAACGCTTATGAATATAAAGGAGTCAACGGGTGGTTTTTGCCGGCCATCAATGAATTGGTCAGTCTGGCCGAAAACTTAGACGTGGTGAATGCAGCCATAGAAAAAGCAGGAGGAGCAAAAGTAATTTCTCCTTATGGCTCTTCCAGTACAATGAAATACAACCTTTTCTCTTCCACGACAGAAGTAGAAGAAGGTGCAGACACCAAAACCATCTATTGCTACAATTTCAGCGACAACGTTATATTGCCGAATAAAGCAAAAAACGCCGGCAGCGAATATTTCGGCTGGATTAAAGCAAGGGCATTCAAAATTGTAACAAAAAAATAACACCATGAAAAAAGGATTATTTATTTTATTACTCATTGCAATTCTGCTTCCTTCGCATGCGCAGGAAAGCGGAATCCGCTTTTTCCACGGAACGTGGGACGAGGCCATAGCATTGGCAAAGAAAGAAAAAAAGAAAATCTTCGCGGATTTTTTCACGGAGTGGTGCGGTCCCTGCCTGAACATGGCACTGACAGTATTCCCGTTACCGGAAGTAGGGGAAGCCTACAACAAACATTTCATTTGCCTGAAAATTGACGCGGAAAAGGGCGAAGGACGCAAATTAGCAAAAAAATACGGAATTCATTCCTACCCGTCCTACATCTTTATCAATCCCAAAAACCAGGAAATGATACACCGCAGCGGTGGTAATAAACCGGCTGCCGATTTCATTGCAGACACCAAAGGTGCGCTGAATCCCAAACTCAGTTCTGTCTATCTGACTGAAAAATACAAAAGCGGCAACTACGATGACAAATTTCTGATTGATTATATCCGTGGTCAGAAAACCTCCGGAAACCGTAATCTGCAAAAGGATTTCGACAAATTAATCAACATGGGACACAAGCTGACCGAACGGGAAATCTGGGACCTTTACCGGGAATGTATCACCGGTTACCAAAATCCGTATGTGAAAGAAGTGGCCGATAATTATGATGAATTCGTCCGTTTGTTCGGTAAAAAAGAAGTAGACGAAAAACTCACCGAAGCAACAGCATACGCACCGATCGAATTTACCCAATCGCTGCCCGAGTTTGACGGTAAGTATTATAACCTGAAAACGGCTGAACTGAGCGGTCTGTTCCGTCAAAATAAATACGACGAAGCCTGGGAAATGGTGGACCAGCTGGCACAGGACCCGAAAATCGATCAAACTAAGTTCGTCAAACTGTTATCGTTCTATACCCGGGTAAATCCGGATTATAACGATAACAAACTGACTTTCGAGCAGTTGGCGAAAAAAGTAAAATATACCCGCTATGTTGCCTATAATATGTATGACCGCGATGAAGCCATGCCACACTATTATTATGCCACCGCATTGGAATACCTGATCAAAAGGGCACAGGAAGAAGGCAGGCAGATTCCCGCCGATGTCTATGAAACTCCGGCCTACGGGAAAGAAAAGTACGATATGCGGCATCCGCTGCTTAAACAAAAACCGGGTAGGAAAGCAAAGAAATAAAAGACTAAAGTATAATTGATGGTCCCTGCGGGGGACCATCAAACTTTACAAACATTAGCATCTTATTTTATATACCCTTTGGCTTTAGCATTTTCCATCAGCTTTTGCATAGTTTGCATAGCGATTTGCTGGGCAATGGGCATCGTTTCCATAGCAATTTTGGTATTGGATGCTGCCAATTTTTTGCCTACAGGTGATTCATAGAAAGCGACAATGCCTTGAATATCCTGCAAAGTAAGGTATTTTTGATAAATGGGAATAATCGCTTTGATAATCTCATCATACATGGTGTTCATTGTTTTTTCCATGTCATCCCAGAATGCCTGAGGCGCGTCAGGAGCCTGTTGCTTCACCATTGCAACAATTTGAGGTGCCATTTGTTTCATCGCATCCAAACTGTTGGATACTTCCAACATTTTCGTCATAGCAGCCTGATATTCTTTGTCGGCGGATGATTGTGCCTGAGCAGTAAAAGCAAGAGTGAGGCATAACAAGAAGGCTGAGAATAATGTTTTCATGATATTATTGATTAAAAACTAAATTGAACACGCGCCTGAACTACGTCAAAACTATTTTTTCCGCCTAAAGCCGTTCTGCCCGGCATCATCCGGATATAGTTTATCTTGGCAGCCACAAATCTATTAATAAAATAATTCATACCCAAAGAGACATCAGACATGCAGCCTCCCCGTATACCGGCATCATTCAGATTAACATTGTCGTAACGTACCAGGACTTCCAGACTTCCCTGGTCCGGATTGACAACCATCCCGGTTACGGAATTATAATTGTGTTTCTCTCCCAGTATCATATAACCGGCCTGTATGTAACTCCCTTCTGCATTATAATCGGGAGCGGCAAAACGGTTCAGATGAGACAGGAAATACTGTCCTTGCATATACCATTTGTTGTAAAGCAAAATCACTTCAAGGTCGAGTTTCCACTGGTTTATCACCTGCTCCACCCGGGCATCCAAAATTGTATTCTCTTTCTTAGATAACAAATCGGTAGGAGCACCGCCGCTATAGCTGATTTCCGAAGCATTACTGCAAAAGCGGGGAGCTACTCCGATATGAACAAGCTTCTTATCCTTCATAAAAGGCCGTCCCACCCATTTGGCCGCCAGAATATACCCCTGATTCAAAGGCTTCGGTTTGTCAATGTCTCCGTCGCTGAATATCCCGGCTATAACATTTACCCACTTCCGGTTATACGCATACGTGAAACCCATTTTCCGTTTATCCCCCAAAATTTTATCGGCAGTTGCATTGGCCAAAAAACGGAAATTGGCTGTTCCGACCCGGGCATTCCCGAACGGCTCGAAATAATACCCAAGCCGGAACATATGGTCTCCCAGCGTATAATTGAGATATATGTCTCTGAATGCGATTTTAGTATCCCCGTAACCCAATTCAATTTTCCCTTCCCAATGCTCAAGAAAACGGACATTCGCTCCTATGCGGATATCATTCACCTGAAAACCGGTAACCGTAGAATCCCTGTTTATCACTCCTCCGTCAAAAAACACCCGGCCGGAAATCTTCCAGCTGAATTGCTCTTTTTCACCTCCTGCAATCTGGGCTGCCGCAGGATTTCCCCACCATACTCTACTTATAATCAAAAAGGTTACTACAAGATATTTCATCGCTTATTCATCACATTTTTGGTGCTACATAATTACCAACGGAATCTCCTTTCTTTAATGTAAGCTTCAGCACATAAATCTCATTGCTCTTTGCTTTAGGTGCCTGAATTACATATTCGTTCTTGGTACTCTTTTCTAATTTCAAGGGTGCGGAAGAACCGAGAGGAATACATTGGTCTATCACGGTTCCTTGCGGCACATTCACTTTCAATTGCCCGGTTGCCGGATGATTTGTAACCACCATATACAAAGCATTGGTTTTCGGATTAGCCGTGAAATACCCCCACTTCTGTTCCTTAAACTTCGCCATTCCGCAATCATAAATGGCTTCCCCGTTCTTCGCCATCCATCCGCCGATTTGTTTAGCCAATAGCTGTTCCTCCTTGCGGATGCTTCCGTCGCCTTTCGGGCCGAAATTTAATACAAAATTTCCGTCTAAAGAAGTAGCTTTCGCTATCATTTCTATTAATTCATTGGCATTTTTAATATGCCCTTTCCAACTGGAATGGTAACCCCACTGATTTTCAGGGATAGTCATCACAGCCTCCCAGTCGTTAGGCAACGCAGCATCAGGCAAACTCCGTTCCCATCCTTGCTCATAATCGCCCATCAGGTTTTTGTTAGAATCGAAATGACGTGCGCCCTTCTCATCCACCCGCAAACGGCTGCCGCAAATAATGTCCGGTTTCAATTCATGCATTCTCTGCTCAATATCATACGTAAATGAACCGCTCTTCACCATAGACGGGTCCCATGTCCCGTCAAACCAGAATCCTTTCACCTCCGGATAATTGGTGATTAATTCCGACACCTGATTCAGGGTAAACGTCTTAAACCGTTCGAAAGCCAGACTGTCTTCCCGGGATTTTACCGAACCTCTCCAATCTTTATGATTCCAGTCAATGATGGAAAAATAAAAATACACATCAATTCCTTCGGCCGTATAGGCATCCACATACTCTTTCAGCAAATCCCGTCCGAAAGGCGTATTGGCAATCGTGTAATCCGTATACTTGCTGGGCCACAGGCAAAATCCCTCATGATGCTTGGTAGTAATCACCGAATATTTCACTCCCATATTCTTAGCAATCCGTGCCCATTCCCTTGCATCAAATTCCGGTAATACCATTTGTTCCGTCAGTTTTTCATACTCGGCATTGGGAATCCGTGCCCCGGACTTAATCCATTCGGCTGCACCGTTATAACATTTCCCCTTCCAGTAACCGCCGGGAATGGAATACAAGCCGAAATGGATGAACTGCCCGAAACGATTGTCACGCCAACGCTGCATCGCCGGGTCCGTCCGCTTTCCGATTCGCTGTGCCCCGTATTTTAAAGGAATAGCTTCTTGTGCCTGAGCCGTTACGGTGACCCATGTTAAAAACAAACACAAAACAAAAACCAATTGTTTTTTCATAAAATTCATATTAAATGTTATACAAAATTTTTATAGAAATGTTTCTGCACTTCCGGCAAAACAAAATTGAAACACGACAACAGACAAGCAAAAGTAAGTAAAATCGAAAATTCCCTTCCTTCCGGTAATTTCGATAGCGTATCAAATTGTTACGTTTTTATCTCAAAAAAAAGAGACGCCAACATCTTAATACGGATTTTGACGTCTCCACAATCTTATCGGTTTCCCGATTTATTCAATTCCCACCCTAAAATCTGCAATAGCAATGCAGGAACGGGTCCCCGTTGTCCATTGCTCCACTTCCAACTTCAGATAACGGTAAGTCTGCATCTTATCCAACGATATACTTATTTCAGTATCCGAATAATTAGAAATCACATAGGCCTTTTGTATGGGTGTAAAATCACTGCCGTCATTACTGCCATACAAAGAAACAGCTTTGGGATTAAAAGCCGCATTCCCACTGGTAGTCCGATTACGTAATTTATAATAATTGAAAGAAGTTGCCTCCTGCATATCAATCGTCACCGTCACGGGCTTAACCCCTTTCAAACCACTATACGTTACTCCCGGTTTCACCCACATGACACAGGTTGTGTTATTATCGTCTATCAAGCATTCTTTTCTTCCATCCACGTCCTTATCGCCGGTTACATTAGCACCTTCAATAGCAGTAACTTTCCAATTCTTACGATCCGCTTCTCCGAAATTGACATCCGGGAAAGTACTTGCATCCGGTTCGTTGTAAAAGTCAAACTCGGTAACATCAGTTACAGGACCATATTCAAAATGTTTCCAGAACTCACCCATTTTCTGACCTCTTTCGGTTTGCAGCCAATCCGGAAACAAGGCAATGTATTTTCGTGCAGCCTTGGAAAGAGAGATTCCCCAATCATCAAAAAAAGGCAACATATTGGCTCCGGCATATTCGGTTACTCTTTTGGCAAAAAAATCTTTCTTTCCCTGGTCATTATTTTCATAATCCTGACTGATACGATTCTGTATACCCAAGTACTTATACACTCCCCAGCCCAATCCGTATGCCAACTGGATGTACGGACATATCTGCTCATCACCGGAACGTTTTTCAAAGTCCTTGTCAGGCGACGCCTTGGAAACATAATTGGCAGTTACTCCCTGAAAAGCAGTCAGGCGCGTTCCTGATGCCCAATAACCCAATTTCGCATAATACCATTTAAAAATATTGATATTACAAGTCACCTCTGTCTGAGAGCTCCATTTCCATTTAGCGTTCTGAAAATTATGTCCGTTTTCATGAAATAATCCCCAATGCCCGGCATTATTCAATTCCACAACATCCACCATCCGTTTTTCATAGCTTTGCCCAAATACGGTCGGATACCCCGAATGCGCAGCACCGCCACACATCTGAAAATCACAATAACTTCTCCACGGCACCATGATTGCCCGCCTGCTATCAGGAACTGTAGCCGGTTGTGCATCGTCTTCAATAAAACCAAAATAATCATTATAACACACCCGTACAAATTCATTGTAAAAATCACACACTTTTTGCGGGTCGGGCACATTCCGCAAATCAGAGGTCCGGATTGTCAGAATATATCTTTTTGCCCGGATTTCCCCGTAAGGGACTTTTGTTTTGGCAATCATCTCTCTCCAGGCCTGTACATCATCTCCTTCTACAAAATCCGGTGATTTAACCGCTCCCCGGATTTCAAATTCATACTCGTCTGTAAGTCCGGCTTCAAAAGTCAGGTAAATCCCGCCACCAAAATAATTATAAACCCGGTTTTCCCCCACCTTCAAGGCACCGCTTTCCCGCACATAGGAATAACGTTTCTGCTCACCTACAGCTCCGCCTCCGGTACAAGGCCTCTCCAAATTACAACGGTTTATGTTAATGATATAATTCACTTTCTTTCCTTCCAGTTCGGGAGGAACAACAATGGTAATCACTTCTGCCGGAGCGGCATAATACCCCGTACTGAACAACGGTGTTGTCGGATTGGCACTCATGGACGGAGCGGCATTTTTATAATAAGGGCTGATTTTCACCCGGGCACTGGCAATACGAGGTTCCGACTCATCCACCTCTCCCGGATAAATTTTTACCCAATCAATCATCGGATTCTCCATTTTTTCCACCCAATCGGGCAATAAAGTCGAATCCTGCGCTTCAGGCACCCAAAGCAACGAACTTTCGGAAAGACGGTCTTTCTCGCAGGCAACGGAAACGGCCGCCACCATACCGGTCAAACAGACCAGTTTTATTTTTTGCATCAAAGATTTCATGACTTATATGTATTAATTTTTACCTAACGCATTTTGTTTCAGGAACCAGTTCTCAGGAATCATTAATTTCTCTTTATAAACTTCACGCTCTGTTTCAGGAAATTTTGCACTCAAAGGTTCAGCCATAATTTCCGGCTTTCCCCATCTTTGCGCAGAGCGCATCAAAGCAAAATAACGTTTCCCTTCATAAGCACATTCCAATGCCACCTCATTGAGTATTACGCTATCTATGGCTTTTTCCTTTTCATCTTCCGTCATGCCATCCGTTACCGGATTGACGGCAGCCATCTGCATCCGGCCGCGAACGCCTTCGCAAGACTTTAAATTAGAAGGAAAAATAGGATTATTAAACGGTTTATTAAAATAACCGCCATTGTTCCAATAGCTCTTCAATCCGTTCATAAAAGCAAGCGACTCGGTAAACAAGTGCAAGCGATTCAAACATTCGGCTATCATCAAATGAACATCGGCAGCCCGGTAGACCGGAATCGTAGCATCCCGTTCTTCCGGGGCTTTCCCATAACTATATTTAAGAATGTACTTCTGTCCTCCGGAAAGGGAATACGTACAAGACACACCCCGGTTATCCCCCTTCTTTCCGGTCGTGGTCAATTGCCCGCCAAAAAGAGCGATCATCCGGTCGGTAGGCCGTAAGTAATAAACATTCGGAGTGACCGGAGAAAAATAATAATGCAACTTATTCACCTGCTGACGGGTATAATCATAAGGAATCCCCGTTATTATTTCAGCTTCCGCGCTGGTAACAGACGCACAAAATATATCCCGCCATTTACTTTGAGTGGCATTTGCCGCAAAGGCTGCCACCGTAAAGGTGTTCTCGTCCCCGCTATCCCGAATCAAATTTAAAAACTGATCCAAAGCTAATTTATACTCCTGTTTCCACAAGTATACTTCTCCCAGCAACGCATTCGGATGTACTCCGATGCGATTCCAACCTTTATCCTCGGTATAAGTGATTAAATTCCAATCCAGTGTAACCATTCCGTCTATTCCCCCGACACCAGTCTGTAAGTGTCTGACCAACAAATCCAACAAATCTTCAAACTTCACCATGGTCACAGCCGGTTCTTCGGAAAAATCTGAAAAAGAAAAATCATGCCAAGCCACTTCTCCATAAATTTTACCCAACATCAAATAAGCCCATGCCCGGAAACGAAGCGTTTCAGAAATCATCCCTCTGTAAATATTATCTTCTATCACCCCCGGATTGTTACGCTGAAACACTATTGCATTCCGTAAAAAATCATTACACTCCAAAATCACTTTATAAAACACATCCGATTGTGTAAGGCTGTTATCCTCATCATCCTGGTAACGATATACATTCCAAAAATCCACCGGAGCGTTTTCGGTGGGCTCCATCAAATCTCCCCTCAATTCCGTAATAAAAAGGGCCTGTTCGGCAGCATCCTGAAAAAAGGCAGCATTCCCGATAAAAGCAGCATATAGTTCCGAGCGTTTTTGAAAATGATCCTCACCTAACAATATATCATCCGCATCTGCGCTGAAAAAATCATCACAAGATGTAAAAAAAAGCACCAGCAGTAAGAAAGCACCGATTAAAATATTTCTCTTTTCCATAGATACACAGGTTAAAAATTCAACTTAACGCCTAATCTCACCGATTTAGCCAAAGGAAATTTACAAAGATCAAAACCGGCATATTCCGGACTATAAGAATATCTGAATTCCGGATCAAAACCGATGTATTTAGTCAGGGTAAACAGGTTCTGAGCAGTTAGATATAATTGTATCTGATTGAAAAATCCTACTTTTTCCGTAAAAGTATATCCTAACGTAACATTCTTCAACTTCAAATATGAACCGTCTTCCACCCAACGGGAAGAAAAACGGCTATTCCCGATAGCATCCCCATACACAGCCCGCGGAATATCCGTCTGCTGCCCGTCATACGACCAGCGACGTTCAGCCACTGAGGACTGATTCTCGTAACCGTTCAGAGATTCAAAACTCCGGCGGGTGGCATTATAAATTTTATTTCCATAACTATAAGTAAACTGAGCCATTAAATCAAATCCCTTATAGCGGAAATAGGTAAAAAAACCACCGGCTATATCAGGCGCAGCTGTTCCTAAGCACACCAGATCCTTTTCATCAATACGGTTATCTCCGTTCAAATTCCGGAATTGAATATCTCCGGCACTAAACCTAACTCCCGCATGGGACTCCAAAGCAAGCTCTTTGGCTTCCGCTTCACTGGCAATAACCTTTTCAGCCTGATAGCCGTAAAATTGATAAGGAGTTTCTCCGACTTTGTTCAACAACATCGTTCCGTCAGAAAATTGAATAATCTCTTGCCCTGTTTTCCCTAATTTTACAATTTCGTTCTTATAATGAGTTATATTTCCTCCTATAGCCCATTCAAAATTTTTGTTTTGAATCAAAGAAGCCTGCAAACTGAAATCAATGCCACGCGTCTTGATTTCTCCCGCATTGTCATACACATGTCCAAAACCATAGACAGGAGCAATTTGCTGTTTCGTCAGCATATCCTGGGTACGTTCTTCAAAAATTTCGGCAGAAAAACTCAAACGACGGGCCAAAGTGGCAAAATCCAACCCGATGGTAGTCGTATGTACCACCTCCGGTTTTAATTTCGTATTCGGTAAATTTCCACGAACCAAACCGGTAATCTCCCGGAACATCTTACTGGAATAATAATATTTGGAATAATGAGAAGAATAACGACTGTTGGTCAACTGGGAATATTCCCCGCGGAGCGTCAGCTCATCAATTCCCCTCACCTCCCTCAGTAAAGAAGTATTCGCAAAACGGATTCCGGCCTGCACAGAAGGCAAATATTTGAAAAGAGCCGCATTCTCACCGGTCGACGAAGAAGCATCCGCTGTCAGGCCCAAAGTTGCAAACAATTGATGTTTATAATCGTATTGCGCCTGAGCATATATATTCATCCAGTTCCAGGTGTTGATGTATCCGAAAATATTTTTATCTACATATCCGGTAACACTATTCAACGTTTTATAAAAATCCGAACTGGTATTGGTCCCCGTCCCGCAATCGGACTCCCAATGGCTGGTCAGCATCTGATAACCGAGCATCACATCTACCTGATGAATATTTCTGAATACATTATGATATTCGCCGAAACCATTAAAATAAATGTTTCTACCCTGATTAACAGCACTTCTCACCGTATTTTTAGCCAAGCCCTCACTCAAAGGTGCTATCGCCAAAGAACTCTTCCCACCAATAAAAGCCTGTTCATGATTATAATTATAATACAATCCGAATACACCGCCAATCTTAAATTTACTGCTAAACTGATAATCCAGACCCAAATTCACCAACACATTATAAACCTGGCCGTTTTCCTCAACCTGTGACACTAATGCCGCCGGATTACTCACTCCGATAATATCGGCCCGGGGATTCCGGACACCGTTTACATAAGTCTCCACTTTTGAAAAAGTCCCTAATGACCGTCCTGCCTCATTTTTTTCATACACACTGAATAACGGTGATTTATGAAAAGAAGCCAGAATCGGATTTGTCTTCGGACTGATGCCTTGTTCCAGCATATCGGTTTCGTTGTATGAAAAACCGACAGAAGCAAACATTTTCAATCGCTGCGTAATGTTCATATTTGCGTTAAAACGGGCATAATAACGCGAATCCTTCGTATTCTTCAATACCCCCTGCGTATTCATATAGCCTACGGTCAGCATATAATTGGCAATGGCGTCCCCACCCTTGATTTTCAACATATTTTCAGTGGAAATCGCTTTATCATAAATTTCTTCCTGCCAATCCGTATTATTATCATACACATAATTATAGTGATAGGACGGGTCGTCCTTCAGGAAAGGAAATTGGTCCACCAGCGCAGCCATATCGAACGTAACGGTTTCGCCGATATCACCAATATAACTTTTAAAACTTCCGGCATCCATCAACGGCATCCGGGTATTCATCCATGACACACCATCCACGGTATGAAATTCTACTTTTGTTTCCAGGTCGGTCGCTTTTTCAGTATTTATCACCAACACCCCGTTAGAACCCATGGCTCCGTATTTCAAAGCATCAGCACCTTTCAGAAAAGAAATGCTTTCAATATCTTTCTGATTAATCATACCGTAAACATTTCTGGAAAAACCGCTGATAATCTGCGATTCGTTATTGTCCACAATATACGGTACACCATCCACAACCATCAATGGCATATTTGAAGAAACTAACGAACGGATTCCATGCAGATTAATAACGGCACCTTCACCGGGCATACCTCCTTTGGATAGGACAGAGACCCCGGGAATCATACCGTAGATGCTTTCATCAGGAGTCGCATTTCCCTGATAAAGGTCTTTCCGGTTAATGGAAAAAGAACTTCCCTTTTTATCCCACACATCCGATATACCGGCAGAAGAAAGCGTCTTGTTGGTATAACGCAACGTATTTTCCGGCAACAAATACACTTCCAATTGTGTACGTTTGCCTAAAAATAACTGTTTTTGCATGAATCCCCGAAGTTCAAATGTCAATACAACATGAGCATCGGCAACCTCTATCTGAAAAGCTCCTTCCTCATCGGTAATGGCGGATTTATTCAAATTGCTTCCCGCCACCCGGACCTGCGCAAGGGGAGTTTTACTGACCGAATGATATACTTTTCCGGTCACGACGATTTTTTCCTGGCCCGACACAACAGTCACCAGAAAAAGAAATAACAACGTACCTATAAAACTTATCTTGTTCATCATAATATCTTCAATTAATAGATTGACGACGGATCGGCAATCAGTTTTATTCCATAAATGATAAGACGGGCATCTCCGCCGGAAATATGTTCCGTTTTAACTTTCACTTCCGTCAAACCGCTTTCCGCAGGTATAGTAATTTCACCCATATCGAAATACTTGGCATCCTGACCAGTCTTACTACCAATATTCCATTCTTTCGTAACCACCATACCATTAATACTTATCGTTTGTTTTCCGCACTGATAAGGCCGGAAAGCCATCTGTACCTTATACGTCCCCGGAACCACCCGGGCGGCCACCGTATTTCCCCGGGCATCCGTATCGGTCATCGTCCAGGTAAACGAACGTTCAGGCGCGTTCGCCACATAATAAATGGATATATATTTTTTGCTATTCCAGGTATAAGCAGAGTTAAAATTATCTTTAATATTGGTCAGTGTGACAAACTCTTTCTTCTGATTGTCATCCAACTTCTGATAAGTGGCCGACAGCAGATTTTCATAACTCTTGACCAATAAATTCTGCGGTACATGCATTTTTTCCATCTTATAGACTAAACCGTTGCTGGCTTCATAAGGCGAGCCGGCTATTTTCTGATAAGCCGTACGCCAGTCTTTCTGAAATACCGACTCTAAAGCAACGTGAGAATCATAATTTTCTATTTTTCCGTTATAGAAAACAGCCTTCATTATCCAGTCAAAAAACTCAAGCGTATCCGACTCCGTCAATCCGCGTCCGTAGAAATCAGAAACTTCCGTAATGGCCTCCCGCACGACATCATCACTGGGCAAAAACAGCGTATAATCGTTGTTTTCATCCTGAATGTCAGCCTTGGAAAAAAAAGAATTATTAATAGAAAAAACCGAATCATACACCGTATTCCCCGTTTCATTGACACCTATCGGAAAACTGAGGTCCGGACGGAACAATGTATCACTCTGCGACAATAAATAATTCCTGAATATCGAATACTCCTCGCCGGCATTCATCATGTATTCAAATATACTCTGGCGAGGCAGCATTGGTTCAGCCACTTCATGAATCACCCCATTAGCACACAACTGATTCATATTTAACACCTCAATCCCGTCCAAAGCATAATCCGGAGCATTTCCCCGAAGCACCAGATTCTTACCGGACAACATCTTGATAATCTTCCCATCGGACAATTTCGGAGTGTAAAGAGCCATATTGTTGATATGATTCTTTACCAACATCTCACGGCCAACAGAATCCAGACCGGAAAGATCCGGCATATTTTCATTACCGATGGTCCAGCAAGTCAGAATCTGATTCTTCGCCAGTTCCTGTCCCGCAACTGTAGACTGAATCAGACTAAAAAATTCTGAATATTCCGGTTTTTCCTGCAAATACTCATATAAATTGCCGGAAAAACGGTTACCTTCACCCTGTTCATCATTCTCAAAATGCTTATCCCAGGTATTTTCACAAGAAATCAGACCGAATATGCCGAATGTGAATAATATTGCCAATTTTCTCATCTTTAAAATCAATTTACCGGTTCAAAAAGTATATAATCCAGTTCCATCAAACCGCTACGGACAACCGTTGCGCGCAACGTATGGCCACTTGTTTCCGTAAAGTTGATGATTCCCAATGCACTCAGTTTTCCGGAATAACCCGTACTCTTGAAATCCACCGGAGCCCCGATATTCCTACCGGAATCCCCGTTCTTCGGGTCAAAAGAAAATTGATAACATCCCCGGGTCGGCGCATAATGATAATTAACACTCACCCTGTATTTCCCCCTCACGATGGTAGGCAAATCAAATTCGACCCAACCGATTGCTCCCAGACTAACCTGAACAACATCAGTATAATCCAAAGCGATTCCCCATCCCGTACGTCTGTGATACTGCACTGTTCCGCCACCTTCCGGAATAGTACGCCAACGCACATAAGGAAAACTGACGGTATCTAAATCGTATGTCCCGCCACCACTCCGGTAAAAAGGAATAGAAGCATACTCCGGATAATAATTTTTATCAGACAATTCTATTTTAACGGTTGACAATTTGGGCACAAATACCGGCATCAAATGATCAATTTCATGATAAATGCCGTTCACTCCCTGCCTGTTATAGGCACTGTCTACCAAATGCACATATTGCTCCAAATCAGCATCACGATTAATCACCACTTCATTGTCCACATCCTCCACCATTATCATTTCATTGTTGGCCAGAGTTTCTATGTTTTTGACATTTTTCCCTTTGTCAAAATCCACCAAATCGTTATATGACTGCATACCTGACAAAATATGATAAGCCATATATTTATAAAAAGGATTGGAAACCTCCGTATAGTTATCCTTCTCCGGAGAATATTCCCGGACAACATCGTCCACCCCGTTCATGCCGGCTTTTTTAAACACTTCATCCGGCACAACCATCGCAGTTACAAAAGATTTTCCACCAGTATGCAAACGTCCGGTTCTGTGCAGAATCGGTTGCAAACCGGCTTTCTCCACAGCCGCCGTAAAAATAGAATAACGGGGATTCGACTGTAACAATTCCCATACAGAACGTATTTCCGGATCCAGCATTTTATCCAGCACGTGAATATAACCGTTCAATACTTCAATATCTCGGTTCATAATGCGGGCATAATCATTGATATATATATCACCACCCACAAATTTGGAAATCAGATAATCTCCGGAAACCATCGTATCTCCCAAACGACCGTTAGTCATGATTTTTGTCTGATACTCATTCCCGGCCAAGATATGATATTTCACCAAATGCAGGACCTCGGCTTCAGGAATATCATCCACACTCTGGTATCCCTTACCGGCCAAATATTCGTTTACCGCCTGATCTGTCGGTACAAAACAGGTAAAAGTCGTCTTCACATTCAATATGCTGAACATATTTGCTCTCCGGAGTAACTTCACCCATGCTGAAAAATTACCGTTTTCCTCCAACCAGGTTCCAGCCGGTTCTCCTTCGCGGACAGCATAATCATTTCCTTCGTTCGGATCATTACACCCAATCGGCAAACTCACCAAGACAACGAATAACAAATAACATATTTTTTTCATAGCGACAGCATTTTAATCTTCAACATAATAAGGATTTTGCGTCAGGATTCCGCTATTGGCATCGATTTCCCGCTGAGCAATCGGCAGATAATATCCTCTCGGATCCTGTAATTTCTGAATATAAATGGGACGGAATTTTGCACTGATATTCTTCAATAATAATTCTATCAGCATATCCTTGTATTTATAATCATCCCGGTGAGCGACACGCAGGATATCAAACCAACGTTTTCCTTCCCCGACAAATTCACACAACCGCTCATTTAAAATCAAGTCCAATGCATCTTTTTGATTATCGGGAACTGCCGGATGGATAGTAAAACCGGCACGTTCACGTATGATTTTCACCAAATCAAAAGCTTCCTGAAAACCTTCCGCATTATTTTTCAACATCACCAAAGCCTCGGCTTTCATAAAATAAATCTCCGGTAAACGATAAAAAATCCAATTGCCGTAACGGGAATTTCCGGAACGCTGCGCATCACTGGAGTAATAAGGACGATTGCCGATATATTTCCAAACTTTGTTGTTATCACCCACATAAGTGACATCAGTTCCCCGGGCATCCGTCTCACGCCCTTTAGTAAACAATTCCAATGTAGTCTGCGAAATGACATAGCGGGGCGTGGTATAAAACCAAACCGGCAAATTATTGGTTCCACCGTTTCCGGTTCCCCACTGCAATTCAAAAATACTTTCCGAAGAATTTCCCGGCCAAAAAATTTCAAACCACTCGTCTTTTCCTGCCAATTGATAAGAATTAGTTGCAAAAATCTGGTCACAGGCATCAATACACTCCTGATACCGTCCATTCCACAACGAAACATCCGCCAACAATGCCAAAGCAGCCCATTTGGTCGCACGCCCTTTATTCTGAATAACAGTCCCATACCCCGGCTTAATGGTATTGATGACAGAGGTTAAATCGGAAAAAATCTGTTCCATGATTTCCGCCTCTACGCTTTTTTCTTTCATAAAAGGCTCCGAATCATTCACATAAGGCTCTGTAACCAATGGAACCTCCTGAAAAGTACGCACTAAATAATAATAGGACAATGCCCGGGCAAATTTTGCCTCTGCCAAATAAGAATTAAGCACCTCCGGCATAAACGTCGGATCTTTCTCCAATACTTCGGGTGCATACTTCAATACCGAATTAGCCCGTCCTATGACTTTATACAGATTGGTCCAGCTACAAATGCCATTATCGGCATGAATCTGCAAATCCACAATATTTTGTTCATTCTGAGTAGCCTTGTCACTCAAGGCAAGCGCATCCCCGCGCAATTCACCCCACTCCACATACTGCTCCAGACATCCCTGCATCCCTTTGTACAATGAAAGTACCACCGCTTCGACATCTTCTTTATTGTTCCAGTACATATCACTCGTCTGGCTATTTTCCGGTAACAAATCAAGAAAATGATTACACCCGCCTATTCCGGTCATCAACAGAAAAGAACAGGAAAACCCGATTATATTTCGAAATAACTTTTTCATAATCCAATATTTAAAAATCAACTGACAACCCTAATGCGATTCGAATCGGACGCGGTGTATCCGCATTGTCCGTTGCTAACGGATAAACGCCGCCCGGTATACCTACTTCCGGATTCTGCCCCTTATAGCGGGTCAGCGTCCATAAATCATAAGCAGTCAGATACACTTCCGTACGGCTCAAGCCCCATTTCTTCAACATTGTCCGCGGTAATCCATAAGACAGAGTCAATTGTTTCATACGGAAAAAAGTAGCGTCATCAACAAAACGGTCCGAACCTAAATAATTGTATCCGCGTCCCCACATCGCTCTCGGGATATCCGTCTGATCTCCCGGATGCCGCCATCTTTTCAATACAGCCGTACTCTGATTATTGGCATTATACATACTCTCCGAATCCATCCGGGTTTTATTCACAACACTTTGACCGATACGTGACTGGAAAAACGTGCGTAAACGCAAATCCTTCCACCGCAGATTCAAACCGAATCCGGCCGTAATAATCGGCATGGAATTGCCCAAATAAGTGATATCATACTCGTCAATCACACCATCATGATTCAAATCGGCATAATGAGCGTCCCCCGGACGCACCAGCACATTGTTAATGGTGGTATATACCGGTTTCCCATCCATACCTATCAATTGTTTCCCCTCAGCATCCCGGGCTATTGTTTCATCTTCCGACTGGTAAACACCCAAATATTTATATCCGTAAAAAGACCCCAACGGATCTCCCTCCACCACATTTTGGGCATACGTACCGTTCGCCACACTATTATAATTCCAATAACTCTTATTTACCGGCAATTTCAGCACACGGTTGCGGTTGCGGGACAGATTCATGTTGAAAGACACCTTAAAATCATTCACTTCAAGTATATTATTCAGTGCCAGCATCATCTCCCAACCCCTGTTTTCCATACTACCCGAATTGAAGAATTTTACGGTTGAAAAACCGGTTGAAGAAGGAATATTCACATTGGTCTGCAACAAATCATCCGATTTTTTAATGTAGTATTCAAACTTTAAATCCACCTTATTCTCCCAAGCGACAAAGTCCATACCTATATTGTGCTGGGTACCCTTTTCCCATTTCAGATTATTCATCTGTATATTATCGGGAGCTACCGCAGAACTTCCCAAATATTCGCCCACCGGAGAGAAAGTACCCACATAAGCATAGCTACTGCCGGGCGAATTCCCATTCCGTCCCCAGCCATAACGCATCTTCCACTCATTAATCCATTCCGCTTCTTTCAAAAAGTTCTCCTCATTCAAACGCCACGACGCCGTCACACTCGGGAACCCGCCCCAGCGTGAATCAACTCCCATTTTAGAATTACCTTCATACCGGAAACCGACATTCAGCAAATAACGTTCTTTGAAATTGTAATGGAGATTTCCCAAAAACGCAACCGTTCTGTTTTTCGATGCACCGGACCCCAGGGTAGTGATACGTCCTCCTGATGTAGGATCAATCATATTGTCAGACCCCAAACCGCTGACCGCCGAAGAATGGTTGGTATTGGCACTGTGTGAAATCTGAGAATGCAGGGTAGCAATGATTTTATGAGCACCGAATGTCTTATTATAAATCAATTTATTAAAAATATTGATGGCAATATGATCCGACATCAAATCCTCCCCTCGGTTAAAGTCGGCATGCGAAGCACTTACACCGGTAGCCGACTGTGGCAGAAACTTTTTGTTTTTAGAAGAAGTTACATCAATTCCTACATTACCATCATAAGACAATCCGGGAAGCAACTGGTATTTTAAATTAAAGGTAATCCGGACATCATTGGATACGGTATTGTTATAAGAATCATTCACCATAGCCAAAGGATTGAATGAACCGCTCCAGGTTCCCTGAAAAGGGGTGTAACTGGAGGTTGCCGTAGGAATAAAATATTCATTAGTAGGATTGCCATCATCATCCAGCAACCAAGGCGACATGTTCGGCATTTTAATCTTGGCATGCGCCCGGGGATTGATCCAATTGTTGTCACGTGCACCGCGAGTGTAAGAAAAACCGGCAGCCACCCGCAAACGATTGGAAAATCTGTAGTCGATATTCAATCGCGAACTGAGTCGCTTAAAAGCAGTCCCTTTAGTGGTTCCCTGCTCCGTCAGATAACCTAAAGAAAAACGGTATAGAGCCCGGTCACCACCACCACTCATCGAAAAATTCGTTTCACTGGAAAGAACATCCGATTTTACCAAATCCAACCAATCGGTATTCTGGCTATATTCTTTAAAATATTTAAACTGCGGATCATAATTGATTTCCGGATAAGAAGTCAGTTTTTCCAACTCATTCCAGGAAAAACCGATGTCGTGCAGCCGATTCCACATCGCGTCCTGCACCATAGTAATGTATTGCTCACCATTTAACATCGGGATTCTTCTTGGCTCCTTTTTATAATCGACTTTCTGACTGATGGAAAAACGGGTTTTCCCCCGACTCCCCCGCTTCGTGGTGATCACCAACACACCGTTCGCCCCCTGAGACCCCCAAATAGCGGTAGCGGCCGCATCTTTAAGTACCTCTATCGATTCGATATCACTGGGAGAAATGTTCACCAATGCGCCATAATCTTCTTCGTTAGCTGTCTGAAAATCAAAATCTTCGTTAATATCCGTATCATACGGTATACCATCCACCACAATCAAAGGTTCGTTATTGGCATTTAACGAACTGGTACCTCGGATACGAATAGACATTTTAGAACCCGGATCACCGGATGAAGCGATAATATCCACATTTGCCAAACGGCCTTGTAACGCATCTTCCACCGAAGTCACCTGCATTTCTTTCATCTCATCCATATCGATTTTTTGACGGGCCACACCGACATCCTTGATTGGAATTCCATTATCATCTGTATGAATACGTTTCGCAGAAATAACTACCTCTTCCAGCTCACTGATATCCATTTGCATGGTTACATGCTGCACTTTCTGCCCTTTATAAGGGAATTTGACGGTTTTATAACCGATAAATGAAAAAACAACCGCCACGCCCTTCACATTAGCCGGAACGGTTAAATAATATTCTCCGTTAATATCAGTTGCAGCCCCCAGCAACATACGGTTATTTTCGTTCTGCAAACTCACCGTAACCCCTACCATCGGTCCGTCAGCATCCCGCACAATCCCTGTCAGGACTTGCTGAGCATAAACCGAGAAAGGCAAAGACAGCAAAAACAGAATTACCACTGTTTTTAAGCTATAAATAACTTTCATATCTTATTCTATTTATTATTCGACTGGAAATCAATGGTATTAATATTATAAATGAGTGCATCACTCAGAAAACCCGGAAAAACGCCTTCCGGAGTTTCAATCTCCTTGCCGACCTCATTCCTTAACACCAGATTAAATTTTTGCTCATCCGGATAAATACCTAATTGAGAATAAAAAGTATCATATAAAGTAGATTCCGGACTGATTTGAGTTGTCTGATACATTCCAGGCTCCCCGATTCCGGGCAAAAGGAAATTACTCAATTTATTGGCATCTATCGATACAAAGAAATACTTCAGATAATTTTTCAGTTCCTCCGGATCATCAGGTAAAATATCCGCCTGTGCCTTCACAACATCATTATCCGGTAAAAAAGCCATCACCGTCTCGCCGACAATAAAAGTCATCACCTCTTCACCATTGATATTTTCAACCAGACCCGCTTTCTTCATCAATTTCCAGAATTCACTGTAATTAGCTTCCAATTCCTCTGCCAAAGACACATCCACATTTCCCAATACATTATCCAAACTATATGTAATCCCGTTAAAATATTCACCCAATTTCACCGGTTGGAAAGGTTCCGTCGTATTGGCCTCACATCCCACTCCTCCGTCAAAAACCGTAACATAAGACAATCCCTTTTTCGTTGGGTAGATTTTCTTTTGTGAGAAATCCGTAATCTTATTCTGCAATACGATATGCTTCATGGCCAACGCACTGATTTCTGCCGTATTCAAATCCTTGTATTTTTCTGTTTCATCATCCCACAACTGAATTTTCTCATCTCCCAAAACATCAGCCTTACCCACATCCACTTGATATCCCATAGCCTGCAAAGCCTCATCCGTCGGAGCGAACAACGTAAACCTCACATCCGGATTTATCAACTGGATAATCTCTCCGGCTTTATTCAAAATCTCTGTAAAAATGGAATAATTCGGATCATTTAATAAAGGAGCTGTCACCGAACGGAACATGGCCGGAACCGTTACTTTATCCGTACCGTAAAAAACCCCGTTTGAACAAAATTCTTTTACCTCTGCCCCGTCAACATCAAAATCATAAACATCACCATAACTTGATTTTACCCGTTTCTCTTTCAACATTTCCGGAAGGACCAATGCACGCGATTGAATATGATTTCCCAATAAAAACGAAAGTTGCAATAAAGGGATATCATCAAATGTCGGGTATTTGGAAAAATAATCCTCTAAAAAAACAGTCAGTGCCTGATCATTCGGAATAAAGGAATTGAATGTGTTCCCGCAAGCCAGATAAAGATTGTGCAGGACCGCATTTTCCTGATTAAAAGTCCACTGACTTGCTATCTTAGGAAGATCCTTATGAAAATACAAAAACAGACTGTCACCGGCTGCCGCATATTTCGATGATAAATCTTTATTATAAGTGATATCCGTGAACTTGTCATACAATTGCTTAAAAAGAGAATAATGATTGTCCTGATCTTCCAATACATTATACACTGTACGCATCGGACGAATTACATCATCCACTAAATATACATACCCGTTATCCGTTAGTAAACCATTCCCGTTCTCATGAATTTTTGCATTCGCCGCGCAAAAATTATCATCCCCTTCCCAAACTTTCCCGGGGAAAAAATAAGAATAATTATAAGTATAGTCCTGAACACCCTGTGTTTTAAACAGATTCGTATTTAAAACCGGTAAATATTTTTCACGCTCATAGACAGTCATCACTGCACCCGTTTTCGGATTAGTAACTCGACGTACCGCTTCCTGCCCGTAAGTAATATGCTTAAAATAAATACCTTTATTCGCTGTTCCCGCCTCCAAATCACCTTCCGGCCGGAAATTCATAAAATCAACAGGACGATAAGAATAACGCACGATATGACAACCTATCAGCAAATCCAATACATCCTGCGGAATATCGTCTACACTACTCCAGCCATTATTTTCCAAATAAGCATTTACTGCCTGATTATCAGGAGCAAATACAGAACATAAACCTTGTCCCTTGACCAATTGAAAAAAACTGGATTTTTCCAAAGCCGATACAAACAAGGAATAATCCGCCTGCCCTTGCAACACTTCATAAGCACTGCCTTTCAACCAAATCGGCCGTTCATAATGTTTATCCATCTCATTCTCGCAACCCCATAAAGACAGCAAGAAGAGCAATAACATTAAAAGTCTGTAACTCATGTTTTTTTTCATACTATGTATCTATTTGTGATTTTAAAATATATTTAATATCAGTTTATTACGTTTCTTGTAAAAATCATTTTACCAAAATTAAACGGACGTTTCCTTTGGGCAAAATGACCGTTCTGCAATACAACTCAGAAAACGATAATGATTACATACTTTTACCTTCATAATTTAGCACCGCAGAAATAATAGTTTTTAGTAAAAAAAACTTTCCGCTATCGATTGCACAAAAGTAAGTAAATTATTTGTACGTCATTACAAAATTTTTTATAAAATCAATAATATGAACGATTTTAAAAAAATAAAGACAAAATTTAAAGTATTTCATCGAAAATCCATCGACATCTCTTCTGTTTTATTGCAAAATTCAAAAAATAACGGCTTTTGAAATTAGTCATACATTGTTAATAAGTATTTGTTTTTCTTCCCTTTCTTTATAAAAATACTCTTAATAATCATAAAATCATATCCAAAATAACGTCCGTTTAATTTAGAAAAACAAAATAAAAAATACCCCTCTCTGTTTGTCGTTCATTCACAAGATCAGACGTACTAACAACTTCTTTCAAACCGTGAAATCAAAAAAAACATGAAAGAACCATCACCCTGAAATCAACTCATTGTATCTCAATTATATTTATTTATAATGGTTTGACAAAGATGGATATTTCAATACGCATCATCACCATATTACAAAAAACTACGCATAAATTCCAATAAATACAAAAATGTGTTTGATATTGATTAAAATTATATTTTTACAAGCAGAAAATCGGTGCATATGAAACGTCTGAAAAATCCTGTTCTGTATCAGCGTGTTTTAATCCTGTTTATCACAATACATATTGCCCTTGTTCTTCGGGGCCAGGAAATCAATAACCCGTTTTTTTTCACTTTCCTGAGTGTTGAAAACGGATTGTCGCAACAAACCGTAAACGCTATTTTTCAAGACACCGACGGATACATGTGGTTTGGCACCCGGAACGGACTAAACCGTTATGATGGATATGACTTCAAAGTGTTCCGGAAAAACTATTATGACGAACATTCTCTCTGCGGCAATGAAATCCTGTGCATCACCCAGGATTCGGCCAAAGATATATGGATTGGCACCATTGAAGGCATAAACCGGATTGATTACAAAACCGGACAAATTTTCCGTTACCTCCTGCCCGGCAACCACAGCATAGAAGCCCTGTTCCGTACTTCAAACGAAGAATTGCTGTTTTTCACCGACAAAGCCAACTGGATTTACGACCGGGCAGGCGACTCCCTGCGGCAATACCGGTTTGAAAATTTGCCGGAAGACATATATACACGCAGTGCCACCGAAGACTCAAAAAACAATCTTTACTTAGGCACTTCCAAAGGACTTTATATCTACGACCACCACCGTCAGTTTGTCCGGCACATCCCCGCAGATTCAAAAAAAACGGAAGCATTGCCGGACGGCTATGTTTCTTTTTTAACAACCGACCGGGAAGGGAAAATATGGATTGTTTCCTCTTACAACAAAGTGTCCTGCTGGGACCCGGAACGGCAAGAATTAAAACACATCGACCATCTGGACAATGTACGTCAATTGTTGGATTACAACGATTCCACTCTGCTCGCCGGCACTTTTCACGGACTTGCCCTCCTTCATAAACGCACCCTGCAACCCACCTACATTTCCATGAACATCGGAGAAAAAGGCGCATTGAGCCACTTTTCCGTCCTGTCCCTGTATCAGGACAACAAAAAAAATCTATGGGTAGGCACTTACTCCGGCGGAGTGAACTATCACAGCCCGTACAGCTACAAATTTCAGTACATACCCTGCCGTCAATTCACAGGTGCAGTAGGATTACCCGTCGAAGATTCCCGGGGGAATCTATGGTTTGCCACCGAAGGAAACGGACTGTTGTTTTATAATCCGGCAACCCGGCAACAACAATTATTCCCCATTTATAACGACAAACGAAAATATTCCCAAAACATTATCAAATCGACACTCCGTGAAGGAGAGCACATTTTATGCACCACACACAACGGGCAAGTCTTCCGGTTCTCTACCATTCGCAAAACCTTTCAATTACTCTACGATTACCAACGCAACGACATCCAGACACTCTACCGCGACTCCCGGGACCGGCTCTGGATTCCCACCAATACAAATGCCGGATTAGTAGTTATGGACAACAACCGGCCTGTTCCGTCGCTGAATATCTCTTCCGAATTTCCTCAGTTAAGCCCGATATCAGTCATCACAGAAATAAACAAAGGCCAGTTTCTGCTGGGAACCTTACAAAACGGACTGGTATTTATCAACGAAACGACAAACGAATGCCGGAATCTGGACGGAAAAGCCTTCGGGTTTTCAAGCAAAGACAAAATACACATCACCGCCATCAGCAAAGACCCGGACGGAAAAATTTGGGTCAGCACCAACGGAGCCGGATTATTCTGTTTCAACAACAATCTGGAACTACTGAAAAACTATAACCGGGACAACGGACTGACCAACGAATGTATTTATAACCTGATAAATCGCCGCGAAGAAATATGGCTTACAACCTCCCGGGAAATATTCCGCCTGAATAAAAGCAACGGACAACTGGATGTGGCCTATTCCAAAAGCGGATTAATCCCGCAGGAATTTACTCCCTCTTCCAGCTATTGCAGCTCTGACGGCATTTTTTACCTGCCGGCATCCAATGGGTTTCTGAAATTCACTCCCACACAAATCCACGACAATCAAGAAGTGCCGCAAGTATTGCTCACCACCCTCTCCATCGGCAATCAACAGGAAATCCCGGGCAAAAGCCGGTTATTAAAAAATAAATTGCAATTGCAAAAACAAATTGTCCTCTCCCACAACCAAACTAACCTGACAATTCAATATACTGCTCCGAATTACCTTTATCCCGAACAGACTCATTACGCCTACCGCTTGGAAGGGGTCGACGAAAACTGGAATTATGTGGGAAACCGCAGGGCAGCTATTTACAATAACCTGAAACCGGGAGAATACAAATTCAGCGTCATTGCTTCAAACAACCGAAGAAACTGGAACAACGAAAGTACACAATTGACGCTCACCGTGCTGCCTCCATTATGGTTTCGCTGGTGGGCCTGGTGTAGTTACGGGCTGATAGTAATTTTTACAACATACAAAATCGTCAAAATCCGTCACCGGAAACACGAATTGGAAGCCTCCCTCCTCCGCAAGCAACTGGAACAAAAAAAACTGGAAGAAATTAATCAGGAACGCCTGCGTTTTTTTACCCGGGTCACTCACGAATTCCGCACACCACTGACCTTAATTATAAACCTGTTGGACGACCTGAACCGGAAATTTTTTCATATAGCAGGTATGAAAGAAATCCTGCGGCCTGCCCGGAAAAACACAGAACGGTTGCTGTCACTGGTAAATAGCCTGATGGACATACAAAAACAAAACTCCGTACCAGAAGAGCTGAAATATACTACATTCGATTTCATCGTCTTTCTGCGCGAAATGCTATACTCTTTCCAAACGTTAGCAGACCAGAGAAATATTCACCTGCAACTGAAATGTCCGCACGACATCCTGGCAGTAAGCTACGACCGGAAAAAATTGGAACAGTTATTTTTCAACCTGCTTTCTAATGCCTGCAAATTTACTCCGCCGCAAGGTTCCGTCACCCTGTCGTATGAACTCTTAACCGACAAAGAAACAAATGCGGAGTCTCAATCCGGCGTCACCGGTCAACCGTCCTGGCTGCAAGTTCATGTCAGCGACACCGGCACCGGCATCCCAAAAGAACAAATTGACCGGATATTTGACCCCTTCTGTTATTCCGGCAAAGACCTGTACGGCGAAATTACAGGAAGCGGCATCGGTTTAAGTATCACAAAACTGATTGCAGAACAACATGGCGGTACCATCCACGTGACACCTGTTCATCCGCAAGGTACGGATATGAAAATCCTGCTCCCTTACCATCCCATTCCCTCGTCAGACATTAACACGCTCGATTTAATCAGCGAACAGGAAAACATCGTCTCCGAAGCCGCTACTGAAATCCCGGTTGCCGGAGATAAACGATACAAAATTCTGGTAGTAGAAGACAACCGGGATATTCTGTCCTACCTCCGGCGGCACCTGTCCCCGTCTTATCACATTATCACAGCCGGCAACGGACAGGAAGCCCTGGAAACCATACAGGAAGAACTGCCGGACATGATTGTCAGCGACATCATGATGCCCGGCATGAGTGGTCTGGAACTTTGCCGGCTCATAAAAAAAGATATCCGCCTGTGTCACATCCTGTTTGTCCTCCTCACCGCCCGCTCTATGAGCATGCAAATTGAAGAAGGCTTCGAAGCCGGAGCAGACGAATACATCGTCAAACCCTTCCGGATGTCCCTGCTGCAAAGCCGCATCCGCAACCTGTTTGCCAACCGCGAACAATTAAAAGGCATTTTCAGCAAAAAATTTTCCTTAGAAAACTTAGGCATTGAAGTAACCTCTATAGATGAAACTTTTGTGAAACGCTACATTGAAATCGTCCGGCACAATTTCACCAATCCCAATCTGGATGTCAATTTCATTTGTCAGGAAATGGGCATGAGCCGGGCCAATTTCTACAAAAAACTACATACGGTAACCGACCTTTCACCCATGGACATGGTCAGGAACATACGCTTGGAAAGCGCAGCTCAACTATTAAGAGAAAGCCAGTTAACCATATCCGAAATTACTACACGGGTAGGATTCAACAGCAATTCCTATTTCAGCTCCTGCTTTAAAGCATTGTTCGGCGTTTCTCCTAAAACATATCAAACCAACTGCAACAAGGGAAATACACTCCAAAACGGAAATGAATAAAGTGATTATTGAAACAACTCTGTCTGCTCTGAAACACAACCACTTTGATGTATTCTTTGCAGCTAACACAGCCGAAGCCCGTGAAATTTTTTTCCGGGACATTTTTCCGGCACTACCTGTAAAAACTGTTTCCTGGGGCGACTCGGAAACAATGACAGCAACCGGAATTCTGGAAGAACTCCGCCGGAACCCGGAAATATCCGTAATAAAAACTTTCGGTCCGGAAATGAGCCGTGCCCAAAAACTGTATTGGCGGCGTCAGGCCCTGCATGCCGACTTATTCCTTACAGGCTGCAATGCTCTCACCCGGAAAGGGCAACTCGTGAATCTGGACATGGTTGGAAACCGTACAGGCGGAATAGTTTTCGGTCCGGTACACGTAGTCTTATTTATTGGCATCAACAAAATCACTCCGGATTTAGAAACCGCCATGCAACGCATACGGACTATAGCAGCACCGCGAAATGCAATGAAACATAAAGATTTCCGGACCCCTTGTCACAAAACGGGAATATGTATGGATTGTAACAGTCCGGACCGGATTTGCAATGTATGGAGCATCACGGAAAAATGCTATCCTGCCGGAAGAATCAAAATTATATTGATTAACGAAGAACTGGGATTATAAGAAACCGGTATACTCCGGTACGCTATACACCTGTCCCGGACGTTACACCACCCCGCGTTCTTTCAATTCAAGATAGCCATTGATGGTATTGGCAGTAAGCTTTTCCGGTTCAGTCAACAGAGTATAAATACCGGCCCTTCTCAGTTCCCGGACAATTCTTTTTTTCTCCAAAATGAAATTACCGGCAACTGCCTTGAAATAAATTCCTTTCAACTGACGGGAAGGCTGGGTAAGAACTTTATTTACTTCAGTATTTTCAAACAGGATAAGGAAAACCAAATGATTCCGGGCCAATCTCCTCAAAGCCGGTAAATGCCGCCGCATACCTGTCACAGTTTCGAAATTAGTAAACAATACCAACATACTCCGGGTATGCACTTGCCGGGACAAAGTGACACACAGTTGTTCAAAATCAGACTCCAGAAAATTTGTCTGCTGGCAATAAAGAGCCTCGCTGACATGACTAAGCTGTAGCCTGCGGTTATCAGCTTTAATAAAAGTACCCGGTTTATGAGCAAACGTCAGTAACCCTACCTTATCTCCCTTTTTCAGAACAACATTCGACAATGCCAAAGTTGCATTTATGGCATAATCCAGCATAGTCATCTGATGAAACGGCGACTGCATTGTCCGCCCCTTATCGATTACACAATAGATAGCTTGCGAATGTTCTTCTGTGTAAGTATTCACCATCAATTGATTGCATTTCGCCGTAGCTTTCCAATTGACAACACGCGGATCATCACCCTGTACATACGGTTTAATCTGGTCAAAAGTCGTAGTCACTCCGGCCACCCGGATTTTTTTCACTCCTCTGCCGGAATACCGTCCCGTAAACGCCAGTAATTCATACTTATGCATCGCCATAAACGACGGATAAACCGCAACAGTCGTTTCTCCCTCATACGAATAACGGCGTTCCGCCAACGACAAAGGCGAAGCAACAAAAACACGGAGTTTACCGAAAATATATTCCCCCCTTCTCACCGGATGAAGCCAATAAGTCTTTCTGCACCTTTCTCCTGCCTTCAGTACGCCGGATAATTGCAGATTGCGCAACTGGAATTCCGGAGGAATCTCATCCAAAATACGTACCCGCACCCGGAAAGGATAACGGTTTCTCAGACAAAGGCCTACCGGATTGTCTTCACCGTTCGAAAACTTATCTCCCATATCCCGGCCGGCTTCCATCCTGTTTCCAAAACCATACAAAAGAACAATATCCGTCATAAAGACAACCGCAAAAAGACAAAGCGACCACAATACCCAGACATACAACACCGGAAAAATAAAAGCCAGAATGGCAGCAAATACTTCCGCAACCAAAAGTTTAAAAAAACGCTGGTGCAAATAAAAGCCGGACTTAAAAATACGCAGATTCATCAGTCTACAATCGTGTTAACGAACTTTGAAATCTCAAAATTGCATCAGCGGGGAATTTCAACTTTAGCCATCAACTGCGCTATCACCTGGTCCGCCACAAGCCCTTCCAATTCCTTCTCAGCAGAAAGCTGTACCCTATGCCTCAACACCGCCGGAGCCAGATACAAAACATCCTCAGGAACAACAAAATCCCTGCCCTGAACCGCAGCATATACCTTTGCTCCGTTCATAACAGCAATCGAAGCACGGGGAGAAGCCCCCAAATACAGCCAGCCGCTATTTCTTGTCGTCCTGATAATATCCACTATAAACGACTTTATTTTATCATCCACGCGCACCTCTTTGATTTTCTCCCGGAGTGCCGCCAATTCCGTCACAGAAAGAACAGGTTTTTCCTCAGTCCATTGTTGTATGATTCCTTCATGATGCAAATTCAACACTGCAATCTCATCCTCTCTTTCCGGATAATCCACCAATATCTTAAACATAAAACGGTCCAGCTGAGCTTCAGGCAAACGATAAGTACCCTCATGTTCCACCGGATTCTGAGTAGCAACCACAATAAACGGAAATTCCATCTTATATTCCAGCCCGTCACAGGTAATCTGCCTTTCTTCCATCACCTCAAAAAGAGCAGCCTGCGTCTTGGCCGGCGAACGGTTAATCTCATCCGCCAGCAATATATTCGTAAATACAGGTCCCTTTCTGAATTCAAACTTCCCGGCAGAAGGCAAAAACACGGAAGTACCTATCACATCACTGGGCATCAGGTCGGGAGTAAACTGCAACCGGGAAAACCGGGCATCAATCAACCGGGCCAATACCTTAGCCATCAAAGTCTTTGCCACTCCGGGTACACCTTCCACCAATACATGTCCGTCCGCCAGCAAAGCCGTAAGCAGCAAATCCACCACCTCTTTTTGTCCCACTATCACTTTGGCCATACGCTCACGCAACAACATTACTTTCTCACTCAACTGCGAAAAATCAATCCGCGATTCAAAATTCGTTTCCATGTCATTCTATAATTACAATGTTTTCCATATCCATACATTCCCCCGTCCCGATAAACTCTTCCGTCTCCTCCATCAATTGTTCCAGTTCGCTTTCAGAAACCTGTCCCCTTTCCCTGAGCTTAATAATCAATCGCACCAACGTTTCTACCCTGTCCTTCGCCACTCCCGAACGTTCTGCCAGCTGTCCGGCAAACCTGTCATCCAGACAATCAGTAGGCAATAAGTAGCGGGTACGCACCCTGTCAAGAAAAAAATCAATCCTCTTTACAGCCACCGAAACATGTTCCTTTTTCTTGTAATACAACAAACTGACCGTTGATACAAACTCAAGCATTCTGTTTTTTGGAGGAAGTATCACCGGAACAGCTCTCTGCTCTCTCTTTATACGGAAAAGGACATACAGCAATGCACCTGCCAAAACCAGATACAATGCCAGCTTCAATGCCGGATATTTCAAAATCACACGCAAAGGTGTCGGCATCGGAGGCTTTGTCCGGTAAGCATCCCAAATGATTATCTCCGTATTTACCGGCAAAGCCGAAAGTGCCTTATAATAATAATCCCCCCTTACACTATCCAACACAGCGTGATTTGTAAACAGGACAGGTTTTACATTCAGCAGCAACTGTCCTTTTTCATAAGGAACCCGGATAAAATGGGGCACAGTATCGCCCTCATTTTCCCCCAGAATTTCTCCGGCAAAATTTTCCGGCAATTTAAAATAAGGAGCATAATTTCCGTCCTCCGGATATATTTTATGTTCCATCCCACCATACGACAACCTGAATTTTCCGGCCTCCTTCAAATATTCCAATTCTATATCAAAAGTTTTCAGCAATGTATCTTGCAGGCTGCTTGCAGCAATAAAAGCCCAGTTCCCCTGTCCAACCCAGTCCAATAACCGCCCCAGCTCCACCCGGTCCGTCTTAAAGCCGGCAGACACCGAAATATAACCGGCATTCCGCTCATCTTTCACTTTCTGCAACTCATCATACAAAGAAAAATCTGCGGAAATTATCTTTGCTTCCGGAAATAAATGCGGCAAACTCCGGTAAAAAATATAAGTCCCGTACGGAATTTTATCCTCCCGCGAATAAGTCCTGCTCCAATCCACTTCCTTCGGCCTCTCAGCTTCGTACCAAGCATATGCAAATGTCAGCAACACCAAAAAGAAAATTCCGATAAACTGCTTATACTTCATCCTGCCAGTGTTTGTTGAAAATCATTAAACTTCTTGCGGATAGACTCATACAATACCTCATCCACCCGAAAATCCCCGTAACACACACAATCAAATATCCGGACCAATTCCCCAAAACGTTCCCGTAATGGTTGCCGGGATATTTCCCGCAAATAAACTGCATTGGACCGGTGCAAATCCCGGCAAATCAATCCCTGTTGCTCCAGTAATCCAAGAACGTACCAAAAATGAATCCGGACAGCCAGTTTATAATCCCGTTCATCCAATGCCTGCTCCAACAAAACAGGATACGAAATTTCATCCACCTGCTCCATCTCCGATCCGATATACCGGTCAAAATCAGGCTGCTTTCCTCTGGCAGAATGACGGTATTTGCTATGCACCAAATAATAAACCAAGAAAAACAGGACAACCAAAGCACTTATCTCGACCAATATATAAAGCCATCTGCCATTCCGGGGCCAGGAACGCAACCAGGGAAGGTGTTTTTCCAACCACTTCCTCCAACTATCCGGCCATCCGGCATCAAATGTTCTGTAAGTGTAATCAAACGCCGGGTCCTGTCTGAAACGCGACAAAAACTCTTTATCAGGCTGTCGCAACTGAAAATCTTCCGGTCTCTCCGCAACAAAATTTTCGCCTTGCGAAAATACGGCAAAAGCAACCTGCATATAAAGCAGAAAAACAATAACCCCTATATATTTACACCCCATCTTCACCGCTCTCTGTCCGTTCTTCTGTACCAATCTGTCCGATTTTATCCAGCAAAGTCCGGTGCTCCTTCCTTTCCAGTCTGCTAAAAAAACGGACGCCAATCCCAACTATAAAAACAATATTCATCAGATAGCGTCCGATAATCCCAACAGAATTAACCAGCGTCAATTCAAACAACCCCGGTTGATTTCCTGTCAAATAGGCCTCCAAAAAAATACCCAGATAAGGCAAATTAAAAACATAACCTAACATAGACACTATCAGGGAACACAATAATATATATCCGAATGTATTCCACCATTGCCCCCGGCACAAATCCGCAGAACTTGCAAAAGCAGAAAACAATTTCCTGTCACGAATAATCAGAAAACAAGAAGAAAATATAAAAATTACGGAAATATAAATACCCGGCAAAATAAAAATAACACATCCCATCACTACATAAAACAAATAAACAATGCCAAGCACAAAAAAAAGGCCGGAGTTACGCCCCATCACCTTCAATAATTCCAGAAATGAAATTTTTATCTCTTCCTGCTGCAAATATTTGTCCGTATATAAACGCAAATAAGACAACACAAACAATTGCAACCAGGCAAATACAAAAATAGCCAGCAAATAATTAACCAACATGGTTGTCCACCCCGAACCTCCGTCTGCAAACGCATTTCTGGCCGCACCCCCTAAAATATCTCTCAATAAAAAACTCTGAAGAAATAATTCCACAAAAATCAAAGGCAACACAATTGCCGAAAATGCTTTTATTAACGATTTAAACTCTTGTTTAATAAACTGAAAAGTAATGGTCAATTCGTCACTAAAAGTCCTTTTCTCTAATAAATTAATTTTTTTTGTCTGCATATTGTAAGTCACTAAATCACTAATTTTCCAAATTATTTTGAATCCCCGTTTCCGGATTTTGTTTGCGCACCAGCCACCAGGGATAAATCACAAAATATCCGGCAACGCCAAGCACAGAAAACGCCATAACGACAGCACCGATTACAGGCCGTGCATCTGCATAACGGGTAATAAAACCTTCTATCCACCCGGCAATTACAAAAAAAGGTATCAGACCGGCAAGTATCTTTATACCCTGTAAAGCTCCTGTCCGGAAAGAATGCAACCGGGGAAAAGTGCCCGGAAAAAGAAAACTGTTTCCCAACACCAGACCAGCACCTCCGGCAATAACAATGGAAGTGATTTCAAAAGTTCCATGCGCCCACACCGATAGAACGGAATGCAACAGCAAACCTTTCTGATAAAAAAAGTATTGAAAGGCCCCTAACATAATCCCATTCTGAAACAGCACCCAAAGCGTACCGGCCGAAAAAAGCAATCCCCAGGCAAAAGCAACAAAAGCAACCTTAATATTATTGGTCGTAATCTGCAAAAACATCTCCAAAGCATCCCCCTGACTATATACCCCCATTGGTTTACCTGCTGCAATATTATCCAAAGTCATATTCACATAAGCATCGCCAAGAATCAAACGGACAAACGACTCTTCACGGGCAGCCGAAAAAACACCAATCAGAACGGATAATAAAAAGAAAATAAAAGCAAATCCCAGGGTTTTTCGTTTTTCAAATAACAAAAGCGGAAAATCTGTCCGCCAAAACACCCACCATTTTTTGGTATGTGCAGGACGTCCGACATTAATATCAGTCAGATAACTTGCCACCAGATGATTCAGGTATTTTTCCACATCACTACCCGGATAAAAAGTCCGTGCATAAGCCAAATCATCCGACAACTCCACAAAATTGGCAGCCAACCGGTCTGCGTCCAATTGCCGTCCCTGCTCCATTTTCAACCATTTCTCTTTATTGATGGAAATAAATCTAGCCTCTTTCATGAAATCAGTTTTCCGTAAACCGGAAGGATTCAATAATGAAAAATTCTCCTCATCCCGGCCTTTCTTTATTCAGCCTAAAATTATATTTTTTATTTAAAAAAACATATGTTTGCAAAAAAAACAATAAATAATCATGCATCTTTCTATCAACACAGCACAAAATGTCAATATAGTCTGTCAACCGGCAGGGTTGGCATACCGGATTTGCGCCACTTTGCTTGACTCAATCTGTATGACCGGTATTTTCCTGCTGGTGTCCTATCTTTCTGCATTCACAAGCGTATACTTTATGTATAATATCACCCTTATACCTCTATTATGCTATCACCTGCTTTTCGAATATCTGGCAAAAGGGCAAAGCCCGGGCAAAATGATGTGCCGGATAAGAGTTGTCCGACTGGATGGACAAAAACTGTCTTTTTGGGATTGCATGTTGCGCTGGGCACTGCGCCTCGTCGATATTAGTGCCAGTTTGGGAATCGTTGCCATGAGTAGCATCGTCATCAGCTCCCGGATGCAACGACTGGGAGACCTGGCAGCAGGCACCATTGTCGTCCGGGAAAAAAACGGAACTTCTTTCAGCCAACTTTCATTATATGATACGCCGGAAGATTACCAGGCGGTATATCCCCAAGTCGCTATGCTGACAGACAAGGACATTTCCATCATCAAGGAAATCATGCAAGAAGTAGAGCAAAACAAAGATTACAAACTGCTCACCCCTCTGGCATTACGAGTGAAAACACTGACAGGCATTCAAACAAACATGTCACACCTCACTTTTATACAAACCGTATTAAAAGACTATACGTACCTCACCAAACAATAAATAACATTTTTTCTGCTTTAATTATAAAAATAAAATGAATTTATATAATTTTGCGCGTCTTTTAAAAGGACGTGTGCTTTTTATTACATTAACTTTAATTTTAAATTTATGATTGTATCTATTATTTACCTGGCCATTCTCGTATTGGCAGTTGCAGGTATATGGAAAACATTCGAAAAAGCCGGACAACCGGGCTGGGGAGCTATTATTCCTATTTACAACATCTATTTGATGACTCAAATCGCTCAAAAACCGGGTTGGTGGACTATTATGTTCTTTATTCCGCTGGTAAACATCATCTTTGCTATCATGCTGTTTCATGAAATTGCCAAAAGATTCGGTCAAGGTATAGGATTCACCATTGGTTTGTTACTTCTTAGTTTCGTATTTTTCCCCATACTGGGATTCGGAGAAGCTACTTATCAGGCAGCTCCTAAAGCCGAATAAAACAGGAACTGAAATCCAATAAATACCCCTGGAAAAATTATAATTTCTCCAGGGGTATTTTCATGCCTCACACTCCGTTTAAGAAATGCAGATAAATCCCACAAAATGAATCTATAAGCATTTATCTTGCTGCATTAATCCGTTTTTTCTATATTTGCAACCTCAAATAAAATATTAATTGAAAAATAACAGAATAAATGGCAACAACAGCAGATTTCCGTAACGGACTATGTATCGTATTCAAAGACGATTTATATACAATCGTACAGTTTCAACATGTAAAACCAGGAAAAGGCCCGGCTTTCGTCAGAACAAAACTGAGAAATGTGAAAACCGGCCGTATTCTGGAAAATACATTCACTTCGGGTGTAAAAATCGATACGGCACGTATTGAAAGACGTCCCTACCAGTTCCTTTATAAAGAAGGGGAAGATTATGTAATGATGCACACCGAAACTTTCGAGCAGGTAAACATTTCAGGCGATCTGATCAACGCCCCGCAGTTCCTGAAAGAAGGAGACGCCGTGGAAATGGTGGTACATGCCGACACGGAAACACCGCTTTACGTTGAATTGATGCCGAGCGTCGTACTGGAAGTTACTTACACCGAACCGGGTCTGAAAGGCGACACAGCTTCTTCTACCGCTCTGAAACCGGCAGAAGTGGAAACCGGAGCCAAAGTAATGGTACCCCTGTTCGTGGAAACCGGCGAAAAAATCCGCGTCTCTACTGCCGACGGCTCATACGTAGAAAGAGTACGATAAAACACCAACATTCCATAACAAAAGGAACCGTGATAAAAACAAATTTTATCACGGTTTCTTTTTGAATACTACAAAATATTCATTGCGGGATAAGTCGCCAGGTTTAAGTTTTTAATAATCAAGATTTTTTTGTCCGATAATAGTCAGGACAAACCCTGACTAATTCAGAGTATCGGACTCCGTATAACGTTAAACCCGTTTAATTATTATTACCCCAAACTTCATTCAGCAAAATAGAATCATAACCTCTATCACGCTTGAAAGCATTAAAATCGTCGCAATTAGTTGCAGGAAATTCCAATAAAATTTCATCATATAAAGTTGATAACACTCTATTCCCTATTTCTTCGGCAAAAATTCCTCTAAGTGCTTTATCATACCATAATATTAAATCATTTTCTGTTATTATGCTTTGAATTTTAGACTTCCATCCGATTTGTGTCAAAAGCGAGATTATTACTTTTTCTTCAGAGTTTTTGCACACAATAACTATTCTGTCGGACGATACCGATGATACTATATTTTCCGCAAGTTCTTCAGTCAAGGACAAATGTTTTATTTGAATAGCCATACCGAAATTAGCCCACATATCCAATCCTCTATCGGCAGCATTGGTAACCCCCACACGATTTACCCGGGCATTGACTGTTACTTTTGAATGTTCCTTTGATAATCCGATTACACGTTTGGCAAAATCAGAAAATTCTTCCAATAATTGTTGTTTTTCCTCACCAGCTTCAACTGTAACCTTAACTTTAAGGCATTCTATAAGAGCCGAAAATAAGGCGTATACCACTATTTCATATATTTTATCAACACTTCGTCTCAATCCAGGCTCATTCCAAAAAAGATTGATAAATTCTATAACTTGAAAACTGTTTTTATCATGCGTAATGCAATAATTCAAACCGCTTGACATTTGTGAGAAACGTTGTTCAAAGCGGTCATAAATATACTTTTCGACGACTCCATTATTTTTTCTATTTTCAGCACCTAATATTTCAAGGACTGAAGGCGGTACGGCATTTTCATTGAATACGTCATCCTGATATCTTGCTGAAGACGTAGATGTTCTTCCTAAAAAACGTAAACATATTATATCGCGCCACCTTTTTGAGGCGTTTCTGTAAGTACTCAAATCAGATAAATCAATATCTCCGTCAATTCTATCCCGGTATAAAATTTCTGCAATTTGAATAGGCTTATACAAATGCACTCTACCTTTAGATATGATTTTATCTAATGCTTGCTTTGCTTCCGAAATAGTCATAATCACCGAATAAATTGAGTTCTTTATATTTTACAGCTGTTTTGTTCATCAAGTGCTTTAATCATCTCCCCGGCTATTGCTTGTACAACAGGAACTGATACAGAATTGCCAGCCACTTTCCGTGCCTGCGAATACGGAATATTTATAATAAACGAATCGGGAAATCCTTGAAGTCGCAACATTTCGCGTGAGGTCAGGCGTCTTTCTCCGTTTACAACTAAATAATTATAACTTCCGCCAGCCCTTAATGCACAAGAATACGGCAATGGCGATATATTACCTCCGATATTTTCATGCCAAATAGAAGGTTTAGGCGGTATCGTTTTAAGAGCAGAGAAACGTTTCTGTTTCATTGCTTCTGATAAAAAATATGAGGTCGGGATATCTTCATCTTTCTCCAAAATTTCAGACAAAGGTTTAAAATACCCCAAAGGCTTCGGAAATTTAAATTGTATAGGATTTTTAAATCCTACAATATAAATTCTTTCTCTTTTTTGAGGAACACCAAAATCCAACGAATTAAATACCTTATGATAAACCGTATATCCTAATTTATTCAATCTATCCAAAATTACCATAAAAGTATTTCCATTATCATGAGTTGTAAGTCTTTTTACATTTTCCAATAAAAATGCCTCTGGTTGCTTCACTTTAAGTATTGTTTCAATGTTGAAGAACAACGTACCTCTTGTATCTGCAAAGCCTAATCCTTTGCCTGCAATACTGAACGGTTGACAAGGGAATCCAGCCAATAGAATATCATGTTCAGGAATATCTTTTGGTGCTATATCATTAATATCCCCAAAAGGCTTTTCATGAAAATTTGCCTCATACATCATTTGGGCATATTTATCCCATTCTGAAGAAAAAACATTTTCACACCCGTATACTTCAAAACCTAATCGAATACCTCCAATACCTGCAAATAAATCTATAGTTTTATATATTCTGCTCATATCTTACAATATTTTCATTTACAACATTGAGTATATCTTTGCATTGATTTCATCCCCTACAACATCATAAACCTTATCTGCCAACCATAAGGTTACAAATTCATTTTTATCTGTATCCAATACCTGAGCTATTATTTCTACTTGTTCCCCCTTAGCTTTCTGGTTTTCCTTTCACCTTTCTCTATTTTGCAATATGTAGCGGTGTCAATGTCCAAAGCCGCAGCTAATCGTCATTGCGGCATCCGGTTTTGAATACGAAGTTCTTTAATGCACCCTGAAAACATTTATTTAATCTTTTATGTCTTGACATTATTTGGCAAATATACTCCTTTCGTCGGGTTTACCGTTATGCCCAACTATCTTTTTTGTACTTGATACTTATCATTCCAAAGCCATATCGGACCGGAAGCAATGGAGCGGATTCAAAGGAAGTCCGGCAACCTTTTTCGCCACAGGTACTTTTTATGCAGAGGAATACAGAACACAAGGAGAAATAAAGATACTGAAAGACAAAATCGGATACATCAACACCCTTGATTTGGCCTTATCCTATGCTTACATGCTTCCCGTACGACACGACAGTTGGATAAACTTCGGCATCGCCGGCAGTTATCAGACACAGAGCATTGACCGAAGCAAAATCATCGCCGGAAACGACAATGCCCCCATTTTGCTGGATGAAATCCTGAAAGGCCTGAAACAATGGAACGCCGCCATAAGAATAGAATACACCTATGCCCGCTACCGGACCCGCTATTTGGGACGCAGCAACGAAGCCGGACGCTACCGGACATTATCCATTCCGCGCAGTTACGGCATAGATGCGTCAAACAATATCAAAACAACTTCCAGGCCCTGCAAAAATATTCCCACGGCACCTTTGAGGTCATGGTCTCTTTTCCCGTCCGGCAGACTAAAATAAAGAAATGCCGTTATTTGTAAACCTTAAATCTCTACATTCCCGTCAGCTTCCCTTTGCAGAATATCAATAACGCTCCGGGCAGCATTCTGTTCAGCCTCTTTTTTAGAAGTACCTTCGCCTTTGCCTTTCTCCTCCCCGTTAATGGTAATCAGACAGCAAAAACGGTTCCGGCGTCCCCGGCGTTCTTCCGTCACCAACCGAATATCAACTTTAGTTTTCTGTCCCCATTCAATCAAACGGCTTTTGTAATTGGTATCGACAGAAACCAGATCCTTGATATTAAAAAAATTCGGAAAGATAAATTTTTCAATAAACCGTTTGGTATTGATAAACCCCTGGTCTAAAAACATGGCACCTATAAAAGCTTCAAACACATCGCCATAAATATGTTTATTGCGGGAAATATCGGACTTCGCTACGACGGCCTTATCCAATCCGATATGAATGGCCAAATCATTGAGAGATTCGCGGCTGACCACTTTCGAACGGACCCGGGTCAGAAAACCTTCGTCCTTATTGGGAAAGAATTTATAAAGCAACTCGGCAACAATCGCCCCCAAAACGGCATCTCCCAGAAACTCCAGACGTTCATAATTAAGCACCACCCCATTGGCAGTCACACGCGAGGCAGATTTATGCAACAAGGCCAGCCTGTAAAGACTTTTGTTATTCGGGACAAAGCCTATCTGAGAAATAGACAATCCATAAAACTTCCCGTTCCGATTCAGGTAAAGTTTTATGGATTGAATGATTTGCCTAATCACAGTCCCAAAAATTAGTATGCGATTATTTTTTGATTACTACACATGCATTGTGTCCGCCAAAACCAAAAGTATTACTAATGGCCGCATTCACATTCCTCTTCTGGGGAGTATTGAATGTAAAATTCAATTTCGGATCCAATTCCGGGTCCAGATTGTGGAAATTGATGGTCGGAGGAACAATATCATTCTTTACAGCCAGCGTACAAGCTATCACTTCAACAGCACCGGCAGCACCCAGCAGGTGACCGGTCATAGACTTCGTAGAACTGATATTCAACTTGTAAGCATGTTCGCCAAACGCTTTGAGGATTGCTGTCGGTTCGGAAATATCTCCTAAACCGGTAGAAGTACCGTGAACATTGATATAATCAATATCTTCCGGCTTCATCCCTGCATCTTCAAGAGCAAGCAACATCACTTCATAGGCACCTTCCGGATTCGGAGCTGTCATATGATAAGCATCACAATTACCCGCACCACCGGCAATTTCAGCATAAATATGCGCACCTCTTTTTACAGCGTGTTCGTACTCTTCAAGAATCAAGCCCGCACCACCTTCACCGATTACAAAACCATCACGGTCAGCATCAAAAGGACGGGATGCAGTCTTCGGGTCATCGTTACGGGTTGAAAGAGCTTTCATAGAATTAAAACCACCGACACCGGGAACGGTGACAGCAGCTTCAGAACCACCGGCAACAATGACATCAGCTTTTCCTAAGCGAATTAAATTCAATGCATCAACAATGGCGTGTGCAGATGAAGCACAGGCGGAAACCGTTGTATAGTTCGGACCTTTCAATCCGTTTTCTATGGCAATCATAGCTCCGGCCATATTGGCTATCATCTTGGGTATAAAGAAAGGGTTGAAGCGCGGAGTTCCGTCCCCTTTGGAAAATGTATCACATTCCTCAAAGAAAGTCTGCAAACCACCGATTCCAGCCCCCCAAATCACCCCAATCCGCCTTTTATTTTCCTGTTCCAGATCCAGACCCGAATCTTTAATAGCCTCTCTTGCGGCAATAATACCGAATTGAGTATAAAGATCCATCTTACGAACTTCCTTCTTGTCAAAATATTCGGTCGGTTCGTAATTCTTAACCTCACAGGCAAACTGCGTACGGAAATTTGATGCATCGAAACGAGTAATAGGACCGGCGCCACTGACGCCTTTCATTAAATTGTCCCAAAACTCAGGCACATTATGACCTAAAGGGTTGATCGTTCCAAGACCTGTAATTACTACTCGTTTCAGATTCATAAAAATGATATTAAATTACTTTGCGTTAGCTTCTACGTAAGAGATAGCATCACCTACAGTAACGATTTTTTCTGCCTGATCGTCCGGAATGGTAATGTTGAATTCTTTTTCCAGTTCCATAATCAGCTCAACCGTATCCAAAGAGTCTGCACCCAGATCATTGGTAAAAGTAGCTTCGGGTTTAACTTCTGATGCATCTACACCTAATTTTTCCTCAATAATCCGTTGTACTCTTTCAGTAATGTCAGACATAGCTTAAAATTTTAATTAGACATTCTTTTTAATTTCACTCTACACACAAAGATGTGCATATTTATCTAAATTCTGCGGGCAAATTTAGCCTTTATTTTTTTCACTGGAAAATTTTTTGCCAATAATTAAACTTTAATTACCTTTATAATCTTGATTTTTAATTGATTAGTATATGAAAAATTTAGTAATATTTGCCTCAGGATCAGGTTCTAACGCTGAAAATATCATCCGGTATTTCGCCCAAAAACCGGAATTCTGCATAAAAAAGATTTACTGCAATGTCCCTGATGCCTATGTTTTGGAAAGAGCAAAAAAATACGGAGTGCCTGCACAGGTTTTTAACCGCGAAGAATTCCGCAATCCGGAAAAAATCCTGCACCATTTGCAGGAAGAAGCAACCGATTTTATCATCCTGGCCGGTTTTTTGTGGCTGATGCCTCCCTGTATCACAGCTGCCTACCCCTACCGCATCATCAACATCCATCCGGCCCTTCTTCCTGCCTACGGCGGCAAAGGCATGTACGGCCACCATGTTCATGAAGCAGTCATCGCCGCCCGTGAACAAGAAAGCGGCATTACCATCCATTATGTGAACGAACACTACGACGAAGGTGCCATCATCTTCCAGGCCAAATGTCCGGTGCTCCCGGCAGACACCCCCGATGACCTCGCCGCCCGGATACATGAATTAGAATACCGCTATTTCCCGGAAATCATAGAAAAAACTATTTTAAACACGGAAGAAGAGGTATAACCCCTGAACTGCCCCGGAAAGTCAGGAACATATATCCTAACCGAAACAGCTGTCTAATTTTTCGGATAACGGAAAGAACATCCCGTTACAGAGCAGGACATAATACAAATAAACAGAATGTCTGAAAATTCTTAGGGTGAAAAAATCTTCCGGCAACAGATTATTCGGGAAGATATTATATTTTTGTTTACGAATTTAGCACTCAACAAATCATGAAATTCACCCATTTTCACGTCCATTCCCAATATTCCATTCTTGACGGAGCAGCAAGCATTCCGGGGTTAATAGACAAAGCGGTAGCCGACGGAATGCCTGCATTGGCACTGACAGACCACGGCAACATGTTCGGCATAAAGCTCTTTTACGACATTTGCCGCAAAAAAGGGCTCAAACCGATATTAGGCTGCGAAGCCTACGTCGCAAGGGTCTCGCGGTTCAATAAAGAAAAGCCCGTCGACCGCTCGGGAGAACACCTTATTATATTGGCAAAGAATCTGACGGGATACAAAAATCTGGTTAAACTGACTTCGGCAGCTTTTACAGAAGGTTATTATTACCGTCCGCGTATTGACAAAGCCTTGCTGGAACAACATCACGAAGGACTGATTATCTCCTCGGCCTGTTTAGGAGGTGAAATTGACCAAAAAATCATGGCCGGTGATATAGCAGGCGCAGAAGCGGCAGCCCAATGGTATAAAAATTTATTCGGTAGCGATTATTACCTGGAAGTGATGCGTCACCCGGCACAAGATGCCAAACAACGTACAGAAATATACGACAATCAACAACTCTGTATCCAAGAAAAAATAAAGATAGCGCAAAAATTAGGCATCAAACTGATAGCCACCAACGACGTGCATTTTCTGAACGAAGAAGACGCCGAAGCCCACGACCTGCTCATTTGTCTGAATACACGTAAAGATATTGACGACCCCAACCGGATGCGCTATACACGGCAGGAATGGTTCAAAACTACTCAGGAGATGATTGACCTGTTTCCCGATCTGCCGGAAGCCATCGCGAATACCCAGGAGATTACCGACAAAGTGGAAGAATATGAACTGGATTCCGACCCTTTGATGCCTGTATTCCCTATCCCCCCAGAACTCGGTACGGAAGAAGAATACCGGCAAAAATTTACTGAGGAAGATCTCTTTAATGAATTTACCCGGGATGAAAAAGGCAATGTCGTCCTAAGCGAAGAAGAAGCCAACAAAAAAATCAGAAAATTAGGAGGATACGAACGACTTTACCGTATCAAACTGGAAGCTGACTATCTGAAGGAATTGACCCTGAAAGGCGTAACAAAACGCTATGGTGAAAATCCTTCGCCGGAACTAATGGAACGTATCATGTTTGAGTTGCACATCATGAAAACTATGGGATTCCCCGGTTACTTCCTGATCGTGCAGGATTTTATCCGGGCAGCCCGAGAAATGGGCGTGATTGTAGGCCCCGGACGGGGGTCCGCTGCCGGGAGTGCCGTTGCCTATTGTCTGGGAATCACAAATATAGACCCCGTTAAATACGACCTGCTGTTTGAACGTTTTCTGAACCCCGACCGGATATCTCTACCGGATATTGACGTCGACTTCGATGATGACGGCCGCCAGCGCGTATTGGAATGGGTTACGGAAAAATACGGAGCAGATAAGGTGGCCCACATCGTCACCTTCGGTAGCATGGCAGCAAAAATGGCTATCAAAGACGTTGCCCGGGTATTAAAACTGGAACTTCCGGAAGCAAACCGCCTGGCCAAAATGGTCCCGGAAGCCCCGAAAATGACACTCAAAAAAGCTTACAAAGAAAATCCGGACCTGGAACAAGAAAAAAAATCCCAGAATCCGCTTATATCCAAAACAATACAATTTGCAGAAACCCTCGAAGGCTCCATCCGCCAAACGGGAGTACATGCCTGCGGTATCCTCATCAGCCGCGACCCGCTAACCGACCACATCCCCATTATGCCAACCGAAGGAGAAAGCCTGATGACCACCCAATACGACGGTCATTTCGTAGAACCGATCGGACTGATTAAAATGGACTTTCTGGGACTGCGGACACTTTCTATCATCAAAACCTGCCTGGAAAACATCAAAAAATCCAAACATATCATTTTAAATGAAAACGAAATCCCGCTGGATGATGCAGAAACCTTCCAGCTATTCTCACGGGGAGACACAACCGGCTTGTTCCAGTTCGAATCGCCCGGAATGAAAAAACACCTGCGTGCACTGCAACCCAACCGGTTTGAAGACCTGGTTGCGATGAACGCACTTTACCGCCCGGGACCGATGGAATATATCCCCTCCTTCATCCGGCGTAAACATGGCGAAGAACCCATCGAATATGACCATCCGATGATGGAACCTTTCCTGAAAGATACTTACGGCATCACCGTATACCAGGAACAGGTAATGCTTCAGTCCCGCGCCTTGGGCAACTTCACCCGGGGAATGTCCGACACACTGCGGAAAGCAATGGGTAAAAAACAACTGGAAACGATGGCCAAATTGAAAGGGCAATTTATTGAAGGCTGTAAAAACAACCCGGATTTTGTAAAAGGTGCCAAAGAAAAAGGCAAAGAAGTAGAAACCCTGGTAGACAAAATCTGGGGCGACTGGGAAGCTTTTGCATCATATGCTTTCAATAAATCGCACTCTGTCTGTTATGCCTACATTGCCTACCAGACGGGATTCCTGAAAGCCCATTACCCCGCAGAGTTCATGGCTGCCAACTTAAGCAACAACCTTTCGGACATTACCAAGGTTACCATTTTCATGGACGAATGCAAACGCATGGGACTGAATGTACTCGCCCCCGATGTCAATGAATCCTATAATGATTTCACCGTAAATTCGCACGGTCAGATCCGTTTCGGGATGGCAGCCATCAAAGGAGTAGGAGAAGCAGCCGTTGAAAGGATTATTGAAGAACGGGAAAAAAACGGTCCTTACAAAGATGTTTACGACTTTTTTGAACGTATCGACTACAAAGCTGTAAACAAAAAAACACTGGAAAATCTGGTAACAGCAGGCGGATTAGACAGTTTCGGCTATCACCGGGCGCAATATATGAAACAAACGGACCCCAATACAACCATCCTGGATATATTGGTGAACTATGGCCAAAAGAATCAGCAGGATTCCATAAATATGCAGGCCACACTATTTGGAGAACTGGAAGGTTTTGAAGTAGCCAAACCCAACATTCCGGATTGTGAACCCTGGCACGATTATATAAAATCGAAAAGAGAAAAAGAGCTGATCGGCATATACCTGACTTCGCACCCCCTCGACCCCCATAAACTGGAAATGCAATTACTATGCACACCCATAGAAGAACTGAACAACGGACTGGAAAATTTCAAAGGCAGGGAAATCACCATAGCCGGTATCATCACTGCCAGACGCGAAGGGAAAACAAAGACCGGTAAAGATTTCGGCATTCTGACCCTTGAAGATTTCAGCGGAACCTATGAACTGGCTTTCTTCGGAAAAGACTATGCAGACTGGCACCAGTATTTTATTGACGAAACGGCCATTTATGTGAAAGGAAAAGTAGGTCCGAAATGGGGAAGGGAAGGAAACGAACTGGCCTTCACCATTCAAAAAGTAGATTTATTGGAAACCATTACCGAAAACGCCATCCATTCCATCACTTTACAGGTCGACATTGAAAAACTAACTCTCGATACGATAACGGAAATTCACGAACTTTTCACCACAGATGTCAGCAGTGAAGCTTATAAAGAAGCCCGGAAAAAAGCGGCAGAACAAAAAACAAGCAAAGAAAGCAATCCGGAAAATTTTGAAGAACCTGCTTCCGGACCCGCTGAAATTCCTTTGAATTTCATGCTTTTTGACCGGCAGGGAAACAACGTCAAAATGTTCTCCAGAACCTGCAAAATCAAAAAATCCCGTGAACTGTACGAATATTTCGAAAACAACGATTCCATAAGGATGAAAATCAATTGAAAAACAAAAACAAAAACAACATAGATAAATTTTAACGTACTATTATAAAACGGATGCTTCTTTTCCGACAAAAATGTTGTATTTTAGCGGAGTAAACAGAAATACTAATTTTTAAAAGATAAAACTATGGCTATTGCAGTAAATGATTCCAATTTCGAAGAGATTGTATTGAAATCAGAACAGCCTGTATTGGTTGATTTCTGGGCAGAATGGTGCGGACCATGCAAAATGATGCTTCCGATTGTAGAAGAAATCTCCAAAGAGTTTGAAGGGAAACTTACCGTAGCAAAAGTGGATGTAGACAGCAGTCAGGGAACGGCAGCCAAATACGGTATCCGGAACATCCCTACCATCCTGTTTTTCAAAGGAGGCTCTGTTGTTGACAAACAAGTAGGCGCAGTTCCAAAAGCTTCATTAGTCGGAAAAATCGAAAAACTTCTCTGATACAGATGAACGGTAAACGGGTAACGATGAACGAATCTGCGTTTTCATTCATCGTTACTCGTTCATCATTTATCACTTACCGTTTTTCAGAATTATGAACTCTCTGGAAGAAATAGTACAATACGGACAATTTGACAACCTTGAATTTATTGCTTCTCAAATCGTTTCCGGCTTCATTACAGGTTTACATCGCAGCCCTTATCACGGTTTTTCCGTCGAATTTGCAGAACACCGGGTATACAACACAGGCGAGTCAACCAAACATGTAGACTGGAAACTATACGCCAGAACGGAAAAATTATTTGTCAAACAATATGAAGAAGAAACAAATCTCCGCTCTTACATTGTATTAGACACTTCTTCTTCCATGTTATTTCCTTACCAATCAGACAAAGTCTCAAAACTTCATTTTTCCGTATATTGTGCGGCAGCTCTCATCCATCTGCTCCGCAAACAACGGGATGCTTCAGGAATATGCCTGTTTGGCGACCGGATTGAAACATTGACCGACGCTAAATTAAACAGTACTCATATTCAAATGCTATACGCCCATTTGCAAGGACTGCTGCAAAAAGGTGCCATACCACTCAATAAACCGACTTCCACAGCCGAAGTCCTGCATCAACTGGCAGACACCATTCACAAACGCTCACTGGTGGTCATTTTCACCGACATGTTTTCAAACGGCAATCGCGAAGATTTATTTTCCGCACTTCAGCACCTGAGATACAACAAACATGAAATCATTCTTTTCCACGTAAAAGACAAACGGATGGAAGAGAATTTCGAATTCTCAAACCGCCCCCACATTTTTGTCGACCTCGAAAGCGGCCGGGAAATCAAATTCTCCCCGAACGAAATCCGGGAAACCTATAAACAGCAAATAGCAGCCTTTTACCAAGACCTGAAACTGCGTTGCGGTCAATTCCAAATCGACTTTGTCGAAGCCGATATTAACGAAAGTTTTCAGCATGTGTTGCTCCCTTATTTGCTTAAACGGTCAAAATTGTATTAACCGCTCATCGGGACATCAAATCAGCTGCAGCAGAAGATTTTCTTTTGCGCCCATTCACGCAAGTTTTGAAGCTTATTGCGTAGTATCATTAAAAAAACACCGACATTCAATAGCAAAGATATAATATCTTCTAAAACACAGGCATCCCCTTAAAATGAAGAATCAAAGTGCAACATCACATCCCCACCGGAAGTAACCGTCTCCACTACACTCTCCTGTCCGGCAGGAAGCGGACAGGAAATCCGGTCCAACATCCGGACTACAGAATCGCGGACCACTGCAAAACGGGCCATATTGTCTTTACTAACCGGTTTTTTAGGCTGGGATTTAATAGTCAAAGGATTAATAGGCCTGCCGTTTTCGTACACCCGGAAATCCAAGTGAGGACCAGTAGCCAGACCGGTAGCTCCCACATAACCGATTACCTCTTTTTGTTTTACGGAAGACCCCACTTTTATACCTTTGGCAAACCGCGACAAATGCATATAAACAGTAGTATAAACACTGTTGTGTTTCACTTTCAGATAATTCCCCCCCCCGTTGGCCTGATACCCTTTGGCAATTACCTTACCGCTCCCGATGGCATACACCGGAGTCCCCTTCGGAGCTGCATAGTCTACTCCATGATGAGCCCTGTATTTTTTCAACACCGGATGAAAACGGCTATTGGAAAAACGGGAAGAAATCCGGAAAAAATCCAAAGGTGCTTTTAAAAACGCTCCTTCCAGACTATTCCCTCTCTCGTTATAATAAAGCATTTCCCCGTCCTGCTCAAAGGGTATGGCATAATAAGTACTGTCATTATGCCGGAAAGAAGCCCCCAGCACATTAAAATTCAAAAGACTTTTACCATCCACATACTCTTGTTCGTAAACCACCCGGAATTCATCCTGTTTCTGTACACCGAAGAAATCAATGGTCCAACCGAAAATATTAGCAAAAACCACTGCCAACTGAGGGTCCGTATTTTGTTTCTGCATAGCCACCCACAAGGAAGATTCCACTTCACCGCAAATCTCTTTTCTTTTCCACTCCACCGGATTCTGCCCCCTGCTTACCCGGTAATCTTCCCTTAAGTCAAAAACAATATAGGACTTAGCATCTTCCTCATAAACAAAAAAAGCCGTTTCCGGAATACTGTCTTTAGTGGAAAAAACAGCATAAGCCTGACCGCTTCTGATTTTACGCACATCAAACACCTCCCGGGCCGTTTCCGTCAACCGATGCACTTCGCGGACAGAAAGCCCGTGTTTTCCGAGAATCACAGACAAACTCTGGGCAGGTTTCACAATCCCGTAATCCACATCGTAATCATCAACAGGAATACCGTATTTATAAACAATTTCCTTTACTTCAGCCGAATCAGTCACCTCTACTTCATCCAAAGGTTCTGCATCCCGTCCTTTAGGCATAAAAATCACTACCAATAGTACTAATCCCAAAACAGAAGAAAAAATAATTTGTCTCTTTTTTGTCATATTACTGAATTGTTTTATTTCCTTTTTTTACTTTCCACGTTGCAAACCAAACAATAGCTACAACAACACACAATAATCCGGTGCCATAAGAAATGAGCCGCGGCAAACCGAACCCTTCCGGTGCGATACACAAATAAGTCGAACAGACACACGTCATAAACAAAGCAGGGATTAAAGTAATCCAATAATTTTTACCGGCAGAAACCAAATACACCGTAATTGCCCATAAAGTAAAAACCGAAAGCGTCTGATTGGACCAGGCAAAATACCTCCAAATCCGGTCGAACCCCGCAGCATCCTGCAAACTATACAACAAAAGACCAATAGCGGCCAAAAACATAGGAATACATATATACAACCGCCGGCGGACGCTTTTTTGTTCCATATCCATAAAATCCGCAACAATCAGCCGGGCCGACCGGAAAGCCGTATCCCCGGACGTAACAGGAGCGGCAATAACTCCTAAAATTGCCAGAATACCGCCTATAGTACCCAACCAATTTTTAGTAATAGCATCCACAATTACAGAAGCATTATTCTCTCCCATTCCGTTTTCCTGATAAAAACAAGTAGCTGCTGCCGCCCAAATCAAAGCAACAATACCCTCCGTAATCATAGCACCATAAAACACCGGACGTCCGTATTTCTCACTTTTCATACATCGTGCCATCATCGGAGATTGGGTTGCATGAAAACCCGAAACAGCACCACAGGCTATACTGACAAACATAATAGGAAACACCGGCAAATCCAATGCATCGGGATGCAGATTTGGCATCCCCTCCCACAACTCAGGCAACATCGGATGGTGAACATACAACATAACCAGAACGCCCACTGCCATAAACAACAAAGCAATGGCAAAAACCGGATAAATCTTGCCGATAATTTTATCGACAGGCAATAAAGTGGCCAAAATATAATAAATAAACACCACTACAATCCAAAAAGTCACATCCATATAATCGGGAGTCAGTTTGGCCAGCAAGCCGGCAGGCCCGGCAACAAAAACAGCTCCCACAAGTATCATCAATACAACCGTAAAAACACGCATAATCTGTTTTGTCGTCATACCCAGATAACGCCCTGTAAGCTCCGGCAAACTTTCCCCTCCGTGCCGGATAGACAACATCCCGGAAAAATAATCATGAACTGCACCAGCCAGCACACTCCCCAAAACAATCCATACATAAGAAGCAGTCCCGAATTTAGCACCCATAATAGCCCCGAAAATAGGTCCCAGGCCGGCAATATTCAAAAACTGAATCATAAAAATCTTCCAGGCGGGTAATGGAATATAATCAACACCATCGGCCTTGGTCAACGCCGGGGTTGCCCGCACGGCATCCGGACCGAACACCCGTTCCGCATAACGCCCATAAACAAAGTAACCGATAATCAGAATCAGCAAACAAATGGTAAATGAATACATTTTCCGGCAAATATTTAATCGTTGAATACCTCTCTGTTATTTTTTCTTACCCTTTACAGTTTTTTTCCCGACCGGCTTTTCTTTCCGTTTTCCCTTTTGCCTTACTCCGGACTTTGACACCGGCTTTTTTGCACTTCCGGCTCTTGCTTTCCCGTCCGGTTTCCGCTGCGGCCTGACTACTGTTTCTCCTTCTTCCTTCACGAGTTCAAAATCCAACTGTCTGGCAACCAGATTGGCCTTCGCCACCCGGACCGTCACCCGGTCGCCCAACTGATAAGTCTTATGGTGATAACGGCCGGTAATACAATAATTTTTCTCATCAAATTCATAAAAATCATCATCCAACTCAGTCATAGACACCAAACCCTCACACTTCGAATCCTCCAGTTCCACATAAAATCCCCACTGCGTAACCCCCGAAATAGTTCCCTCAAACTCTAACCCGAGCCGATCGGCCATAAACTCCACCTGCTTGTATTTGACGGATGAACGCTCGGCATTGGCAGACACTTGTTCCATATCAGACGAATGTTTGCAATATTCCTCCAGTTTTTCTTTATTGGCAGAACGACCGTCATCCAGATAACGTTGCAAAAGCCGGTGCACCATCACATCCGGATAACGCCGGATTGGTGACGTGAAATGAGTATAAAAATCAAAAGCCAGCCCATAATGTCCTATATTATCGGTGGAATAGGCAGCTTTCGCCATTGTCCGGACTGCCAGCGTTTCAATCATATTCTGTTCCGGCTTATCTTTTACCTCCCGCATCAGATTGTTCATGGAAGTAGTTAACGCTTTCCGGCTACCGGTTTTCACCCCATATCCGAAACGCGCAACAAACCGGTTGAAGTCCTCCAGTTTTTCCGGCAACGGTTGTTCATGAACCCGGTACACAAACGCAGGTGCTTTTTTCCCCGGTTTCGGCCTCCCGATCCGTTCGGCCACTTTCTTATTGGCCAGCAACATAAACTCTTCTATCAGCTTATTGGCCTCTTTGGAACGCTTGAAATATACACCGGTAGGATGTCCCTTTTCATCCAGATTAAACTTCACCTCAACCCGGTCAAAATCAATGGCTCCGGCCTTGAAACGCTCTTTCCTCAACTTTTGAGCCAAATCATTCAGCAACAGAATCTCCGGCTTGTAATCCCCTTCAGCCCCTTCGATTATCTCCTGAGCTTCTTCGTAAGTAAAACGGCGGTCGGAACAAATCAATGTACGGCCGAACCATTGCTCCAATACCCGAGCCTGAGCATCCATCTTAAAAATGGCCGAAAAACACAATTTATCTTCACCCGGACGCAAAGAACAAACCCCGTTGCTCAAACGCTCCGGCAACATCGGAATAGTACGGTCCACCAAATAAACAGAAGTAGCCCGGGCATAAGCCTCCTTATCCAGAACAGTATTTTCTTTTACATAATAACTGACATCGGCAATATGCACCCCGACTTCATACAAACCATTCTCCAATTGACGGACCGACAACGCATCATCAAAATCTTTGGCATCTTTCGGGTCAATCGTAAAAGTAGTTATATTCCGGCAATCCCTCCTTGTCCGCATTTCCCCCTGAGGTATTTCCAACGATATTCTCTCAGCAGCTTTCAGCACATTCGCCGGAAATTTTACAGGCAACTCATACTCTGCCATAATGGCATTCATCTCCGTATCATTATCACCGGGACGTCCCAATACTTCCACCACTTCCCCCACCGGATTTTTCTGATTCTCCGGCCAATCCTTTATCTTCACCACCACTTTATCACCATCCTCCGCTCCGTGCAAATGTTCCGTAGAAATAAATATATCATATGGAAACTGTTTCCCCGTAGGAATCAGGAAAGCATAATTTGCAGACTTTTGCAAAACGCCCACAAAAGTAGCCTTTTTCCGTTCCAGAATTTCTATTACCTCGCCTTCCGGCCGGCGATTCCGGCTGCGGGCATATACCAGTACCTTTACTTTATCCCCGTTCAACGCATGCTTCAGATTGGAAAAAGTAACAAAAACATCCTCCTCGCTTTCGTTAGAAATAATATAAGCAGTTCCCCGGGCTGTCAACTCCACCTCCCCTGTGATATAAGAACCCGACTGTTTTATTTTGTAACGTCCGGTTGAAATTTCTTCCAACTCACCATCCCCGGCCATATCTTTCAGCACTTCTGAAATCTGCCGCTTTGTGTCCATGCTTTTCACCTGCAAACGCATAGCCAGTTGTTTATAATTAAAACTCTCGGCAGGATGATTGGCCATCATTGTACTGAGCCGTTTCCTCACATCTGCTTTGCTCATCATAGGCTCAATTTTCTTTCTATGTTTCCCCATAATAATAAAATATAACAACATGCCAAAGGATATTCCAATTATTCCGGAACCGGTTATCACATCAACACATTTATTGTGCCCTAAATTTAGTGTTTTTATGCTTCAAACCGCAGAATTTAAAGAATAAAATTAATTCCATAAAAAAAGGAAGGTAGTATCGCACCACCTTCCCTGTTTTATGATTTGAACCGGATGATTACTTAATTAATCCCTTATCAAATTTTTCTTTCACTTTTGCCAGCATATCCACAGTCATATTTTGCAGATTATATTCCGGTTTCCATCCCCACTCTTCCCGGGCGCAGGTATCATCCATACTATTCGGCCAGCTATCTGCAATAGCCTGTTTTACAGGATCAATCTGATAATCCATTTTGAAATCCGGAATATGTTTACGAATCTCGGCAGCTATCTGCTCAGGCTCAAAACTCATGGCAGCAATATTAAAACTATTCCGGTGTTTCAGTTTGGCAGGATCAGCTTCCATCAATTTCACCACAGCATTCAAAGCATCCGGCATATACATCATATCCATATAAGTCCCTTCTTTCACATTACAAGTGAAAGCCCCTTTACGGATAGCATCATAATAAATCTCCACGGCATAATCCGTCGTACCCCCACCAGGCAAAGTCACATAAGAAATCAAACCAGGGAAACGCACGCTACGGGTGTCTACTCCGAAACGATAGTAGTAATAATCGCTTAATAATTCCCCGGTCACCTTACAAACTCCGTACATCGTCGTATTCGAACGCTGCAAAGTATCCTGAGGAGTTTTATCCTTAGGCGTATCCTTTCCGAAAGCTCCGATAGAACTCGGCGTAAACACGGCACAATTGTTGTCCTTGGCAATATACAATGAATTAGTCAGCGCACCGATATTTATATCCCATGCCAATTTCGGATTTTTCTCTCCTGTAGCCGACAAAAGAGCTACCAGATTAAAAATCGTATCGATACCGTATTTTTTAACGATGGCAGCATAGGTTTCGCCGTCAAGCGCATTCAATTCCTCAAATGGTCCGGCATCCGCCAACGCTTTACATTTTTCAGCACTAATATCTGCTGCCACAACGTTATTATTCCCGTAAATTGATCTCAGATGAGGAACCAATTCAGATCCGATTTGCCCTCCGGCACCAACGATTAATATTTTTTTCATTGCAGAATTTAATTAAAAATAATTGCTTTCATTCAATGGCACACCTATACCACCGAATCGTCGGCAAATGTATAAATTAAAAATTTTACAAAAATAAAATTCAAAATATTTTTTACCGTTTAAGTAAAAATTCCCGCACTGTTATTTTGTTCAGCCTCGTAATACAAATCAATCAGTAGGCCGGGAGCTTTGGAAGCCTGAACGGCCAAATGGTCACACCGTTCATTTTCAGGAATATCCGCATGCCCTTTCACCCAGATAAATTTAACCTGATGTTTCCGGAAAATTGTCAGAAAACGCTTCCATAAATCAGGATTTTTCTTCCCTTTAAATCCTTTCTTTTCCCATTCAAAAACCCATCTTTTTTCCACTGCATCCACCACATAACGGGAATCCGAATAGACGGTAACTACCGTACCCGGCTTTTTCAAGGCTTCCAGACCCACAATCACCCCCAACAATTCCATCCGGTTGTTCGTAGTTTTTCTAAACCCCATAGACAATTCTTTCCGGTGAATTCCCGACCTCAGCACAACACCAAACCCGCCGGGACCAGGGTTTCCGCTGGCAGCTCCGTCTGTATATAAGATAACTTCTGTCATAAACGGATAAAAAAAATAGTAACCGGACAAAATTAATACATTATGAGCTTATTACAAAGCATTTCACCTTGCTTTCGTATCATTCAAACTCCCGCCACTGCCGTCTTTTACGGCATCATTCACCGGCAAAACAAATACTATAAATCAGCCATTACCCGTAAACGACACGCTATAATATAATAAAACCACCATACAAATCACCCTTTTTACACCAATAGATGTATATTTACAAAATTTTCATCTGCGATTACAATAAGAAAAAGTCTGAAAAGTAAACTTTCATGAAAGAATCTATTTTCATCTGGATATTGCTTTCCCTGCTCTCTTGCCGGAGTATTCCGGCAGAAATCAATGAAACATTGAAAGGAGCCGGTTCCAATAAAAGTGAACTGAAAAAAGTATTGCGCCACTATAGCTGGAAAGACAAGGATTCCCTGAAATTCAAAGCAGCCTGTTTTCTGATCGGAAATATGAAATGGCATGCCAGCCATAAACAAATCAGCAACATAGATAAACACTACGCCCGTTTTTGCCGGAAAGCAGACTCCGCTTACTTTGCCATTTATCAGGAAAAAAAAGGACATCCGGATTCACTGGGTAAATGCATGAAAGAACTGAATAAACGGTACCGCTGGCTGGCTGACTCCGCAAAAAAATACGATTTTCACCAGCCCGTTGTAGAGTATAAGATTGCAGCCGATTTACGTTCCCTGAAAAGCAATTTCCTGATCACCCACATTGACAATGCCTTCCGTCAATGGGAAACCTCCCCTTTCGCCCGGGAACTGACTTTTCCGGAATTTTGCGAATACATCCTCCCCTACCGCTCCGTCTGGGGGTATCCTTCCCTTTACTCCGGAAAAGAATTCAACCAATGGTTTGCCAAATATGTAAACTACGACACTACAGCCTCTTTAACACAACGCATCAGCCGGTATAACCAACGGCTTACAGGTATCCGGTATTTTTTCGGCTGGCAGAAAATGAAAGATTGCGGCATCTACAACCTTTTTTTCCACGGACATGATTGTACAGACGTAGCAGCTTTCGGCTGCAGCATACTCCGGTCGTGCGGCATACCTGCCATAATCGAATTCTGCAACACTTACCGGGACTTCACCGGCCGGCATTTTTATTGTGCCGTCAGGGATTCCGGTAACATCTGGAAATATTTTAATCCGGAATCCACTCTGCCGGACAACACGAAATGGAGAATGGGAACCACCATGAATTTATACCGGCAATACTACGGAGCCCAACCGGATTCTCCCTATTTCCTGAAAAATAAAGACGAACACCTGCCCCCTTTATTTTCAACTCCTTGCATCAAAGAAATTACAGCCGAACGCCTGGAGGTATGTCTGGTCACCCTGCCTTTTCCGGATACAACAACCAACCATCTGGCCTATCTGGCAGCTTTCGATTCCAGAAAAGAACTGGTTCCGGTCACCTGGGGAATCATAAATCAAGAACACCGGGAAGTCCGTTTCCCCCAAACCATGACCGGACGCCTGTATTTCCCCGTCTATTACCGGGGCCAGGAACTTTGCCCGTTTGGCCCGCCTTTTTATATCAAAAAAGACTCTCTCGCTTCCGGAGGATATCGTTTATTTTCTTTCCCCGGCGACACCAGTAATCTGCAATCGGTAGTACTCACCCGGAAATTTCCCCGGAAACCGAATATGGAAAAACTGGCAGGAAATCTGGTCGGAGGCACTTTCGAAGGTGCCAACCGGAAAAATTTCTCCGACGCACGGACACTCTGTACCATCACAGCCCCCCCCGGCCCCTACCTGCAGGATATTATCCTGCCCCATCCCGAAGCATACAAGTTTTACCGCTTCGTAGCACCGGAACAGTATTCAGGAGCACACATTTCCGAACTCCAGTTTCTGAGCGAAAAAAAATACGGTTATACCAACACATGCGAGCCGTCTCCGGCCGCCATCCTCCGTCCCGAAGAAACTTACCGGGAAGAGGAAGACGCTGCATTGGTAATGCTTCAGGAACCTTCCCCTGAAAAAATGCAAAAAAGAACAGTATTCGATGGCAACATGCAAACGGCAGCCTCATCCAAAACCATCCCTTTTCACCTGAAACATCCGCAAATAGTCACACGCATCCGCTTCGCTCCCCAGCATGCCGACAACGGAATCCGCAGGGACAACCTGTATGAATTATGGTACTGGCAGGACGGCTGGAAAAGCTGCGGTACCTGCACAGCAAGCTATGAATACCTGGAATTTAACCACGTACCGGAAAATACACTGCTTTGGCTGCAAAACTATTCGGAAGGACAGGAAGAATTACCTTTTATCATCCGGAACAAACAGCAACTGTTTTTATATTACGATATAAAATAAACGGCCTCGGTATTTACCGATAACAACCTGTCTAAAACAGACAGAGAACCTTACGGCAACAGATTCATCACACAAGAATTTCAACCCGGTCCATCTGTCGCTGTCAGAAGCATGAATTAAAAAAGAACTTACAGAATAGAAAAAGCCAGTCATCTTAAATGACTGACTTTCAGAGGTCGGTAGCGGAATCGAACCGCTCTGCACGGTTTTGCAGACCGTTGCCTAACCTATCGGCCAACCGACCGTTTCATTTTGCGTTGCAAAGATAGAAGGTTTTAGTTAATCTCCAAAACAATCCGTAAAATTATTTTTCTAAAGTCACACTGGTACATTTAATTTGTCCGCCCAAAGGAGGATTCATTTTTGATATTTTAATCTTAGCATACTCCAATTGCGGAAAAGCCTCATAAAGAGCATCCAGTATACGCCGCCCCAGATGTTCCAGCAAATGCGAACGCCTGGTCATTTCCCCGGCTATGATTTCATAAGCCGTCTGGTAACTCAGAGCATCATCAATGCAATCGGATTTTGCAGACAAACTGCAATCGTAATGCAAACACGCATATACCGTAAATTTATTGCCAACCACCTGTTCCGCTTCAAAACAACCATGATAAGCAAAAAACTCCATACCTTCAATTTCGAGTATCCCTTTCATCATTTTTCTGAATTAGTTTATAAAGTCACAATCTTGTCGTCCGGTATTCATCCGGTTTTACGAATTATATTCAATATAAAAAAATGAAAGGGTCGGAAAACCGACCCTTAACCATTTACTAACTACTAACCTAAACCATACAAACTTATGAAAAACAATCTTTTTTCAAAAGACGGTGCAAAGGTAAAAATCCTATTTCAAAAAGCAAGATTTTAATTGCAAATAATAGCTAATTAAAATCTTAAAATACAGTTAAAATTCCAGAACGTAATAGTTACGCTATGCAGGTTATGAAGAAAATTTTCCGCGCGAAATGAATTTCTTTAACTATAAATTCTTCCGGACAAATTTCCGGCCCCGGGTCTTGCTTCCGGTCCGTCATTTGCCGTATGTTTGCAAAATAGTTAAAAATAAATACCCGGATATTTTGCAAAAACAAAAAATTCCTCTACTTTTGTTCCCGCAATCAAGACAGACTGCACGGGTTCTTAGCTCAGTTGGTTCAGAGCATCTGGTTTACACCCAGAGGGTCGGGGGTTCGAATCCCTCAGGACCCACAAAATCAAGAAGAAAATCAAAGCAAACTCCTGAAAACAAAGGCTTTCAGGAGTTTTTCTTTTTCCCGACTTACCGAAAATACAGCAAAATGAAGCAGCAAAAACAGGTGAAATCGGTGGACTTTATTCCTCCCCGGGAGTGTTGATAGTGTTTCAAAAAGAATGCGCCACAGGCAAGGATAATAAAACGTTGGATTTTTGGAAACTTAGAGACCGGCAAAGGAAAGCACACCCCCGAATCAGATTTATAAGATACGATGAAGATTCCATGGAAAAGTAAAAAAAGTGCTTGTGCCGTTACATCCACCGAGTATAATCCTGAAAAAGTTGACCACTCCCAAAGTAAACCTTTTTCAGGAAACTACAAATTACCATCTATCAAAATATAAATGATACATGGCAACAGGGGTTTTGTGTCTATAAAGGTGCCGGAGATACGATGGCAGGTATAAATCTGTTCATAGGATCTAAAATCTGCTGTGGAATATAGAAATTACTTAAAAAGACATACCGGCAGACAACCGGAAAGTATTATCCATGGGATGATTACGCCGGGACTGAGGAACTAAACAGGCTACATCAAAATGAATCCGCATAAAACAGATACCAGCACCAAAAGTCATGTATTGACGTTGCAGACCGGATTTACCTTCATGGTAATATCCTACACGCCCGAACAACAGTTCATGGAAATTGTATTCAAGACCGGTTTTCCAATAAACGCGGTGAATCTCTCCGGCAGCAAATGCACTTCCTATATTCTTCAGGACAGAATTGTCCCGGTTGTTTTCACCGGAAGCCACTAAATATTTACCTCCTTCCACTCCGGCAGATAAACCATGCCACCGGGCAAACGTCCCCGACCAGTTTACGCCCATTTTCAAATCGGACGGCAAAAAGAGTTTATCCACCGGACCATATTCTATTTTATCGCCGATATTGCTCAAAGCAAAACCCACACCCAGTTTGTATGCTATCTTATCGGTATAAAAAAGGCGTTCATAATATCCGCACAAATCACACGCCACGGCATGGACTTTCCGGTAATTCCGGACAATATCGGACACTGCAAGACGAAAAGCAACAGACATAGAGAAGTATTCACCCAACCGACGGGCATAGGCCACGTCAAATGCTACTTCATGGGGAGTGTCTTCTCCCAGGGCTTGCATATTCTCATCCGTTTTCTGCAAGCCTCCCAGTGAAAAATAGCGGAAAGAGGCACTGACACCGTGCAATGGACCGATTTTATAATAGGCGGAAATACCGGCTATACTCATGTCATCAACCAATTTCCGCAACCAGGGAACATAAAAAAGGTTGATCCCGCCTTTATGCCGGGAATCAATAAACAAATATTTGGCAGCATTCTGTTGATGGGAGTAACAATCCGGCAAAGTCGCCACCCCCAATTCTCCCATGCCTCCGGAACGGGCATCCGTACTCACCGAAAGAAAAGTCATCCCGACATTGGAAAAATTATAATCCCTTATGAAGGACTGAGCATACCCGACATGTAACGACGCAAGAATTCCGGCAAACAACAAATATACCTCATTTCGCAGTTTCATACTTCATATCTATTCCTATGTCTGATTTCTTCTTTTTAATTACCTTAAACCCTTTTCATTACGACACAAAGCCCGTCCCTTTGTATCATTCTTCTGCAAAAATATGCAACGTATCATTGGTATCCTGAACATAAAGACGGCCATTATGGTAAGACATCTCAGTTACCTTTACTCCTTTTGGTAAATTTAAATCAATAACAAACTCTATTTTATGGGTTTGTATATTAATTAAACCTATTCTACTGTGAGGGAAATTATCCTTAAAATAAATACCATTCTCTCCTAAAATTCCACACTCCGGACATACATTAAACTTCTTATTCTCATCAGACATATTTCCTTTGTAAAGAACTTTTCCTTCATTAGGGTCAATAATGTTAAATTGCTTGCCTCCAATATCATATAAATAACCACTCCTTGAATCCTGAATATAAAGATTATTGGCACTTTTAAGCCTCCATTTTTCCTCCCCTGTCATTGCATCCAAGCCAAGCAAAATATATTCCTCCAAAGGCTTAATCTCCAATGAAACAATCAGGGTGTCACCCCAAGAATAAATAAACCTGGAAATGGGTGGATTCTCAAAATGCAACGTATTTCTTACTTCACCGCTTTCGGCATCGATAAAATCAATGTATTTTAAAGATAAATCGGTTATATATAAATGTTTCCCAAAAATGCAT